>Ga0105049_10007452_pt1 | contig 12684 bp, 8 predicted proteins | sample MAT06_FD_78087 | JGI IMG/M metagenome (GOLD analysis project Ga0105049, IMG submission 78087) | Freshwater microbial communities from Lake Fryxell liftoff mats and glacier meltwater in Antarctica - MAT-06 | ecosystem: Environmental > Aquatic > Freshwater > Ice > Liftoff microbial mat | place...
ATGCGTGCAACCCTGAATTGATGTAAGATCTTATGTGCCGCTCGCCTAAACGCATTATGCTCAATAACTTTTGAATGGGTGCTTATACGGCTAGGCAATGCTATTGCATCCGGATACCCAAGCGTTCCGCCACGCGCATGGGACGACGAAGCGCTTCGGCCATACGAGAAGCCTCCTCAGGGCCTCGCAAGTCCTTGCATGCGGGATGAGTCTCAGGGGATGCGATGATTCCGAGTTCGTGCAGGATATGCGCAGTACTGTGCTTGTAGGCCGACGCACTCATGTTCCCGTCCAGTCGAAAGACCTGGTCTTCTAAAGATTGAAAAGCTTCGAATACCTTGTAGACGCGAGTGTCGAAGCGTCCGGTGCCAGTCTTGAACTTTTTCTGTGGTGATTCATCGTTCAACCACATATCCTTGGCCGCGCAAATGAGAGGTGCAGCGCTGACGGCGGCTCCGATGAGTAACGGGCAGCCAAGTTTGATCGCCGTGGCTATGCCGAAGTCATCGCCACTGTGCGGCGAAAAATCGAGTTGGAGATCACGGCACATGGCTGCCCAGTATAGAAAGTGAGGCTCATCGAGCGTGCTGATTTTGCCCCCGACAAACTTCGGATGCTTTGCGAGCTGCCACAACAACCACGGCCCAAATGGTTTCGCCCACGGTACGAATGCCGGCTCCAAGGCGTGCGCGATACCGGGTCGGATGAGCCAGTCGGCGATTTCGTAGTAGGCGTCGCGGCACGGCTCGGGATCGAGCGCGCTGAGCCACTTGGAAGTCATGAGCATGACTTCGCAATTGTCGTGCTGTTGCACGACGTCGATCAACGGCCGATAGCGCTCGGCTTTGAACGATGTGTCATTCTGTGCACCTCGTGCGGTAACGCCTGCGATGAATTTACTCGTTGGAAACTCGGCCCGAAAGCGTTGAATTACTTCGGCGTAGAGAGCATCGTCCAGGTCGAAGATGTAACCTGTGTCCGCATTGAGAACCACGACCAGTTCCACGCCATAATGATCCGCTGCCTCTTGCATCCAGCGAATGCTCGCGATGAAACCCTCCCAGTCGGGCTTCTGATCGCGAAAAGTCAGCAACGCCGCCGCGCAAAGTCTCGCTTTGGTCCTGTGATCCAAGAGCGATTCCTCGCCAGTCCACGCCCATTTCGTATCGAGCCACGGAGTCAAAGGTTTTAATTCTTCAGGTTTCTCGATCAAGTATTTCATGAGCAAGTTTTCTCTTTAACATTGTAGGAAAACCGTAGGCGTCGGCATCCAGTCTATTAGGATTGAATTCAGCGTTGAGGCAATGCATCCACCGCTAGCCACTTGCGTTGTTCCCAGCTTTGAAGTCCTAGCTCAGCCAGTTGAACACCCTTGGCTCCCTCTCGCAACGTCCAGGGAAACGGAGTATCGATAGCCACATGCTTGAGGAATTCTTCCCACTGGATCTTGAAAGCGTTATCGTAGGTCGTGCTGTCCGGCACCTCCTGCCACCCTTGGAAGAAAGCGATCGGTTGCTCGATATCGGGATTCCAGGTTGGACGGGGCGTCGTACCGATGCTCTGCACCCAACACTTTCTCAGCCCAACAATTGCGCTACCGTGAGTCCCGTCGACTTGCAGAGTAAGCAAATCATCGCGCCTCACGCGTACTGTCCAAGAGCTATTGAATTGGCATATCACCCCTCCTTCGCACTCAAAGGTAGCGTAGCAAGCGTCGTCGCTAGTACAACGGTAAGCCTGGCCATGCTCGTCGATCCGTTTCGGAAGATGTGTTGCACCTAAACAACTCACACTTTTTACCTTTCCGAATAAGTCATCGATCACGTAACGCCAGTGGCACAGCATGTCGACGATGATGCCACCACCATCTTCCTTTCGATAGTTCCATGACGGTCGCTGTGGCTGCTGGTCGCCATCCTCGCCAGTGAATACCCAGTAGCCAAACTCACCTCGCACGCTGAGTATTCGCCCAAAAAACCCTTGGTCGCGGAGAGTACGAAACTTACGAATGCCTGAGAGCCAGAGCTTGTCCTGCACCACGCCATTTTTCAGCCCTGCGTCGTCGCATAGATTGGCGAGTCGGAGCGCTTCGGCCGATTCGACAGCCGTCGGTTTTTCGCAGTAGATGGCCTTCTTCGCCTTGACCGCTTTCTCGATGAATCCAGCCCGTTGCAAGGTACCCGATGCATCGAAGAAGATCTCGTCTTCGGTATTTGCTAACGCCGCATCGAGATCCGTTGTAAACCGTGCAATGCCTGTCCGCTCAGCCAGAGCCTTCAACTTATCGTGGTTGCGACCGGTCAAGATTGGGTCAGGCATCAAGATAAGATCGTCACCGACCCTTAGGCCCCCGGAATCGCGAATGGCTTTGATCGAACGGATGAGGTGTTGGTTCGTACCCATGCGTCCGGTGACGCCGTTCATGATGATACCAATACGTCGAGTTTTCATAGTTATGATTGGTGAGTTGTGATTTATGATTTGTGAGTTGCGGAGCGGAAGCGTCGACTAAGGTTTACGCCTTAACTTTAAAAACTTCTTCGTAGCTTGAGACGATTTTTTCGAGAAATACGTTTTGATCGATGGACCACCATCGGTCCGAGAAGATCTCAACTTCGCGATGTCCCGTGAAGCCTGCTGCGTCGACCCAATCGCTGATCTGTCGGATATTGATACAGCCTTCGCCCATCAAACCACGATCGTTGAGAAGATCTGTTGTCGGTGTTTTCCAGTCGCAGATATGAAAGGCGAGGAGCCGACTTGTGCGTCCGGCGAGCTCAATCTGTTCCTGAAGCTCTGGATCCCACCAGACATGATAAACATCTACAGCGATCCCGAGTGCACTGGGCGAGCCGAGTGCGTCGCAGATTTCATTCGCTTGTCGCATCGTATTCACGGCACTGCGATCATCGGCGTACATGGGGTGAAGCGGTTCGATAGCGAGTTTCACCCCCGCCTGCACGGCAGCTGGCAAAACCGCCGAAATACCATCTGTGATTTGCTTTCGCGATTCTGTGAGGCTTTGTCCTGGAACGGCTCCGCAAACCAAAACGACGAGAGGTGCACCAATCGCATGCGCTTGTTCGATGGCTGTCCGATTGTCGTCGATGGCAGCCTGGCGGCCGGAGCTCGTGGAAGCCGGAAAGAAACCACCTCGGCACAGGCTAATCACTTCAAGCCCTGCTTCTTTCGTTTGTCGGCCGACGTCGCTCAGGTCGCTTCCCCCAAGCATCTGTCGCCAGATCGAGATGCCACTTACACCGCGTTTGGGAAACTCGTCGAGGCATTGTGCGAGGCTCCAGGGTTTAGTCGTGACGGTGTGAATGCAAAGTCGCTTCATTCTATGTTTTTGTAGTCCCAAAGTGGCAGAGGCATCCAGACTGTGATACCCAAACAACCAACCCTTGGATGGATTTACGAGTACACGGCTCATCTTAGCCCGATTAGACTCGATTTTGAGCAGCGGGTAAATCAGTCTTCTTCCATGGATACAAACGGAAAAACCGCTAAAGCGTTCGGCGGAATGAAAGTACAGCAGGATGGGACCAATGTCCCGTCCGTGGAATCGTTCGGAAAAATGGTACCAAAGTACCACGGGTAGCTCACAGCCATCTAGAAATCCAATTGGCATCGCATTGCAAAAGCATCCGTCTGGGAACTAATGAAATCGTTTGACAGGATGGTTCCATTGCGACTTGGCCTAGCATCCGCCCATGAATGAATATAGTTAAATACACACTTGCAGTTTGGATTCACGTACCAATTCAAACCGGCAGTCATGTTCTGCATCATTCCGCCTAGGATCTGCCTATCGGTTACGTCGAGGTAGGACCAACGGCCTGCGATCTCCCAAGCTCCCCAACCGCCACCAGATTTCGACACACTGTGAAACGGTATCACACGATCGATCGCACCTGCTTTGCGATCATAGGGGCGATGCTCGCCGGTCAAGAACCAGCCGAATTGCGAGTAGGCTCCATTGAGGAATGCATTGCCCTGCGTCGACGTGTCCACAAAAGCTCCCATCGCCTCATTTTGCCACGAGAGAGGACCGCGAACCCACAGAGACTCGAAACCAAAGGTTTGAGTTAAACTAGCCCCGACGATGGTGCCCGTATCGACAAAGAAGGGAGTTCCATTATCTACGTCCGGAATCGGTACACCGCTGGTCCCAACCGGTTCGCCCGGCGGCACGACGAATTCACCGACAAAGACTTCTGGAATGCTGCGAAAGCGAGCTCGTTCATTCGGTGGAGCATTGAGGAAATAGCCTGCTCCGACATGCAAGTAGTCCTCGCCCTTTGACCCCTCGTGCCAGAGCAGGTGCGTCAATCGCCCGGCCCCTCCATTGCCACCGTCGGTGCTAAGCGAACCGCCAAATTGATCTTGGCCCGTCCGGAAGTAAGAGGCTGCCCAAGTCCAGTTCAAGTCTTCGGAATGATCATAGAAACCCACGCCGATATGGCGGAAGGGTGTGAACGCTTGAAAGGTAGAGGAGCGTTCCATGAACGTCGTGTATCGAAAGCTACTTACGACTTCGAGACCAAACGGTTGCTTCCATTGCCCAACCCGGACGGTACCAAGCGGCCCAACCTCTTTGAAATCCGCCCAAACATCCGTGAAGGTTGGCCGGCCAAAAAAACCGAAGTCCATTTGCATGAAATAGTCCATGCGATCGGAAACAGCTCCCTTTGCACCGAGCCGAGCTCGGCGAAAATCCGCTCCGCTTTCGATGCGCCCATAAGCTTCACGACTCGACTCAAGCTGATGGAAAGCAACCGCATCCGCTTGAAACACGCCGCCGATAGTCACGTTGGGAAGCTTGGGTTTCTCTGGAGCAGGTTTCTTGGCTTCGGTCAGTTTCTTGAGCTCTGCCTGCGTCGAGGACTCCTGGTCCTCGAGCGCCTTCAGCCGCATCGTTAGTTCTTCCAATGTTCCTGATGGTTGATCCGATGGGCTAGCAGCGAAAAAAAACTGCGATTCCTGCTCAACGGGATTGCTTGCAACACCGGATCCAATCGGACTTTGGAAGTACGATTCTTGGCAGTTGGCATTCGAACTGAACGCTAGGCAAATCCAACAAATCATTGGTATTGAGGTAGATCGCATGATTTGCCTAGTCCGGATGATTCAAGAGCCAAAGGTAATCATGATTAAGGATGTCCCTTTTATGGAGAGAATATCGGCAGACGGGCGAAACGCGGCCCAGCAAAAGGAGTGACTGGACGCTGGGTTTAGTTCGCATTTGCTACTGCGATGCCGCCAGCTCGAATGAAAGCATTTCGGCGGCGGAAGCTTTGAGCGGTTAACAGCACCCTTGGAGTAGAGAAGAAGGGCTTTTTTGGGGGGTTCTACCCGATAAAACAAAACCATGAAACTTTGCAACCTAGTGCATCTTCAAGTCTCAATTTTTGGGTATATCCTTAGTTGTACGACGCTCCGCGCCGTAGGAATCACGACGCGGAGCGTCGTGCATCTAAGTTTGCTAACCCAAGTATTTAGGTTGGAAAATGCATTAGCGAACTCTCATTTCCTGGGACATCAAGGCCCAGACAGCCGGTCTGCCCGAACTGTTTTTCCATGCGGATCGCAATAACGCTCGCGTGCTGTCCAAACGGAAGCCACGCTGAGCGAATAGGCCAACCAATTTCTGTTCAAGCGATTGAAAGAAGTTGGAGGACTCGATCCCAATATCTCCATCGCTCGCTTCGTCGAAAACTCGGAATAGATCGAATCCTGATGCAGGTTCGGGTTTATGAATCACTTTATACTTGTCCAAGTTCGCCTTCTTTACAACGACAGCCAGGCAGTCGTCGACGCCACCAATCTCATCAATGAGCCCGTTCTGTTTTGCTTGGTCGCCTGCCCACACGCGACCACCCGCCAAAGTCTGTAACTTCTCGACCGGAATGTTACGCGATTTGCTCGCAAGCTTCAAAAAGCGATCGTAGATTTCATCGATGAATCGTTGCATATTTTGGATTTCGATATCGGACCACGCTCGATCGATTGCGTTTGACGAAGCCGAATCGTCCAGTGTTACCGACTCGACATGGACACCCACGCGCCGCAACATCGAACCGAGACTCAACTTGAGGGAAAAGACTCCGATGGAGCCGGTGATAGTACCTCTTTCTGCATAGATGGGTTGCCCAATGCAGCTTACCCAATAGCCGCCCGAAGCGGCCATCTCTCCCATGGAGATAACGACAGGCTTCTTTCGAGCGAGAGCGTCCAAGGCCTGACGAATGGCTTCGCTGGCCGTTGCGCTTCCTCCAGGTGAGTTGACACGTACCACGACCCCTTTGATACGCTCATCTTGCTCTAGTTCTTCGATCGCTTTGACCATCGGCCCCGATACAATCTCCCCCGCCGAATCTTCCTTGCCATCGACAATTGCACCGCTGAGATGCAGGATCGCGATGGAATCTTCTTTCACTTTTGCATTCTCTTTCGGACCTGCCATGGCTTTGCTCATAAGTTCGAAGAAAGACATCTCTCGCTTCGGCTTCGATTTCGGCTTGGTCCACTCTATCTCAGCTCCAATCGCTTCCTGAATGGTGGACTTCATCGATCCGTAAGGTGCAAGCTTGGTAATGAGACCAGCCGCCAACGCCTCAGCAGGCAGCAACATTCTTTTCTTCTGCAACTCGCGAACGGCAGCGTTGGTTAAGCCCCGGCCTTTTGCAATGCGTGATACCTGAGCGGCATTCAACGATTCCAGCATGGCGATGTAATGATTCTTTAAATGTTCGCTCATGGCTGGATTGGTGTACGGTTCGACCGCACCCTTGAAATCGCCAGCTCGCACAACCGATGCTTTGACTCCCACCAGGTCCATGGCGTCGCGATAGAACATGGTTTCGAGCGACGAAGATGGCATATCCAGCCCTCCGAAATCCGCCATGATGATCTCGTCACAACTGGCTGCAATCGCGAGATGGGTGTTGCCCGCGTCCTCGAGCCAAGCGATAGTCTTTTTTCCTTTGGCCTTCAGTTTGTCGAGCCGACGAGCAAGCTCATCCAACTGGGCGGGATTGAACCCGATAGCAATATCAGATAAATCGAAAAGCACATAGCTCAGATTTTCCTCTGTGCCCATCTCTTCCAAATAATCGCACAAACGAAAGAACGATTTACTTTTACCTGCGGCGCCACCCAGCAGTAAGCTCGAAGGATCGAACGAGGCTGGTTGCAAGAAATCGTCATAGGAGCCACTCAAAACAATGTGGCGCAACTGCTTCTTGGCAGGTGCTTTTTGTTTTGCAGCCTTTGCCTTATCTGACCGTTTCTCGGAAAGCTCTTTCGCCTCACCTTTGGCGTCCGGCTTTTCTGCGGATGCGGATGGAACCGCGGATTCTGGGCTCGATGGCTCTTCGGTCTGTGTTTTCTCGGTCTTTGTCTTCTCTGGCGTTGTCTTCTCGGCTGCGGGCTTTGTCTGTTCTGCGGCAGGAGGCGGCCCTTCGCGCTGAGCCAACGCCGAACTTACGAAACATGCGGTCGCTAGGACGCTGACCGACGCGAACGAGAAAATGAACTTTCGAACGAACCTATTGCGCATGGCGACTCCAGAAGCGATAATGTGAATAGTGCTTTCCACTTAGGGGGACCGGAAGACACAGTCCGCCGTTCGCCCTAGCCATCTGAGTATAGCTCAGCTTCAAGCGGTTTCACGTCGGGTTGAGATGCTTTCTTTTAAGCCTGAAGCGCTAGCCGATTTCTTGCGGCGTGGCTCGGCTAGCGCCTCAGGCTCAAAATCTCAAGGGTTTGCAATGCAAAATCTTCAATGACTAGCCTTGTTTGGTGGTGATCAGCGAAAAAAGTTGTTTTTGCTGACACTAAAAAAGTGAGACGACTTCCAGGGTAACCAGGGCGACAGACTCCTAAGGTCTCCGGTTGCTATGCAATTTCTCTGGAGTGCCTAAGATTTTAGCATTTTCTTTTTCGGTCGGCAGCTTTTCCAGGGTCAATAAGGCGAAGAGATCCGCTAGCTCTTGGGAGGAAAGTTGGTTCTCGATCCCCTCGGGCATCAGTGACTTTTTGTCCTGTTTGAACTCTTCGATATCGTCGGAGGCAATGGTCTCGACCTTTCCTCCCTGAACTTTGACGACGGTCCGCTTTTCGGTTTTTTCCATCAGCAAGCCAGTAACGACCGTTCCGTCGACCGTCCGCAGCGTAACGCTTTTGTACGCGTCGCCGATGACTAGACTCGGGTTAAAAACGCTTACCAACAACTGTTCGTAAGATCCTCGTCCGTTGGCAGTCACATTTGGACCAACTTCGTATCCGCGTCCATGCATAATATGACACTGTCCGCAGATACGATCGTAGACGACCCACCCTTTCTCTGCGTTTCCGCGGGCATCCCATCGCAGTGTATTGGCCATGCGTGTCACCACTTCTTCTCGCTCCGCCGAGCTTTCCGCATTCACTTTTCCCCAGATTTTCCCAACTGCGGTTTGAATCGCGGCGTTGCTGTCGCCGGCTAGTAGCCGTACACGATTCGGACTGATGAGTTCTTTGCGCAATTGGCCGTCTACTATCTGTTGCAACAAGGCTTCCGCCGTATCCACTCGCTGGCACATTCGCTCTGCGAACGCGGCCTGCACGGCGCTCTTTAATTGTGGAAGGGAGGAGACAATGGCTTTCGTGTCGTCGATCGTTGCCTTGGAAACGCCCAGATCCATAACGGCGTCTCGATAGCCCACGTGTACCTGCACGTCTTTCTTTAGGTCTTCGAGCAACTGCGTCAAGGCTTCCGAAGCAATTTTAGGCTGGACGGAAACGGATGCCATCAGCATCTGCTTCCGAACTTCACCGTCGAGTTTGCGATCCAAAGCCAACTCACGGGCAGTTGCAATTGCACTGGGATCTGCGTAAAGCGACCGGACCGAGAGCATGGCTTTCTGCCACGCGGACAAATTCTGAGGTTGGATCGCCATCGCGTCCACAAACGACTTCTTCGATGCGTTTGACTGAACCCAAGCTTTGAGAACGGGACTTAAGCTCTCCGGTTTGATCTCATTGTTGCGGGCTTTGGCCAAGAGAGATTCCAGCACACTGGCGGAAATGCTGGGATGCGAATCGCTTAATCCGCTGGCCAGTTCTAACACCGAGCTGACTGCTCGCTTGCTCGGCTCGTTGTCCATATTGGAATTCACATCGGATATCAATCGCGCTGCGATGCGAGGAGCCATGTCGCGAAGCAGGTCTGATTTCAACCCGACGCCCTGAACGAGACTCTCGAGAACCAAAGATTGTTGTTCAACAATGTGCGGTTGCAGGTTTTGCCAAACGACCTTTGGTAAGACCGGATCGCTGGAGCTGTTTCGCAAAACCGCAATCTGTTGCTTTACGTTTTCCATCGAACCGGATTGTCCAGCAGCCAGTTTGGGCGCGGCTATCGAGACTTGCAATCGCACCCGTGCGTCCGCATCTGCCGCCAACTTTGGTATCCGGTTCAAGACGCTCGGCTCACGCGTCTCCTGCCGGCCGGCGATACGAACACCCCACGAACGAAGTTCAGGGTGTTGGCTGTTCAGCAACGCATCCAAAAAATCGGCATTCAGTTCGCCCGAACCGGACAACGCCCACAATGCATGCATGCGGGTTTTCATGGGTTTGTCGTTGCTCAGAACCAATGCCTGCAACAGCTTGCTGGTGGGGAGATCTTTGGTCGCGATTCGCCGCTCTTGGAGCTTGAGCTGTGCTCGCTGCCGATTGAAAATATTGTCATTTGCCAACAAGGACACTAGGACGTCGTTGTTGAGCTTGTCGAAATCCCGGATATCCGCGGTCGGCCTTTTTTTATGAACAATTCGATAGAGGCGACCATGGCCGCGGTCTACTCCTTGCGGATCTGCGTTGGCATCTTGGTAGCAATGATAGCGATCGTACCAATCGAGTACGTAGAGGCATCCATCCGGACCTACTTTTTGTGCGACTGGCATGAACCAAACATCGTTTGCGGTCATGAAGTCCGGCTCAATGAAACCTTGGTACGTGGCCCCGGAACGTTCCACCCGATCGCTGTTGAGACAACCTCCATGGATGTTTCCCATGTAAAGTTTGTCGCGGAACTGTGCCGGATATGCGGGCGAATCGAAGTACTCGATTCCACAGTAGGCAGCCATTTGATGCTTGTGCTTGACGATCGAATCCGCAGGCCAAGTATGGGGTGGGTACGGGCCACCTTGACGTTGATAGTAAGCGGACTCGGACAGATGCCAAAGGTGATCGATGACACAGGCGCTAATGAATGCGCTCCCCTCATGATCGAACGCTATTCCCCATGGGTTGCTGGTCCCTTCGCAGAACAAGTCGAATTTCTTCGTAATAGGATCGATACGAAACATGGCGCAGGTGAAATCAAACACGCGTCCCCCTTGCTTCACGACAGAGCGATTGAAAACTCCATTCAGGCCGTAGAGGCATCCGTCTGGCCCCCAGGTCAATGCGTTGGGCAGCTCATGCGTGTCATCGCGTCCAAAACCGGTTACGATCACTGTCTGTTTATCAGCCACATCGTCGCCATCGGTGTCTTCCAGGAAGAGTATATCGGGGGCGTTGGCGACCCAAACACCGCCGTGGCCAACTGCGATACCGGACGGAATATTCAATCCCTCTGCAAACACCGTTACGGTCTCGGCCGTTCCATCGCCATCCTTGTCTTCCAAAATCTTGATTTTGTCGCGTCCCGGACCTGGTTCACGCCGTGGGTATTCGAAACTCTCTGTCACAAAAATTCTGCCACGGTCATCGAAGGCCATCGCAACCGGGTTTTGCAACGCTGGCTCCGACGCCACGAGTTCGACATGAAACCCCTCAGGTACTGTCATCTTCGCGATGGCCTCGGCCGGCGAGAGCGCAGGTCCAGGCGCGGCCGACTGTCGCCGAGGAACAAAATCGTCTGCCTGCAGATTCGGGGAGAAACTGAAAATCAAAGCCAAAAGGGAGTTTCGAACCAAATGAGTATTGAGAAGCACTTTTCAATCCTAAACTAGAGCGGTGGGCAAGACGTTTTCGCATTATACCCAACTTTATCGCTACTGGAATTTTTCGCCCATGAAAGTGTCCCGACCGGGCGAAATGGAATCTCGGCTATTCGAACAACGAACTCCTCTTGCGCGCCGGTGCGCCACTCAGGCACACTCAACGCACTCGCACCATAGACAAGAATTCTTTGTCATTTCTCGGGCGATGGCTGCGCCTCCCGTAAACTTGATCTATCGACTGCCCCCAAAAAACTGAGTTAGGGATTCGCTGCTTTTGGCATCTCAATTGCACTGAGAGTCCCTTCACCAGTGCTTCATTTTGTTGAATTCACCCTTATTGGAGCAAAACCATGAAAACCCAAAACGAATCGAACACCCAAAACGAAACGAACTTGGAGCGACTCTATGGGCAATGGAAAGCCGAGCATGAGCAGCTCGATCGGCACGCCACTGAGCTTACGGAATGGGTTGCCGAACAATCCAAGCAGAGAGCCGCACAGTTTCGCGAGACCGTTCGAAGGCTAGACGATTTGAGCAGCCGCTTAAAGGCTCATTTCGATAATGAGGAGGCGATCGGTTTAGAGCTTCGCGTTTCGCAATGCGGTTCAGCCTCGATTGCTAAGGCTGCACAACGCCAAAGTGAAAAGGATCATGCCAACATATCCAAGCGATTAAAGCACTTGATCGATCGCATGCAAGATGGGGAAACGGAATGCGACGTATGGAAGTCAGGCGTACATGAATTGGATTTGATCATCGACGTACTCGAACAGCACGAAGAACAAGAATCGGAAAATGTTTGCTATTTCTTACCTATCGACGCGGAAAGCGATGAGGCTAAACGGCCATGAAGAAGATTACTGTATTCGCGATTGGGATTTGTACAATCGTAGTGGGGGCATTCCAATTGCTAGGCGGCCCGCAGGAGCCTGGCCGCGAGCCTCCCCTAAAGAGCTTTATGCTGTTAAAATTGGAGCACGCCAAAGGGATCCTGGGCGGACTGGCAACGGAAGACTTCGAATCGATTGCAAAGAACGCTCAGGCGCTCAAGGGACTCAGTCTTGAAAGTAGTTGGAACAGGCTTACAACGACAAAATACCTCCAGCACAGCTCAGATTTCCGGACTGCACTCACTACTATTACCGAAGCGGCACACGAAAAGAACCTGGATCGGGCTGCCTTGGGGTATGTAAATTTGACCTTGCAATGCATCGAATGCCACCGCTACCTGCGACATCAATAAAGATTTCCTAAGTTTTGCGTCAAAAAAACAGCTGAGAGGCAGAAGTTCAATTCCGATTCGACTCGATTCAAGAATCGCTTCGGATAAGCTAGGATGTGAGGGAAGTGAATGGATTTTTGTCCGTTTTGCTTCCCCTCCCCAACTCCTAACTTGCTTGGAATCGTGATGCGAGCACTATTGCCCTGTGTGACTACCAATTGGGTCACGGTTTTTTTCGGCTTGCTGTTTTTAGGTTTATCGTTGGAAGCGGGCCTTTCGGCTCAAGAGCCCGCGACCGCGAAGGGCGATTCGAAGTCGAAAGCAGCAAAAGCTCCTCCAGAGCGGCCAACACCAACTTACGCGGATGTAGCGTATGGAACGGACTCAGATCGTCAAAAGCTCGATTTCTGGAAAGCAGAGTCGAGTCGGCCAACTCCAGTCGTGATGTTGATCCACGGAGGTGGCTGG
>Ga0105049_10007454_pt1 | contig 12684 bp, 12 predicted proteins | sample MAT06_FD_78087 | JGI IMG/M metagenome (GOLD analysis project Ga0105049, IMG submission 78087) | Freshwater microbial communities from Lake Fryxell liftoff mats and glacier meltwater in Antarctica - MAT-06 | ecosystem: Environmental > Aquatic > Freshwater > Ice > Liftoff microbial mat | place...
TACGAGTTCGGCGACTCCGTCGCCCAGATGGACATTCCGGCGAGCATGGTGAACGCGCTCCTGCGTGGCGGGCCGGGGTTGCCCGTGCGCATGAAGCCCGAAGACATCGTCATTCACCGAACGCGGGTGACGCCCAAGGCCGCGACGTGCGTGCTGCTCGACATGTCCGGCTCGATGCGCTACGACGGGCAGTATGTGAACGTGAAGCGGATGGGTTTGGCGCTCGACGGCCTCATCCGTTCGGAATATCCTGGCGACTTCTTGCAGTTCGTGGAGATGTACACGTTCGCCAAGCCCCGGCACCTGTCGGAGATCGCAGGCTTGATGCCCAAACCCGTAACGATCTTCAACTCGGTCGTGCGGCTCAAGGCCGACATGAGCAACCCCGACGTGAGCGAGATGGTGATTCCGTCGCACTTCACGAACATCCAACACGCCCTGCAAACCGCCCGGCGCTTCCTGAGCGCACAGGACACCCCGAACCGGCAAGTGGTGCTCATCACCGACGGGTTGCCCACGGCCCACTTCGAGGGAAGCACGCTGTTCATGCTCTACCCACCCGACCCGCGAACGGAAGAAGCCACGCTCCGCGAAGCGATGTTGTGCGCCCGCGAAGGCATCACGATTAACATGTTCTTGTTAAGCAACTGGAATCAGTCGCAGGAAGACGTGCGTTTCGCTTACAAGATCGCGGAAAGCACGAAAGGCCGTGTCATCTTCACCGCCGGCCGCGACCTCGACCGCTACGTCATCTGGGATTACATCAAGCGACGGAAACAGATCGTGAGCTAAGGACTGCCTACGAACCCTGGGATCGCGGGCGTCCCGCCCGCTTTTATAGGGGCAAACAGCGGCCGAGACGGCCGCGATCCCAGGGTTCTGTCCGGTAGTCCTAAAACTCATGCGAAGGGCCACCACCGGATCGGAGTCCGTAGCGCGGCCTCGCGCCGCACCCCATCCATCTTCAAGGTGAGGCGGTTCTCCCCGATGGCCCGTAACCCGAGAAGCGGAAGTCGTGGGTACTCGCTGCCGGGATACACCGCGATCCCCGGTCTGCTCTGCAACAGGAACAGTGGCCTCTCATGTGATCGAGAAGGCGGGGCATGGTCAGGGGAGTTCGGCTTCATCGGCGAAGGCCCGCTCCTCGGCTTCCGCAGCCGGGACAACATGAAAGACAACGCTCGCGTTCTCGGGAATGTTACGCGCCACCATTTCGCGGATCAGGGCGACGTAATCGCGGTTGATCAGGATCAGTTGGTCGTTGTGGTAGCAGACGAACTTCCCACGGGTCTTGCGATCCGCGAGCAGCTTGGCGAAGTCCCGCAGGAACGCCACTCTGGCTTTTTGGACGCCTTTGGGAACGACGATCTCGGCTTGGGGGTTTAGTTCGGTCATCGTGTTCTCCCTGGGTTCAGCCAGTATTCTATCTGCGAACCCTCCGCTCACATCAATCTTTCTCCCTTTGATATCTCCCCTTCGGCCTCAATGGCTTCGCGGTCGCGGAAGTTCCCTTCGCCCATCACTTCGTTATCGATGTGGACTTCGCGGGTCTTCGGGGCATATTCTGGCCCGACGACATCCACCACCGTGGGGTGAACCTTTGGCGACTCGGGCGATGCGAAGTAGCCCACTACAATCACCGCTTCACCAGCGTATTCAGGGCATTGCATCATTAGCGCGTGCAGTTGGCGCAGACGATAGTGCGGGACGGTACAGAACATGTGGTGCGGCAAGTGGAAGTCTTGGCCGAACGGGAACACCGCGAAGCGGATCAGCGGCGCGACCACGAACGTGCGGGTATTGTTCACCCAACCGCGACCGCCGTTACCATGCTGTACGAGTTGCCGAAGGATCATAAAGAATGCGAACGACGTGAACAACGGCACCACCCACAGCAACAAGCCATACCCCACATATGGGCTGCCCGTTAACTTGGTGAGAAGTGTGAGTGTCGTGAATGCAAACGTGATGGTTCCCACACGCAGCATTGATGTATAGCGCGGGTGGATCACCGGGTTCAGCCGACTGCGATGGAACTTGGCGTCGGGCAATCGCAGGAAGACGATGCACACCACCACCCACAGCGCGGCCGGCACCACGACGAGCGGCCACCATTCATCGACAAGATAATACAGAGCCGCGAGCGAGCCGAGCATTGCGAGCAGGTACACAACTCCCACGAGGACGGCGGCCTTCGACGGCTTCAGCCCCTTGATGAGATATGGCGTGCTATCCGTGCCGGTCGCGTTGTACTTCGCCCGCACCCGCATGAAGCGGATCAGTCGCGGCGGCCACATTTGCCTGAGGATCGCGCCCAAGAACGCACGCTTCGGTAGCGGGAAGCCGAGCCAGTGCCCGCTTTTGCGAAGTTGGGAAACGTCCGGGTCGCGTTCGGGGTCGTTGACGAACTGGTGATGCGCGAGATGTTGCAATCGATAGTGGTAGATGCTGGCGAACAGCGGGAACATACAGAACAGGTCGCAGGCGAGATCGTTGAGGATGCGGTTGCGGAACAACACATAGTGAGACCCTTCGTGAGCCAACCCGCTGAGTTGATGTTGCCCGGCCCCCACGAAGATCACGGCGAGTAGCGAGACCGGCAGGTTCCACCACCACGAGATTCCCCACGCCTCGCGGCACTCGAAGAACACGAGTGTCGCGGCAACGACGGCTGCGAGGTAAAGGTGTGCGCGCGCGATGTAATAGATGTTGCTGAAGTTGTCAGTCTGGCGCAGTTCCTGAAGCCGAGCTTTGAATGCGTCGTCGGCGAAGGATAGTGTTGGTGTCATGGTGCAACGTGGGTTGAGGCAACATTCAGCAACGGTGGCGGTTCTGTTGACGAATTCCGTGAGCGGCTTGTTTTGGAGAGTGGGCACTCCCCGCCTTACTTCCCGTATAGTTTCTTCACACGTCTTGCAATGAGCCAGTTCGTGAGCCGGGGGAAGAAGCGGTTGAAGCGGAGCAATCGGCGTGCCTCGCTGCCGAGAACCACCTCGCGGCGGTTGGAGCGGATCGCATCAATAATCCCCTGAGCCACATCGGCCGGCGTCATGCCGTGCTCGAACTCCAGTTTAGCTTTGCCCTCGGTTCGCAGCCAGTTGTTACGGAAGCCACTGTCGGTCATTCCGGGCACGATGGTCAGCACGTCGACATCATACCGGGCGAACTCGCCGCTCCACGCCTCGGCCATGCCCACGAGGGCGAACTTACTGGCCGAGTATTCGGGCCACGCCGGCATTCCCTTGCGGCCGCACATGCTCGTCACGTTCACCACGGCCGGCTGATTCCCCTGGGTTAAGTGCGGCACCGCTTGCCGCGTCAGTTCTATCGGCCCGAAGAAGTTCACTTCCATCACTTGCCGCATGATCTCGGGCGTCGAAGTGGCGAAGTGACCCCACGCCCCAATCCCGGCGTTGTTCACAAGCAAGTCTAGCCCACCGAACTTTGCAACGGTTGCCTCGATCAAGTGCTTCCGGTCCTCGTCGCTCGTAATGTCCGTTGGCACAACCAACACGTCGCCACCGATTGCCCGCAGTTCTGCCGCGAAGGTATTTAATGCATCGGCATTCCGCGAGGCGAGTGCAACTCGAACCCCCGCGCGTGCGAGGAGTAGCGCCGTCGCACGGCCAATGCCGCCGCTCGCACCCGTCAGGATTGCCCGCTTGCCACTCAGTTCTCGCCGCATGTCGGTGTTCCCCATTTTCACCAGTTTAGCCGATTAGCCGATTGTATCCAAGTAGAGCAAAGTCCGCGCGAAATCGGAACACCCCCGAACTCGCCGCGCCGCGTTTCAGATTGTGCCGACGGAATAATCGGACACTTGGTTCGCATGGTTGACCCCACGAGCCGAAAGCGGGTAAACTAAGAGGCACACTTCCCACGAGGGGCACGAATGAGTTTCGGAGACGAGGCGGGTATCGATTTAGCCACGGCACGCGGGCGGGGCTGGCCGAGCGTTCGCCAGTTCAACGTATTCCTGCCGAACCGGATGGGCGCGCTCTTGGACTTGGTTCGTCGGTTCGAGACGACGGACTTGCGAGTCGTGTCGCTCACCGTCGTCGAGACGGCGGATTGCGCCATCATCCGCCTCGTACCCAGCGACTACGAACGCGGGTACGAACTGCTCACGGCCGCGAAGTTCGCGTTCACCGAAAGCGATTTGCTCGTGGTGAAATTGCCCGACGACGACCGGCCATTGCTGACGATCACGAAGGCCATGCTCGGGGCCGAGATCAACATCTGCTACATGTACCCGTTGTTAACGGGCGTCGGGCCGATGGGCAACACGGCAATCGCCGTTTACGTCGATGACTTCGAGGCGGCGGCGGCGGCGCTGGAAGGCCAGGGCTTCACGCTGTTCACCGAACACGACCTGCGGGATTAACGCTTCTTGCGATTTTGGAGCGAGGCCGTCTCGGCCGCTTCTTGTCGTTGCAGAAGATGAGGCCGTCTCGGCCGCGCTCGACGCAACAGCATTGACAGTCAGTTCCACATTTTCCGAACCAGCATTGCGGCGACGATTGTGGTGAGCATCACCAGCAAAAACCGCGCGAACACACGCAGGAACCGCTGCGGCGTGAGAGGTCGTGGCGCGATTACCGGGCGCGGGGTCTGGCGATATGCCGACGGAAGCGGCGTCATCGTCAGGTCGGTCGGACTGCTGGCCATACGGGCCGTTGGCGGCCCTTCCTCAGTGGTTTCCCGAGGTAGCGGAGGTGGTGGAATCGGGTGCAGCGGCGGCTTCTTCATCCGTTGTGTTGGCGGGGGCGAATGCAACTCGGCCGAGACCGGCGCGTTGTCTGCGGAACTCGACTGATTCTCGCGGAACAGCCGGGCCGGAAAGTTGGCAGGCAACACAACAAAAGGTGCCAGTGCGGCGACCACGTCCACGGCGGCAGCGTACCGAGCATCCGGATCGCGGGCTAATAGCGTCTGGATCACAAGCGAAAGCCCAGCGTCCACGTCCGGCCTAAGCTGATGCACGGGCGGCGGATCGACATGTAACTTGGCGGTGAGTTTGCGGCGAAAGTCCGCACCTGGGAAAGGCGGGTGACCGGCGAGGAGGAAGTACAGCGTCGCGCCGAGCGCGTAAAGGTCGGCGCGGGGGTCCACGGTGGCCGGGTTCACGGCCTGTTCCGGGGCAAGATAGTCGAGTGTGCCAAGGAGTTCGTTGGAACTGTTGGCGTTGGTTTGCGTTTCATCGCCGGCAAATCGCACGATGCCGAGGTCGAGAATCTTCACGCCGCCGACCCGATTCACAAGCAGATTCGCGGGCTTGATGTCGCGGTGAACCAGGCCATGCGCGGCAGCGGCCTGTAACCCGCGGGCAAGTTCGACGCCGACGGCGGCAGTTTCCCCGCCGGTGAACGTTCCGCGGCGGGCGACGGCGACCTGGAGATTCACGCCCTCCACGAACTCCATCACCAGAAATGGCGGGTCGTGGTCCATGTCCACATCGAACACATGAACGACGTTGGGGTGATCGATGGCAGCGGCAGCGCGGGCTTCGCGCACGAACCGGCGACGGGCACCCGCGTCGGATCGCAACCCCGCCGAGAGAACCTTCACCGCGACCCGCTTGCCCAGCACCGCATGTTCACCCAGGAAGACGTGCCCCATCCCGCCTTTCCCGAGGCGGTCGAGCAACTTGTACGCCCCGAGCCGAAGCCCTTGCCCGCGATTGGCCGTGATTTCCTCCGCCTGAAATGCCGTCAGCAAACCGGCCGATGTGAGCTTCCCAAGAAGTTTAGACGAAGGCGTGCCCGCGGGGAGGCCAGCCAGGAACCGGGTCAAGTCGCTCTCCGGGACCAGCCCGACCCGGCGGACAAGTTCGACGACATTCTGTGAGGTTTCCGGGGAGGGCATGGGTTCGGTTCGCTCGGTCTCCGCCGGCGCGGAAGAGTCGTCTGCCAATAAAGATAGGACACAAAACGACGTGGGGCGAACAAGGGAGGCGAATCGGGCACAGGGCTTCCGCCCTGTGCTACGAAAGGCGGCCCCGTTCGGGGTACAGGTTGCGGGTGCCCCGCTGAGGCGACCGCTTAACGCGGATTGGAGCGGATTGGATTTGACGCGATCCAATCCGCTCTATTCTCTGCCCACTCTCCACTTCCCACTCCCCATTCCACGACAACCTCACTTCTCGCGGCGCACGGACCATTCCGTCATCGCCTCCAGGATTGTGCGGTATTCGCTTCGGGGCAGGCATTCCAGTTCTTGCCGTGCGGCGCGGGCGAAGTCTTCGGCCTTGCGGCGAGCGTAGGCCAGGGATTGCGTCTTCTCCAGTGCCAACAGCACCCAACGACCCAGTCCGACCTCGCCATCGCGGATCGCGGTGCGGAGTGCTTCGGCTTCTGCGGCGGGCAGGCGGCTCAGGCAGTGGATTACGGGAAGCGTGAGCTTTTGTTGTTCGAGATCGGTGCCGAGCGTCTTGCCGGCGGCGTCCTCGCTGCCGACTAAGTCGAGGAGGTCGTCGGCGATTTGGAACGCCAACCCGAGGTTTCGGCAGTAATCGGCGAGCTTGGCCGCGACGTGTTCCGAAGCTCCCGCATAGAGCGCCCCGAGCCGGCCGGCGCATTCCGTGAGCGCCGCCGTTTTGCCGTCGATGATGTCGAAGTACGTCGCTTCCGTCAGCGCGAGGTTGCCGCGTTCAGTGACCTGTCGGAGTTCGCCCGCACACACGCGGTTGGTAGCGTCGCCGATGATCTCGCACGCCCGCCGGTCCACGCTGCTCGCGAGGTGAAAGGCGTGCGTGAACAGCATGTCGCCGAGCAAGATGCTGATCTTGTTGCCCCAGCCCGCGTTCACGGTCGGGATGTGCCTGCGGACTTCGGCTTCATCCAGAACGTCGTCGTGAACAAGTGTCGCGGTGTGGATCATCTCGACGGCAGCGGCGAGCGTGTGGTGTGCCGACGAGACTTTGCCAAGAGCCTTCGCGGTGAGCAACAGCAGCGCCGGGCGGAGGCGTTTGCCGCGATAGTGCCGGAGATGTTCGATGAGCGAGCCGAACGGAGCCTGGTACGCGGCCAGGGTGCGGTCGAAGATGTCGTCCGCAATGGCGATGTCACTTGCGACCGGGGCGAATGTGATTGCGGCGGCAGCGTGCGCCGGGCTGGTGGGCGAAGGGGATGACACAGGTGAAGCCGATGACGTCGATGACGCAAAATACATCGCGGTCCCCATCGCGGACTCCTTGGCCCAAACCCACGACCGTCAATCTGAAGGTGCTGCGGGATCGCGGACGAAGTGTCCGCTTTTGCCGCCGTCCTTCTCATCGAGCCGAACCGATTCGATACTCATCGCACGGTCCACGGCTTTGCACATGTCGTACACCGTCAGGGCTGCCACGCTAACCGCAGTGAGGGCTTCCATTTCAACACCTGTTCGCGCGAAAACCTTCGCCGTGGCTTCGATTCGCAGGAATTCCTCGCCTGAGAATGAAAATTCGAGCTTGATCGAGGTCAGCGGAAGTGGGTGACACAGGGGAATTAAGTCGCTCGTTTTCTTGGCGGCCATGATGCCGGCGATGCGGGCGATTTCGAGTACATCGCCTTTACTGACTTGCTTGTCGCGGATCAATGCGAGCGTGCTGGGTTGCATGCGCACAATCGCCGAAGCGCGGGCGATGCGTTCGGTCTCGGCCTTCGCGCCGACATCAACCATGCGGGCCGCGCCGGACTCGTCGAAGTGCGAAAGTGTGGGCATTCATATAGCCCGGCATTTACGCCGGGTTCTTGTTGGAAGAATGACCCCCGGCAAGCCGGGGGCTAAATGACCGATCTTCCATATAGCCCGGCGTTTACGCTGGGTCCGATTTATCATTCCCGCACCGGCGGTAGCAGTGTCGCTCCGCGTTGCGAGGTGCGGGTCGGCATCGGGGGCGGCAATTCCTCGACACCCAGTGGCAGTGGATCGGGGAGCAGTGGTTCGCGCCCCGGCTGCTTGGGAACCGGCGTCGGGCGTGGTTCTGGCACTCCCCCAATTTTGGGAACGCACACCTTCACGATGATGTCTTTGTCCGTCTCGAATGCTCGGCCGTCGAGCGTCGTGAGCCGGACTGCGACCCGCACCTTCTCCGTGCTTGGATAAGTCTGCCAGGGGACGCCGACAAAGTATCCCGTGCTGACGAACCCACTGCGCCACGTCGGCCGCACCTTCTCAACGGGGACACTCCAAGTGCCGATGGGGTTCTTCAGTCCGGCGGCCGTCACTTCCCACGCGGCGATGTGCAGTTGTGCGGGCACCTTCACCGCCGTGCCGTCTTCGTCCTTGGGGACAACCACGACCATCAGACCCTCATCGCCCGGCACGCCATCTTCATCGACGCCGCCGGTGCCTCGAGCTAAGGAGATTTCCTTTATGGGAATGTAGACGGCGGCTTGTGGGCCGGGCACTTTTGGGCCAGCTTCAGGTTGCCCCGCGTGCGATTGCTGCACATAGGCGCGGTTCAGGTTTCGAGCTTGTTCGAGGGCGAGGCGAGTCTCGGTGAGTTCGCGCTCGCGGGTCCGCAATTCGGCTTCGAGGAGATCGTACCGTTTGTTGGCACAGCCGAGAGAGAACGAAAAGTGGAGAGCGATGAGTGTGAATGCAAACCACCGGGCGAGAACCGCGACACGCCGGTTTCGCGGTTCCTGCCCGGTGACTTGTTGGTTTGTCGGCATCCGGCGTACTGTCCACTGCCTACTCGCCCGAACGGTGGCCCATCTGGTCGGCGGGCATCCGTTCAAGCACTTTGTCGATCAGACCGTACTTCTGAGCCTCGGCCGCGGACATGAAGTTGTCGCGGTCGGTGCCCTTCTTGATCGAGTCGAGCGTCTGGCCCGTGTGCTTTGCGAGCAGATCGTTGAGCGAGTCCTTGGTGCGAAGGAACTCTTTCGCGTGAATCAGGATTTCTTCCGTCGTGCCTTCGGTGCCCGCGAGCGGTTGGTGAATCATCACTCGAGCGTTCGGCAGGGCGAATCGTTTGCCCTTAGTGCCAGCCGTCAGGAGCATCGCACCCATGCTCGCGGCCTGGCCCATGCAGTAGGTCGACACGTCGCAGGTCACGAACTGCATGGTGTCGTAAATCGCCATGCCAGCCGTCACGCTGCCACCGGGGCTGTTAATGTACAGGCTGATATCGCGTTTCGGTTCCTCGAACTGCAAGTACAGCATCTGGGCGACGATCAGATTCGCCATCTCGTCGTTGACCACCCCTTGCAGGAAGATGATCCGGTCCTTGAGCAATCGGCTGTAGATGTCGTAGGCGCGTTCATCACGGCCTTTGCTCTCGACCACCATCGGAATCAGCGGCATGTTCGTCCCTCGGGCGGACCGCCACACACTCTGGATCGGGTGGCGGGTCCGCGGTTGGTGAGCGGAGTTGTGTAATTTGGGAGAAATGATGAGTAAGAGGGTTCAAGTTTAGCGGCAGCCCCAACGGGGCGGGCGCAACTTTCAAGCACTCGCCCCGTTGGGGCTAATGCTGAACTCATTACCCATCACTCATTACTTGCGAAGCACTACTTCTTCACTTCCGGTCTCGCGAGCACTTCGTCCACGAGGCCGAACGCCTTGGCTTCCTGGGCGTGGTAATACTTGTCGCGGTCGGTTTCCTTGGCGATCACTTCGAGCGGTTGGCTGGTGTGCTTGGCCAGGATTTCGTTGAGCCGTTCGCGTTCCTTGAGGATTTCGTTGGCTTGAATCTCGATGTCCGAGATTTGCCCACCCACTTGACCGTAGGGTTGGTGAATCATCACCTTCGAGTTCGGCAAGGCGTAGCGTTTGCCCTTACTGCCAGCGGCGAGCAGTACGGCGGCTCCACTGGCAGCCATGCCCATGCAATAAGTGTGAATCGGTGCGTCAAGGAACTGCATGGTGTCGTAGATGGCGAGCGTAGCCGACACGCTCCCGCCGGGGCTGTTGATGTACAGGTGGATATCGGCGGTCTTGTTCTCGTACTGCAAGTACAGCAGTTGCTTGATAATCATGTCGGCGAGCGGGTTCGAGATCGGGTAGCTGAGGAAAATGATGCGTTGTTCGAGGAGCAAGTCTTCGAGCGTCATCGTCCGCTGGCGCGAGTACGAGCCTCGCTGCATGCTTGGATCGAACGGACTCGCGACGCTAGGATCGAAAGGCGGGAACATGGATGCCCTTTCTCACGGCGGGGGAAGCAATCAGCCTTTGGCTTTAGCTATCAGCTATCAGCTATCAGCTATCAGCCAGACAAGAAGGCACTGAAAGTCCGCGAAGTTTGAAGCTTCTTGGTTTGGCTGATAGCTGATAGCTGATAGCTGATAGCTTTTCGTTCGCCGGGTTACTCATACTGTACGCAGCGGGTCAACTCCCCGCGCATCATGCGGGCGGTGTTTCCGGGGTCTTGTCGTCGGGGGCCACGTCGCCTGCCGGGAGCGCGGGCGAATCCTCGGCGGGTGGGGCGGCCCCGGCGGAGATCGTGGCGACCTCGTCGCCCTGTTCCTCGACCTTCCACTCGTAGTCTTCGTAGGTCGCGCCGGAGAGGATCAGGTCGAGCGCCCGGCGTTCGAGCAAGTCCGCGGCGACGGCTTCCATCAAGTCGTCCTTCTCGTACCGCGCACGCACCTTGCGGACGCTCTCGCCGGCCTGATACGCGATACGTTCGATTTCGCGGTCGAGGTCATCGTCGTCGATCTCGATCTTCTCCACATCCGCGATCTTCTGAAGGACGAAGTGCTCTTTCAGCGCGGCTTCCGTGTTCTTCACCGAGTCCTGTTCGATCAGCCGACGGCGACCTTGGATTTGAGCCTCGGACATGCCAGCGTTCTTCATTTCCATGACGCGGCGTTGAAGCGTCTTACGGGCTTGCCGGGTCAGCATATCGCGGGGCAATTCCCACGTCGAAGCGGCGGAAATATGCTCCAGGACTTGCGAGCGGGCTGCCTGCCGTTGCGTATACTCCAGCCGACGTTCCAGCACGGTTTGCACGAACTCCTTCAAGCCGTCCACTGTGCTGACGCCGAAGACGCCTTCGAGCAAACCCGTGGTCAGTTCCGGCAACCGCGTGGTCTTCACGTCCTTGACGGTGAAGGTCGCCTGCACCTTGCGGCCGGTGAGGTGTTCGGAACCGGATTGCGGGCTTAACGTGATGTCCACTTCGCGCACATCGCCGGGCTTCGCGCCGACGAGTTTCGCGCCGAAGTCGTCGGCCAGGCCATCCGAGAGGGCGAGTTGCTTCTCGACTTTGATGCGGACTTCCTGGAGTTTGTTGATTTCCTTACCCCCGAACGACACGGATGCGTCCGCGACGATGTAATCGTTCAACTCGACGACGGCCGGTTCCTTGGGCACGATTTGGCCGTGCGGTTCGAGCAATCGTTTCTGCTCGGCGGCGATCTCGGCGTCGGTGAACGTGTGCGTGGGCCGACGGAGTTTCAGGCCCTTGTAGTTGGGCAACTCGAACTCGGGCCGCACTTCGATCTCGAACTCGTAGATGAACGGGCCGGTTTCCGGAATCTTGATCTTGTACGGGTTCAGGTCGGGCGGGCTGAGCGGGGCGATGAGTTGCTCGTCGGCCAACTGCTCCAGGCTCGCCATCAAGACTTGCGTCTTGATCTCTTCGGAGACGGATTCGCGGTACTGTTTCTCGATGAGTTTGCGGGGAGCCTTGCGGGGGCGAAACCCGCGCACGGGTGGCTGGTCGCCCCGGAGAATCTCCGTGTATTTCTCATCGAATCGCTGATCGATCTGCTCGCGCTCCACGGTCACCTTGACGTGTTTCCTGCACGGGCCGACATCCTTGATTTCGACCGTCTGCTTCAGTTTTACTGGCTCATCGGGATTGATTGTCGCCATTGCGGCCACATCGGCGATGGTTGCCAGGGCAGCAGCATCGCCGTTGGGATCGTGCGATTCTTGCGTTTCTTGCGTTTCGGTCGCGGGAACTTCTGGGGTCGTCTCGTCGGCCATCGGTGGTACTCCGTCAGATGCCGGCCTATGGAATTGTTGACAGTTTAAGTTTGCGTTTTCGCCAAGTCGGGCGTCCGGCATTCGTGGTAGAAACGAAGAACCGGGCAGCCACGGGCAGCAGGTGTTGTATACCCGCCGACGGCCCGCGACTTCCCGGCTTTGCGAATTCCGCGATTCTGTCGGCGTTTTCTGGCACCACAAATGCGATTTCGGTGCGTCAATCACCGACGATTTGCAGTAACCTGGAAGGCACTGAGAGAACTGCGACCAGCAGCAAGAAAGGCTCCGGATGAAACATCGCGGCAAACCCACCCGAACTAACGGACAATTCCCCATATGGAACCCACTGCCGTACACCCGCCGCCAGAACTCCTGGACCGCCTCCGCCACGCCTGCCGCGTTCGCCATTATTCTCTGCGCACCGAAGACATGTACCACGACTGGGCCAAACGCTTCATTTTATTCCACAACAAACGCCACCCCCAAGACATGGGGGCCGCCGAGATCAACCAGTTCCTTACGCACTTGGCCGTCGTCGGGAAAGTCGCGGCCAGTACGCAAAATCAGGCCCTCTCGGCGCTCCTGTTTTTGTACCTCGCCGTGCTCGAAGCCGACCCCGGCAAAATCGAAGGCGTCACCCCAGTGCTATGCACATCTTTGATCTGTGTAACTGGTTGTGGATTGTCGGGTTAAGGCTTTCTTTGCGGTGAATTTGGGGTTCAGATGTAGGCGTTGGATGTTGAGTGGTCTTGTGTCCGCCAA
>Ga0105049_10007456_pt1 | contig 12683 bp, 3 predicted proteins | sample MAT06_FD_78087 | JGI IMG/M metagenome (GOLD analysis project Ga0105049, IMG submission 78087) | Freshwater microbial communities from Lake Fryxell liftoff mats and glacier meltwater in Antarctica - MAT-06 | ecosystem: Environmental > Aquatic > Freshwater > Ice > Liftoff microbial mat | place...
AATGGAGCGGCAACAATCAGAATTGCCCGACTGAATACCGACGGTAGTTTGGATGCAAGTTTTAACACCGGCACAGGAGCAAACAGTACAATCTGGACCAACGCAATACAAAGCAATGGAAAGATCATTATAGGTGGTTTTTTTAGTTCCATTAATGGAACCGCAAGAAGCAGAATTGCCAGACTGAATACCGATGGCAGTGTGGATGCAGGGTTTAACCCCGGCACGGGAACAAACAGTACAATTTTTAGTACCTCCATACAAAGTGATGGAAAGGTTATTATCGGTGGTGATTTTACAACCTACAATGGAACGTTGACAAATAGAATTGCCCGACTAAATACCGATGGAAGTTTGGATGCAGGTTTTAACACCGGCACAGGAGCAGACAATAGAATTTTTACCACCACCATACAAAGCGACGGAAAGATCATTATCGGTGGTTGGTTTGCCGCTTACAATGGAACCGGGAGAAACAGGCTGGCGAGGGTAATTAGCAGTGGTGCAGCTAATTCATCTACTCATTATTTCCGAACCATCATTTCCGGCAACTGGAACACACCTGCAGCCTGGGAAAGTTCACCTTTTGCAAATTTTTCATCAGGAGTTATTAGCCCTGCAACACTTGCACCTGATATAAACGCAAAAGCGATTACGATCAGAAGCCCACATTCAATAATCGTAACTGCTACTATTATTGCCGGGCCAACCAACGTAGCTACAGGCGGAACGCTAACAGTAATGAATGGGGTAAATTTTACAGTTAAATAAATAAAGTGCTTTGGCTATATATTGATACAATAAGATGCATTGAAATTACGCAGGATACAGAAGCACGAATGCATAATAAATATATTAGCAAAAGCCGGGCTTAAGGAAGAGCAATTGGCTGTTATTAGCATTCAGGCGCAGGAGCTGATTGCTATCGGCACTGCGCCTTCTATTTTTTATATTGCCATCCAACAAACTACCGCTCAAATTTCTCCACTTATTAGTATTCACCAACACCTTTCTGTCAGGAACTTTTCTCTTTTTTTGCCTTAACCTTCAACGAACTTTTAAATAAAACACTTTTGGCCAACTTTGTTATATATTCATTCTGTTTCTATTTAATCTCCGAAAATCTACAAAAGGTTATCAGGCTTAAAATACTTTTTGTAATAAAAAGTTGCAAATAAATGCATTGAAGTTGATGACCTTTTACTAAGTATTCATATATACTACTTTACAAACATTTTTTGAAACAGCCGCTTCGTCTAATTTGGAAAGTAAGTTGCAAGTTTATCAAAAGCCTTTTTCTGTATCCTTCTAAGAAAATCCAATTGCCATTTTTCAGAATTAAAATAAATGCTTATGCAAAGGTGTATTTTTTATGTATTGCCATATTGGGTTCAATTGTATTAACAGCTCAATCACCAGCCTTATTAAAGGATATTTTCAACTTTAAAAATAATGATGGATTTGGAGGTAATAACATGACTGTTGGAAGTACTACTTTTTTTGCAGCATCAGATGGTTTAACTGGAACTGAATTATCGGAAACCGATGGCACATCAGCAGGAACCGTTTTGGTGAAAGACATCAACCCAGAAGAAAATTCTTCTTCCCCTGCCAATTTCATCAATATAAATGGAAAGCTATTTTTTACCGCCGCCTGCTCAACAGATTCTAACACAGGCCAAAATACAGAACTTTGGAAAAGTGATGGCACCGAAGAAGGAACAGTACTTGTCAGGTTATTTATACCGGCGGCTTCCCCATTAACCTGGGGTTATTTACAAATGTAAACGGCGTATTATTTTTTACTGCCACTACCAGTGCTGCCGGTAACGAGCTATGGAAAAGCGATGGTACCGAAGCTGGTACTGTAGTTGTAAAAGATTAATTAAGCGGCAATGCCGCCTCCAGCCCAACCAGCCTTATCAATGTAAACGGTACCTTATATTTTATAGCACCCGCCATTTTAAATATAGCACTCCCCAACTTTAGGTTTTAACAACAGGGAGCTTTGGAAAAGCGATGGCACTGCTGCATGCACTGTACTGGTAAAAGATATTAATGTCGGCAATAATACCAGTTCTATTCTATCCATGACTAATGTGAACGGCGTTCTTTACTTTTCTGCTACCAACGGATCTGCGGTAAATGGGCAGGAGCTTTGGAAAAGTGATGGTACCGATGCAGGTACAACAATAGTAAAAGATATAAATGCCAGACCTGCCAACGGCAGCTTTGGAGATTTTTACGTGGTGAATAATACACTTTTTTTGTTGCTACAAACGCTATCAATGGTTCTGAATTATGGAAAAGCAACGGCACCGATGCTGGTACTGTAATAGTAAAAGATATTAATCCTGGAGCTTTTAAAAGCCTACAAAGCAATTTTACCATGGTAAACAATACACTTTTTTTGTTGCCGACAACGCCAAACAAGCGTAACACAATAAACAAAACGATCAGGTTTACATTAACACCTTATTTTTTATTCTTTGCTTTAAAGAAGCATTACCGTCACTTTCCCTAAACACTATTGTGCAAAACAGGGACTTCAAAAAAAAGGTTGTAGCAGGTTGATGACCTTTTGCAACTTCTTTCTATATATCCCTATAATGAGCCTTCGGTAATACAAAATGAGGAGTTAAAGCAAAATTATTCTTTGCTATTTTACACCTGTTGATTTTACGAAATGGTGCATTACAACAGGTCATTACTTGTTCCCCTTTTTATAATCTCCCTCTGAAAACTACGCTTATATCTTCTTTTGCAAAACCACCAACTACAATCAAAAACTTAACTGTAAAAGTCATTTTATTATGAAGCATTTCGCCATTCTTTTTTTATTGATGTACTTATTGCCTGCACAAATATTTTCTCAGGTAACATTTGTTAATTACCAAATGGGCGGGGTAAACTCAGGTGAGTTTACCACCAATAATTTTAAATGTATTGCAGTGGGGAAAGGTAACCGTATTTGGGCGGGTACACAATATGGCGGGCTATACATTTATAACCATGATCTTAATCTCTGGAGAAAATCTGACAAACTCACCAATGTATTTATCAATGATATGAAAGCAGATGGAGACAGTGGTATATGGATAGCACAATCAGGTCTGCCGAGCGTTGGGGGTAATTCTAATATTGCGGGCGGTGTAAACTATTTTCAATATTCCGATGATATCGCCATGCGTTTTTTTAGTGTGGTGGGTACCACCACCAGTGCAGATCTCATCAGCAGGAACGTACGTTCGTTATATATAGACCAAAGCTTCAGAGCCGCCAACGGAAGGCTGCCAAAAGTGTGGGCGGCACAAGGCACTTTTATCACTTCATTTAGAACACGCCGGGGCGGCTTACATGTAGGTTTAAATACGGGTGACCCTTATTTTTACATCAACAATGGTGGGTATCAACTTGGGCCAAACGCCACTCCAATAAGCGAAGCGGTGGGCGGAAACTACCGGGAAGTATGGGTGGCTGCAAGACAAAATTTTGGTGTTTCACAAATATTAAGATACCAGGCAAGTGGAGAATTTATTGGTGTTCATGGAACTGCAGATACTTCTTTATTCCAGACAGGATTTTCAGCACAGGCCATACATTTTGATAAAGATAGTAATAGGTGGATTGGTTTAAAATCTGGTGGCCTGATCATAAAAACACCATCTGGTTGGGTAAAGATGGATGCAGGAAGTTTGATTCCTCCGAGTACACAAATAAATTATAATGCCATCGCTTCTGACGAATACGGAAATGTATATATTGGCACATCTGCCGGACTTCTTGTGTATGAATCAAGAGAATACAATCCGTTATCCAGCCCAGATTATGTACCGTCGTACACAAAATACACTACGAATGACGGGTTGCCCAGCAATAATATAACCGGACTGGCGTACGATGCAATCAACGGAAAGGTCCTGATTACATCCGATGCGGGTGTAACATTTATGGACAATACTGAAAAGTATATCAAAGGAATAGTGTATGATGTATTTGGTGATTTTGACAATGAAAACATAGTAAGACCAGGGCTTCAAAAAAAACCAATCAGCTCAGACGTAAGAGTAAAACTACTTAAGAATAATATTGAGGAAGAAACGACTACGCCAAACGCATTCGGGATTTTTGAATTAAAAAAAGCCAATGATGTTGATTTGTATTCTGTAGAAGTACGCTTTGTAAACAGAGATGGCGTTCCAATGATTCAACGTTTTGATAATATCCGCAACCATACCCGGATGAAACCAGTATTAATGCCAGACAGCATGATCCGGGAATTGAATACTTTCAAAGAAAAATTGGCAAAAAGGTGCTTTCCGGTTAAGATAGGATTTGGTATTCCGCTACCGGACATCTGCGTGAAAGGTTTTAATGTAAATGGTTATGAATATCCCAGCCAGATTTTCCTATCTGGTGACGTTATTTCTACTGATCACGCAAAAAAGGTGAATAACCTTGCCAACTATTATGCAACATTGGCAACAGTTTACAAGCTCGGAGGAAATATGTCAGACCTTGGATCAGACATGGTTTCCAATATGCTTGACCTACTCGATTTTATGGCATCTGAAGTGATTTTTAGAGAAAAAGCCACTGGTCCATCAGCCAATCAAAGTGTGAAAGACAAATTTACCGAGTTAGGCCTTGACCCCGATGAAGACGTGTCTTTAATTGCGAATACTTTAAAACTGACTAAAACATATTTTAATGAGTGGGCAAAGTCAGTATCGGCACTATTAAAATCAAATAAGGATGTGCAAAGGATTTTTGATATGACAGCAACCTGTATCAATGACGCATCAGACCTGATGATTCAATTTCTTGAATATGGAGGACAAGGGTTTAGTTATAAGGTTATTGTAGATAACACAAAAAAGATTTTAGCAACTGCTGCAGCAAGTAAGTTATACAGTAGTTATTATGCAAACGATCTTCACAGGTATTTAGTACCAAGTACAAGCCAATCTGCCACCGCATTAAAATCTACTTTTACTTATGAGGAAGCGTATGACCTTCTATACAATAGTCAGTCAAATTCATTAGCGAAGTATGGGCAGGATACGCTTACAAACCGAAAAGCAAACATTGAGTCTTTAGCAAGATTGGCGTTGGTGGCAGAATCAGCTTCCCAATTTTTTGATGCTATTAAAATACTGGGATTATTGCCTGGTGGACAGGCGATCGCCGTCGCCTCAAAAGTACTTTCATACTCGGCTAAAGCCATCAAAGCAGGGTCACTTATTGCATCGTCTTATCAAGGCGCAGCGGGTGCATGGGAAGAAGTAAATCTTTCGGAGAAAGCAAAAGAAAAAGCAAATCTCGCCCGGCCATTACCACCACTAAATAATGGAAATGTATTGCAGGTGTCAGGAATAAATACGCCCGATTCCTTGATTGCAATTAAAAACCGGTTCAACCAGAATCTGACGGATTTGCAGGCACATTATGCAGCCGCATCCTTTAATCCACTGGCCTATGGCACCGTGCTCAAACGTTTCATTAAAAATGATTCTGCCTATACCCAGGAAATGACTGCAACGCTCAATTCAATATGGGCCACCGCAGACAGCGCATCAAGTGTAATTCCTGCGTTTAAGCCAAGATTGGATCTGATAATAGACTCTTTTATTTCACAACAATACTCACTGAGAAAATCTTTGCATTACCTCAATTATGCCTTTATTTGTGATAACGTTAAAACTTCTTACCGGCCAGGTTTTGATAGCCTTGCAATAGAAATAAAAAGGCTGAACGATTCGGCAGTGAACGGCATAGCCGGTTTGATCACAATGATCAATTTAAACAATATTCCTTCCGTTGCTTATCTCTCCCAGGTATCATGTAAAGTAATACACAGCAGGGTACCCGGCACTAATGGCAGTATTATCTATAAGTTTAAAAACTATGGATTGGCACCACAAAACAATGTGAGTTTTAAAATGAGTCAACCCACTTCAGGTTATATGCTGATCGGTGTAGATTCAATAAATGTAGGTAATGTAAATGCCGGAGAAACAAAGCAGGTAACCTATATGTTTACAGCTCCCTTGAATGATTCGGTAGGTCATTATGAAGTAATAGTAAAAGCAGACAATGGTATTTACAATCAAAATATATTTGGAACCCTCTTTGTGATTGATCCTGCTAAATTTTATACAGTTCAAGACGGCGATTGGAATAACCCGGTCACCTGGCATAGTAACCAGGTGCCCGGCCCAACAAACAAAGTACAAATCAGCCACAATATAACAGTAACAACAGATGTAACCTGTAAGTCAGTAACAGTGTCCAGGCCAGGTATTGTAAATGTGGTGGCAGGAAAAAAAGTGAAAATAAATAACTAAAAAATCAGGTTCCTAAATAAGAGGATTATTGTTCGAAATGTCAATCAATATTACTGCTGCAATGGTTAAGAGAAGAAATAGCTTTTTAATAATACTTATTCTAACGATTGGAATAGCCGCCAGTAATCAATTGCTTGCACAAGCCCCGGCCAACGACAATTGCAGCAACGCTATTAACATCCCAATACCATCCAATGGTTTTGGCCTCGGTAATTTCACCTCTTTACAATCCGACCTCACCAATGCCACGGTGCAAACCAGCGAAGCCTATGCACCGGCTATTTTTGTAGCTGCACTTGACAAAAAATCTGTCTGGTATAAATTCAGTATCCCTACCATCCGGGCAGTGAGGGTTACGCTTACCCAACCTGGCACCACCATTACTGCGGGCAACGCCGGGTTTGCTGTGTATCAAACGAATGGCTGTCTGCCCACCAATGCAAACATCAGTAGCAAACTTACACCCATTGTTACCTTTGGCAACACCTATCACCCATGCGTACCTGCCGGCGATTACCTGATACAGGTTTCCTCCAAAGTGGCGGCGAACGGGCCCATTACAATCGCCATTGAAATTTCTGATCAAACGGGTGCGGCGTACGATCATCCCAACCAGGCTTATGCCTTCGGAGTAGCCGCTGTCAATGGCCGAAAAATTGATTTTGATACCGAGTGCCAGTCCATTGAAGATGCCACGGAAGTTTGTGCGGCTTTATTCAACAAACAGGACTATCATAAAAGTGCCTGGTTTACTTTTACCACGCCGGCTTATCTAGATTATTTAGCAGTTACCCTTTCTGGTGATGGGTTAACCAGTTACTTTCCCAGTGGGGCTTTCAACGTACTCAAAAAATTTGGGTACACTTTGTACAAGGGCAATGTTGTAACCACCTCCTATACAACACTACCGGTAGTGGATGGCTGCGATTCGATGCAGACGAATGGCCTCCAGTCTGCGGTACAACGATACACCTGCGGCGACCTTCAGCCCAATACAACGTATAGCATCCAGCTTTTCTTTCACAAAGATTTTAAAGATAAACTTCGGCTGGGTTTGATTACCGGTGGAGTAGCACCAACGGCTGCGCCATTACCGGTTGCAGGTATGCCGGCTTCCAATGCGCTGGGTATATTAACTGCTACAGCAGCGGGCACAACAAATACCATGTTTGATTATTTTGGATGCAATAGCAGGCACAGTGTAAGTGCCTGTGGTGCTGCTATCCCGGCAACGAGTATCACATTCGGCGGGGTTAAATATAACCTGAGCAGTTTTGCAACCTTCACACTGTCTGGCACAGCAGCCATCCGTTTTCGGCCTGGTATGATTACCTGTGGACCGCGGCCTATCATCCGGCTTTTTAAACAATCGGTCACTTCCAATTGTGCCAGTTTAGATACAGCTAATTTAGTGGGAACAGCTACATTCAATACAGAAATTGAGTGCCTGGCGCCTGGTAATTATGTAGTGCAAATACTTGGACGAGACGATCCAATGCCGCTGACTTCCTATAATTATTTTACGCCCACTTATAATTACGACCAGTGCCTTTTTACCAATCTTGGCTCAAGGTTCAGGTTGGATCTGGAGGTGTACACACGCAAGGCTTCCAACAAATATTCACTCAATGTAAAAGGAGCTTTCGATAGCATCAACAGGGTGGGCAGTATTCAACAACCATTGGTAAGTGGCGTGCCTTATAAGTCGATGCCAGATACCATTGGTTGCCTGCCTACACTAAGGCCATGGGATACTACCTGTTCGCCCTTAAACGACAAGATCATTTACCGGCAGTTTGTAGTGGCTGATAGCGGTACAGTGGCTTTTTCAGACCTTACTTATTCCAACAATCCGCCTTTGAGATACCGGCTTTATAGCGGTGATGCCAATGCGTTGGCAACGGCTCAAAATATATTCACCTTTCCAGACAAAGTCACCGGCATCATCCCAAAAACATTGTGCATGGATGGTTATCTGTATTGTGAAAACAAATCAGCCTGTGTGGTTCCAGGCACCTATACCTTTACCACCATGGGGTCGGTAGGAGACGTGGGCAGGGCAGACCGGCCAACCTTTACTTTTACAAAAACAAGAACAAAACACAACAGTCCTTTTAATGCCCATAACATGGGAAGCATTATGGATACGCTGGGTCCGAATGGAGGCACAAAACGCGGCGCCCGTGATTTTTGGAGCTGCGAAGACAACGCCGTACCTATTAATGGCTATACGCCTTGTGCAATTGGCGGCAGGCCTGCAACCAAAGCAATCTATCGACAATTTTATTTAAAAGACGATGCGATTGTACGGTTTTCTAACCCTGGCTATGGTGGCTGGTGTGTAAACAATGCCTACGGCATCCGAACACTTTTTTATGGAAAAGCAACGGATGGTTTTACCGGCTTATCACCGGTTGGCAATCAGTGGAATTGTTTTTCTTCGGCACAAACTACCAACAACTGCTCACCATTACCCGCCGGTTGGTACACCGTAGTAAGCTATGGCACCGGTCCAAGTTACGATAGCACTACCCGGTTGGTAAATACAGGAGGCAGATACAACGGACATGTAAGTTTCTGGGATGAATTTGATTTAACAATTACTCCCGCATGTCCGGGGCCAAAATTTAACCGGCCTTACAAAGCATCCGTTGCAGCAGGCAATGCGCCGCACTTGATACAATGGAGTACCAACCGGCTTAACAGCACGCCTGCCTATCCGAGAACTGACACCACTTATAATTTGCCGGTGGAAAACTTTAACTGCACTCTGGATACTCCTTTTGCGAGCCATCCAATAAAGACTTGTGAAGCAACTGCTAACCGGGTAGCCTATTACGTTTTTCGCACAACAGCCGTTTCTTATATTCGGATTAACACTGGTGGCTATTTTGCGACCGTGTATGATAAAGATGTGAGAAAAGATTCTTTACAATTTGCCAATGCAATTCCAATACAGCAGTGTAACAGTACTTTGGGGGCCATTCAATTCTGCTTTTTTCAACCCGGTACTTACACATTGGTAATATTTGCAAAAGATGCCAATATCTGCAAAAGTGTTGCACCGGAAATTTACATTGACCAACCTGGCTATTCCCGGTTTGATTACGCCAATAAAGCCTACGATTTTGATGTAGTGCCGCCGGACAATGTTTACCATTTAGGTAAGACTGGTGATGTCAATCCACTACATCCAACCAGGGCGCCCAGCAACGATTTTTTTTATTGTACCACCGGGGCATTTACCACCGACCCAACCAACGGGGTTTGTAATACCAAGGTAAATCCCAACGTTTACAACAGTGGTCCCAATAAGCCACTATATGATTCCGCATTCCCTGCCGGCTTTGATATTTCCAGGCGAAATCTCTGGTACACATTCGTAGCAAATGATGCAGGTACGGTAAGAATAAAGGTTCAAAATAAAACGGTGGGTAGGGGATTGCAACCCAGGTTTGCCGTGTATAAAAGTGATGTGGATGGCAATTTACCTTTTAGTACAGTGGTGGCCAATGGTGCGGTAGACTCAACCCTTGCGCAGGGCTTAAGTTTCGTTACCATGAATTTCATTTTATACTATTATTGTTTCCAGGCGCTGGATAATATTTCGTTTTACAGAGACCCCTGTACTGCTGTACCTACCAGGTATTATGTGCTGGTTGAAAACGTAAATGGAAGCCCAAATGAAGTAGGTGGACAGTTACCGAACACACAGGTGGAAGTTTCTGTTTTGATTGATTCAGTAAACCTGGTTTTGCCAAAGTTTGACACGTACTCACAAGCGGGTGATTTCGGTACCGTTGGCGTCGGAACATTTACCGGTCCAACAGATAACTATTCCTGCGCCACCCGTGATGCTTCCGACCCTGTGTATGGCACTTATGGAACCTGCTCCAAAACATTGTGGTACAAATTTACGCCTACGGTTACCGGAAATGTACGTTACCGGATAAAGGTGAACAACAGTTTAAGTAACGGTTACGACCAGGTGCAACTATTCAGACAATCCAAACCGGGAGATTCTACCTCCAGTGGGTTAAATATTCAGTTGTATTCCACAGTAAATTCTGCTAATGGCACCTGGGCACAAACATGTGTATCGCCGGGTACTTATTATTTGCTGTTAACAGGGTGCAGCCGGGTAAATGAATATGTTTTTCCGGAAATAGAATTGATAGAAGCGGTTGGTGATTTTTGTGGTCGTGCCATACCTGCCGCAATGTCTGGGCCAGGCGCAGTAAGTGCTACAGCGTTAGTTAACTGTCATACGATTGCTACTGATTATGGCGAGTTTGGGCCTCAGCTAACCTGTCCTCCCGGCGCAAAAACAAGCGATTATAAAAGCAGTTGGTTTAGAATTGATATTGGTGGAAAAGATACACTCGATGTAACTGCCTACCTGCAGGAAAACACGAATGCAAGCAGTAGTGATATTAAATACCGTTTAATGACAGGCGACTGCGGCGCCATGCAGGAACAAAGCTGTGTGCTGGATGCGCTCACTCAAAATACTTACCAATGCCTGGCGCCGGGGCAGAGCTATTATGTGCAGGTATTTACGCCCGTCGTAAAAAATTTTGCAACCGTAACAGGTACCATCGATCTTAAATTATCAGCCATTTTGCATGCAGATACCTGTGCCCCTTTAGCCAATTGTTTGGCCAATGCCAATTTTGATACCGCCTTCAATTGCAGTACAACCGATTCTGTAAAGTTTATAAACTTCTCTACCTATGGCACCAGCATCACTTACAAATGGGATTTTGGTCACAACGGTCAAACGTCCACTGCTGTCTCACCCTCTTTCTTTTATCCGGCTTTGCCCGTTGCAAAAACCTACACAGTTAAATTAGTAGTTACGAATACAAGCTGTTTGCAAAAAGATTCCGTAACAAGGCAGATAACGATTCCAGGAAGACCTTATATCAATTTAGGTGCTGACATTAACCAATGCAATAGTTCGGCACCTATCACACTTAAAGCAACTTCTCATCCGGGCGCTACTTATCTGTGGCAAAATAATAGTGCTGTTGACAGCTTCAGGGTAACCGCAACGGGCAATAATACTTACTGGGTAAGAGTAACTTATAATGGATGTAGCCGCAGAGATACGATTAGGGTATTGATCAGTCCAATCAGTGCCAAGCCTTTACAGCAAATTAATTTGTGTATAGACTCAGTACTGGTAAATGTTAGAAGAGGATTTGGTGAAACCTATCGCTGGAATACGGGTGCCACCACTCAATCTGTTTATATGAGCAGGCCAGGTTATTACTGGGCAGATATTACTTACTTTAATTGTGTATACCGTGATTCATTCGTAGTGAATAATGTAAATGCAATAAAGCCATTTGGAAATGACACGACCGTTTGTTTATCCAAAGGGGGTATCATCCTGGATGCCAATTTAACAGGCGCAATTTCATACACCTGGCAAAACAATAGCACTGCAGATACGCTACTGGTAACAGCGCCGGGGCAATACCGGGTAGCCATCAATTTTGGTAACTGCACCATCCGGGATACCATACAAATTTCCGGATTTCCGGCACCACTTACTCAGGTTACAGACACATCCATTTGTTATGGATCATTCTTACAGTTACCCTGGGGTACCGATACAAATGTAGGCGGCACCTACCGGGATACGCTGCCCTACCGCGGCGGCTGCGATAGTTTGATAAGGATTGTAAACCTAACCTTAAAGGCGAAACCATCCGTTGGAAAAGACACGACCATCTGCTTTTCGCAAACTGGTTATAGCCTCAATGCTACCACCGCAGGAGCTGTCTCGTACGAATGGCAGGATGGAAAAACGGGGCCGGTTTATTCCCTAAATTTGCCCGGACTTTATTGGGTTCAGGTGAATTATGGTACCTGTAGCACAAGGGATTCTGTTGTCATCAACGATTTTTCTGCACCGGTAGTGACTACAGTTGATACCGCCATTTGCACAGGATCTTCCCTTGTGCTGCCATGGGGACAAATTATTTCCAATACGGGCTCCTACAGCGATACGCTACAATCTTTTGGAGGCGGGTGCGATAGTCTGATAAGGGTTTATAATATAACCGTAACTCCTAAGCCAGCCCTCGGAAATGATGCATCAGTTAGTATTTGTAAGGGAGTATCCGTTGACCTAACCACTTATTTTAACAGCACCGGACTTACTACAAACTGGACGACTAATAATAGTATTGTGACCAATCCAACCTCTGTAAATGTAGCCGGTACTTACAGGCTGATAGCAACAACGGGGAATAGGTGCAGTGATACGGCACTTGTGCAGCTTACCGTCATTAACAAACCTGCTTTGGGTAATGATAGTACCATTGC
>Ga0105049_10007457_pt1 | contig 12683 bp, 7 predicted proteins | sample MAT06_FD_78087 | JGI IMG/M metagenome (GOLD analysis project Ga0105049, IMG submission 78087) | Freshwater microbial communities from Lake Fryxell liftoff mats and glacier meltwater in Antarctica - MAT-06 | ecosystem: Environmental > Aquatic > Freshwater > Ice > Liftoff microbial mat | place...
ACTCAAACTGGATTTATGACGGGCTATCCCGGCGGTGTTTTTAAACCAGACAAGTCGATTCCTCGTGTAAAAAAGCTGAGCGCGATCGCAACGGGCATCAATCTCAAACCCAACAGCGACCCGATTGGAGTACTCAGCAAGTTCAGTGATGGCAAAGATATGCCGAAATGGGCCATCTCGAAAGTCAGTAGTGCTGTGGAAGCGGGGCTTATTTTACCTAACACGACCCAGCTTGACCCAAATAAAATTGCCACTCGCGCCGATGCTGCATCCTATATTTATCAAGCGCTGATTAAAGAAGGGAAAATTAAGCCCTAACTTTGGCTAGATAAGCAAGCTAAATGAACAAAAAAATAGGCGGCGATCGGACGTTATCTTGAAAAGAAAACTCGAAATCACCGCCGCATTTTTAATTACTTATCCGATTGCAGTGCAATGATTATCATCGTCTGAACAGGCTCACATGCCTTGCGCTTGAAGGCGAAAATTTGAAGTTTTGAAAGCTCATATACGTAAATTGTCACAGGAGTTTAGAATCCGGGAGTGAGATCCAAAAAGCAGATCTGAAGATGATCATTTTTAGCAAGATCCGCAAGGAATCGTTCAAGGGCGATCGCCATCGCTTAGAATAAAATCAGAACCTGTAAAGTTTCTTAATCTTTATCCTCATCTGGTTCGCACCATGACATCAGTTGCCTCCCTTTTTTCTCCCGTTGATGCCGATCTTTCTGCGATGACAGAAAATCTTAAGCAGTTAATTGGGGCTAAGCACCCGATTCTCTACTTAGCTGCTGAACGCTTGTTTGGAGCGGGGGGGAAACGGGTACGTCCTGCCATTGTACTTTTAGTCGCAAGGGCAACAATGGCTAAAGGCGATTTAACCCAACGTCATCGACGACTCGCTGAAATTACTGAAATGATTCATACCGCTAGTCTTGTTCATGACGATGTAGTCGATGAATCTGAATTGCGGCGCGGTGTTCCGACCGTTCATGCGGGATTTGGAAATCGAGTGGCGGTGTTGGCGGGTGATTTTTTGTTTGCGCAGTCGTCGTGGTATTTGGCAAATTTGGACAGTTTGGAAGTCGTGAAACTGCTGTCAGAAGTGATTAAGGATTTTGCTGAGGGTGAGATTCAGCAAGGTCTAAATTGTTTTGATACTGAAATTACGATCGCAGCCTATTTGCAAAAGAGCTATTACAAAACAGCATCATTGGTGGCTAATAGTGCAAAAGCAGCAGCAATTTTAAGTGATTGGAGTTCGGAGGATGCATCTGCGCTCTACCATTATGGGCGACATTGGGGATTGGCGTTCCAAATTGTGGATGACATTTTAGACTTCACTGGATCAATGGAAAGCTTAGGCAAGCCTGCTGGGTCGGATTTGAAAAGTGGGAATTTGACCGCTCCAGTGTTGTTTGCGATGGAAGAGCAGCCTTATTTAAAAACATTGATTGAGCGGGAATTTTCAGAAGATGGCGATTTGGCGCAGGCATTGGCAATAGTGGAGCAAAGTCAAGGAATCGATAAGTCTCGGGCATTGGCTAAAGATCATGCAAAATCTGCGATCGGATATTTATCACATCTCCCAATCTCTGAATCTAGAGAATCACTAGAAAATCTCTGTGATTTTGTATTAAGTCGTTTGTCTTAAAATATAAAATTCTCCAAACCCCACTGATTAAAGGGAATTTGGAGAATTATCTAAAGAATAGAATGTGAGCGTTTGATTTAGCTTTTTACTTTCATTGCTTTTGCTAATTCAGCCGCAACCAGTGGGCGAGAGAATTCAGGCGGTGGAAGTTCGCCGTTGCGCAACATTTCACGAACCTTTGTTCCGGATAAATGAATCCGTTGTTCTGGAGTACTCGGACTGGTTTTGATGGTGGCCATGGTGTTGGTCACTTTGCAATAGAATGCATGTTCATATTTGAGGGGAATGATTCCGATCGCTGCTGCATCAAATTCATCAAAAATATGTTGCGCGTCAAATGTGCCGTAGTAATCGCCAACCCCTGCATGATCTCGGCCCACGATGAAGTGAGTACAGCCATAGTTTTTACGAATTAAGGCATGGAAAACGGCTTCCCGTGGTCCGGCGTAGCGCATTGCTGATGGGTTTATACCTAGAATGACGCGATCTTTTGGATAGTAATTATCAATCAAGATTTCATAACAACGCATCCGAATCTCGGCAGAAATATCATCTTCTTTAGTTGCGCCAACTAGTGGATGCAAAAATAAACCATCGACAACTTCCATCGCGCACTTTTGAATGTATTCGTGAGCGCGGTGAACTGGGTTACGAGTTTGGAACCCAACAATAGTTTTCCAGCCCTTTTCTTTGAAGGCTTCGCGGGATGCAGCCGGATCAATTTGATAGGTTGGGAAAAGTGGATGAGCTTCGCGGTCCAGAAGCCAAATAGGGCCAGCCAGATTGATATTGCCTTGGTTGTAAACAACGGCGACACCCGGATGTTTTTCGTCTTCGGTGCGATAGACGTTGATGGCTTCTTTTTTCTTATCGTAACTATACTTTTCAGTGAGGTGCAGCACACCAATATATTGACCCGATGGATCATTCAGACGAACGTATTGACCCACTTCGACCCGATCGGCGATCGCTTCTGTGACCGATAAAGTGATGGGAATAGTCCATGGCAACCCATTCGTCAGGTGCATTTCGACGACAACCCGATCGTAATCCGCCTGGTTCATGAATCCGGTGAGTGGACTGAAGCCACCGATCGCAATCATGTGGAGATCAGAAACGGCGCGCTCATCCAAAGTCACGACTGGCAGAGAGTCTGCTTTGCTCAGAAAATCTGTCTTTTCGGCTGGAGTTGCGATGCGATTGATGAGTTCGCCGCCGTGGGGAGCGATGCCGTCGGGACGCTGAAGGTTTGCCATTGTTAAAGTTGCGATTGCTGAATTATGGACTTGCACTTGTTGCAGTTTCCCATACTACCAGAAGCCGGGTACTCGATTGAGACCGATCGTATTCACAGGAGTTGCAGGTATTTCCCAAGATATTCGATCGAATCTTGAACAATGCAAAACACCAAAAAGTAATATGCTGCAATTAAGTGCGTACGAGTTTGAAGCTAGCAATAGTCCAAGGTTCAATTGAATGAGATTGATTGTCGATCGGGCGTTCTAATATATCAACCCGATCGCCCAATTGCACCCCTTGAATGTTCTCATTTGCATCACCAATCAAGATCTCCGTCATATCGCCATAATATTCATAACCGCGAAGAATATATTGATTCCGATCGTCCTCCGATCGTTTAATCGCCATCAACATCAAATGTTCAGCTTGCAAGTTCAACAAGCTCATCTTTGGCGGCAACAACCCTTGTAACAGACGCTCATTCGGGACAACTGCTTGCAAAGGCAAACTCAGTTCAATGGCACGTTTTGGCGTATCTGCTTTTTTCCAATTGCCCAAATGCGGGTAAATCCCGATCGTAAACTCGTGAATACCTTGGTCTGCGATCGGATCTGGAAATTCAGAACCACGCAATAGAGAAATACGAATTTCATTAGGTTTATGATCATAACCATGTTTGCGATCGCACAGAATACTTACGCCATACTGTCCATCACTCATACTCGCCCACCGCAGTCCCGGCACTTCCCACATCGCCCGTTCTGAATCAGTCGTGGGAGTTGTAGTCCGATCGGCAATGCCACAAGCTGCTTCATAAGTAACAAATTTTGCATCTAAATTGATTGGGAATGCTGCTTTAACCAGAACATGCTTTTCCTGCCAATCAATATAGTTTTTGATTTCCAGAATGGGGGAATGTTGAGTCAGAGAGTAGGTTTGGATAAATGTAGACTTGCCAATTGTTCGAGTGACTTGAATGCGCGATCGTAAACAATGGTGTTCAACATAACGAATATCTTCAAGGTTGGCATCAGGTAATGGAAAATCTTGATACTTCGGATTAATATTCCACGCATCCCAATACTGTCCTTCGTCTGTGAAACTCTGGAGTTGGTTGCTTTCACCCCGCATCACATCCCGTCGGTTTTTCTTATCAAATAGCGTTTTAATATTCCCCGTTCTAGCGCTAATCTCAACCGTCAAAAACTCATTTTCAATGGTGTAATAGTCCCGATCTTCTACAGATTCGATCGCAGGAACATCCATTCTTGGAACAGCCCAATAGCAAGCGTATCCAAGAGCTGGAACATCTGGAACGATCGCCTTAATAATACAAACTTGTTGATCTCCGGTATATTTAAAAATCGAATGCGTTTCAACCGCCACACCCTCAATGGTTTGAACTTGCCAATAGGGCGAAAGATCTTGGGTCGGAGTCGCCGCAATTACTACACTAATCAAGTGCGATCGTATCCAATTATTAGGATTAAATACAACAATCAATCGACCCTCAGGATGGGAAGCTTCGGGCAATGAAATTGAATTCAGAATCCGTTCTTTTGCATTATTAATAATACAATCTGTATCAATTAAAACCCGATCGGAAAATCGATTAGCCGTGGGATAAACGTCACGAATAGACGTTCCCGGTAAAATGTCATGAAATTGATTAAATAGTGTCTTTTTCCAAGTCTTTTCAAGCTCAGCCGCCGGGTATTTAAAGCCTACTGTCAACGCTGCTAACGACGACCAAAGTTCCGCCTCATAAAGCGCATTCTCACAATCCCGATTGTAAGCTTTTTGATCCGCATGAGTGGTGTAACAGCCTCGATGAAATTCTAGATAGATCTCGGAGGATCCCCCTAAATCCCCCTTGGTAAGGGGGACTAAGAGAGGTTGTGAATTAGCCTGGTCCCCACTCAAAATCCGATCCTCACTCATAATCTGATCCTCACTCATAATCTGATCCTGCCTCATAATCCGGTCCCTCCTTACCAAGGGGGCTAGGGGGATCTCCGAAATCTCATCAAAAAACGTCTCAACCGTCGTAAACTCAATCACCGGAAATACGGACGATCGGCCCCAACGCTGCAAAATCTCCAACATATCCCGTGTCGGACCACCACCATGATCGCCAACTCCCGGCAAATACAAACAATTTTGCAATCCCGATCGTGTCGCAAATTCCCAACAATAATCACTCATCTTAATCGGATCAACCCACTCCCCGATCGGTGCAGACATTAACGCCAACACCGTCGAACTATCGGGCGCAATCCAATTGAATACCTCGTAGGGATATTTGGTCGTGTCATTCCAACGAAGCTTTTGTGTGCCAAAAAAATCAATCCCACCCAATTTAAAAAACTGTGGTAATTGCCCACAAAACCCAAACGTATCCGGCAACCACGCCACCCGACTCATCGCCCCAAACTTCTCCGCATAATATCGCTGACCATACAAAATCTGCCGCGCAATCGATTCACCCCCAATCAAATTCATCTCCGGTTCCACCCAAAGCCCACCGATTGCTTCCCATTGCCCCGATCGTACTTTAGATTGAATCTTCGCAAATAGTTCAGGTCGATTCTTCTCAAACCATTCATACAAAACAGGAGTAGTGTGCCCAAAAATTAAATTAGGAAACTCCTCCATCAAATTCAACGCAGAAACAAACGTCCGTTCTGCCGCCTTCCAAGTTTCATCCACAGTCCAAAGCCATGCCAGATCCAAATGCGCATGACCTAAACATTTAATTTTATATTGCTTAATTCGATCGCTCCACTCCATCAACACCAATTGAATCGCTGCCAAATCATTCAAATCATCTAACGCACCCAAATTACTGGCTAAAGTGCAAACCTCACTAGGATAGAATGCGGTCAGAAACTTCCAAACAATTTGCACCTCATCCGCCACAAAACCAGCATCCACCGCCCCATCCGCCGCCTCAAAAATCAACGACGATCGCATTAATGCCCCAATGTCATGCCCCGGACTCACCAGCTTTAACCGAACTTCAATGGTTTGATGACTCGCGGCAGGACTCAACACAACCCGACAAGTATGATCGAACAAATCCCCGCTCTGAACCAGAACTCCCGCCACAAAAACCTCCGCCGTCTCCGCCCACCAAGTCAACCCAAGGCGCGCAATCATTCCCGCACAAGACTCTGGCAACGTAACATGCTGAACCAATTCAAATGATTCTCGTCCCTTAGCCCAAGCAATCTGCCCCTTTTCATTCAATGAAACCGGAACGCCATCCACCGATCGCCAACCCGCCATCACATCAATAACACACCGCGATCGCAACCGCCCAACCAACTCCTCAAGGAAACTCATCGCCGACTCAACAGAAAAAATCAACTTCGTCATAGTATGTTACATATCCCATCAAGGAAAATCGCATAAACTAGGGAATCTCCTCAAATTCTCAATTCACACATTCTCAATTCACCGTTCCTACTCCCCCATTCTCCCATGGCAGCCGATCGCCCTTACCAAAGTCATCTTCTGAGTTTTCTAAACCGTCAACTCCAGACCGCCAAGGACAAAACAGGCATCATCTGGCGCACGGTGAAACTTTCTGTTTCCACAGCATTAGCGATCGGTGTTCAAGCCGTCATGTATCCGATTTACGCGGTGATTAAGGCTGCTGAACTCGTAGGAAAACAAATTCAAGCAGCAGATGGAATCATCGGATGGTTACGATCGGGCCAATCTAACCCGACCACAAATCTAGTTCACATTACCAGTGACGCACCCCTCACCAGCGTCTTAACCGCCCTAACCCACCGTCAAATCGCCCAAACCACCGTAGGCACTGCCGATGCCCTCACCGTAGCCCTCGCTTCTGGTCTCACTATTCAAGGCGTAGCGTCTAGGTTAAGCGATCGACGCGTTGGCCTAGTAACGAGCAATCAACAGGTTTTGGACCTTCTTTCAGACTCCCAAGAAGCGCAACTTCAGCATCGCATTCGTTACGAGATTGCCATGTACTTGCGTTGGGTCCGATCGCGTACACCCCAAACATCCATACTTCAAACATCCACCAACAGCGCACTCCCTCAAGCGACTCAGTTCAAACTTTCTCCCATCACCATTCCAACCCTCTGGACTAATCCATCATCCCTCGGCTTTTTTTCACTACTCAACCTACAAGATTTACCTAATCTACAAGAGTTACCCAACCTAATCCAAGCGGCCTTGCGGTATTTTTTCGGACCCTCGCGCAGGTACTACATTCGTGGTGAAAATCAAATCCGCTTGACCGATGAGCCGTGGTTCAAGCTTCAAACGCTCTGGGGGACTCCGCCGATCGCAGTACTTCAAGCTCCAAACCTTCAAGCTCCAGCTTCCGATCGTACAACATCCCCAATAACCGCTATCCCCCTCGTTGGCGGCACCACCCGAATCTCAACAAATCGACTGGTTAAACCACGCATAATCAGTCGATCGCCCGCACCGATCGTATTCAACAAAGCCTCTAGTACTGTCTCTAATACCTCTTCCGTCCAAGAACACGAAAATACACGCACTCAGAACAATCTAGTCAAAAAAACCACCGCTGGCACTAAACATAGCCCAGACTGGCTAGAAGCAAAATCCGTTGATCTCGGCTACAAAAAAAACTGGCCCGATCGCTGCATTGGATGGCTCGATTGGGTCTTAGTGAAAATTGAGCAAACTTTCTTAACAATTTGGCAAGCTCTAGTCACTCTGTTTCAAAGTCGATAACATTCCAGGTTAAGATACATTTCATAGATCAAACCCATCTCAAACTCTTCTTGGAGTATTTAGCCATGTTTACCCTCAAAATAGTTGTTAATGTCATTGTGGCGATGTTTTTGTTGATGTTCATTTTTGGTCTCCTAAACAGCGATCCATCACGGAACCCCAACCAACGCGATCTTGAGTAATTTCTCTTGTTGGTTGATGAAAAAATCTATTCGCTATCGTGACAGACAGTTAGTGGGTTGGTTCTGAGACTGAACTAAAGAACAGATCGTTCACAGATTTATCTTCATAAGATTACTGTGCGATCGGTTTTCAGTTAAGCCTTCAGTCCTTCCTTAGCTGTCTTATTTTTTGTGAGACATTTTCTATGCCCTATCCGGCTGCTTTCGCTGAATTGCTCAAGACCCCAGAATTCTTGTCGCAAACTCCCCCCGCCCTGACCCGAAGTGTGGCCCAAAGTGCATCCGATTCAGCACTCCCCCCATTGTCAGAGGCAGCTCAGCCTATCAGCCCGAGTAGTGACATAGGCCCCGCACCAATCCCTTCAATCGAAATTTCTCCCAATCCCGATCGTTCCAACAGCCCGATGCCTCCGAGTGCAGAAACTCCCGCATCTACTAGTCAAACTCCAACCACTCCAACCCCAGCCAGTCCCCCCGTCCCGTTGCCCAGTGCAATTCAACCGCTCGCCGCTGATGGCATGGTTGAACTCAAAGCAGATCGACAAACCTACGACGATCGCCGCCAAATTTTTACCGCTGAAGGCAATGTTTTCATGCGGTTTCGCGATAGCCGAGTCAAAGCCGATCGGCTTCAAGTCAACCTGGTCAATCGTTTTGCCGTGGCTGAAGGAAATGTTACCTTCGTCAAAGGCTCACAAGTGCTTCAGGGCGATCGGTTTGAATATAATTTTGTCCAAGGAAACGGAAGTATTCGCGGAGCCAAAGGAGAAATCGCCACCCAAAGCAGCCAAGACTTTACTGGCCCGCTCAGCACCGATGTATCAGCCAGTTCAACCATCGGCAAATCCATCAGCGATCGGATTTATCGTAACCAACCCGCCACGGGCATCGACAGCCGCATTGGTTCGGAATTAGTGGTCGGGAGTGACTTTAGTCCTCTTGGGCAACAGGGGCAAGGTGGACGAGGCTATCGACGATTGCGATTTGAAGCCGATTCAGCGGAGTTCTTTCCGGATGGCTGGGATGCAAAAAATATTCGGATTACCAACGATCCCTTTTCTCCTCCTGAATTAGAGCTACGTGCCCGATCGGCCACTTCCCGCAAACGATCGATTTACGAAGATGAAGTCTTGCTCGACAAGCCTCAACTCGTTTTTGACCAACGCTTCAAGCTTCCCATTCCCCGCAATCGTATTTTGCTGGATAGTCGCCCGAAACAAGACGTATTGCGGATTTCTCCAGGCTATGACAGTCTCGATCGGGGTGGACTTTACATTGAGCGCGGTTTCACCTTAATTGCATCGCCTAATTTTTATATAGACATCACTCCGGAAATTTACCTACAGCGGGCCTTCAATACCAGCAACATTAGTGATTGGTTTGGGACAAAGGCAACGATCGCCGCAAGCTTGGGACGAACTCAGCTCAGCGCAGCCCTCGAACTGACAAGCCTCGACTTAACCCAATTTGAACGGCGCTTCCGGGGAAATCTGCAACTCCTTCAGCCGATCGGAACTCACACCCTAGCCTTGCAGGGTGCCTACCGTAGACGACTGTTTAACAACTCCCTAGGGTTCCAGGATGTCCAAAGCACCATAGGCGGACTCTTGTATTCGCCCACCATTCCACTGTGGGACACCGGAATAAATCTCAGCTATCAAGTCGGCTATCAGTACATCAATGCCGATACCGATCGGGCTGACCTATTAAAGCTAGGGCGTAAAAATAACCGAATCAATTTGAACCGCTACCAAGCCGCCGCCGCTATTAGCCGCACTATTCGACTGTGGCAAGGTGTCGGTCTACCCCAAACCCAAACTGAAGGAATGCGTTATGCACCAAAGCCTGTTGTGCCCTATCTGGATTTCATCTTAGGGACAACGGGCGTTGCATCAGGCTACAGCAGTGGAGATAGCCAAAATAACGTGACCTTTACTGCGGGATTCAATGCGCAATTAGGTCATTTCTCAAAGCCTATCTTTGACTATACGGCTCTCAACTTGACCTATTCGCAAGCCATTAGAACCGGGAATTCGCCATTTTTATTCGATCGGGCCGCAGATGCAAAAATCTTAGCGGGCGGGCTTACCCAGCAAATCTATGGACCAATTCGCGCTGGGTTTCAGACCGCATGGAATGTAGATACATCCAAAGAAATTAGTACAGATTATTTCCTAGAATACAGTCGTCGTACTTATAATCTACGGCTCCGTTACAACCCGACCCTATCCTTGGGATCGATTAATTTAGTCGTTAGTGACTTTAATTGGGATGGAGGTTCTGAGGGGTTTAAGGGGACTGGCATTGTGACCAATGGTGTTAGTCCTTAAGTCGTCTGGGGCAACGGCCTGCCAAAGCTCTAGCTAATAAGCTCTAGTTAATATGTTGGCAATATGTTGGCACAATCACTTATCCTGTTGAGAATTCGTCTACACTCAAACTAAAGGGCTGTAGATACTGAAGTGGCTCACATTTAGAGCAAATTATTTAATTCCCATTAATTCTATGGATTTAATCTGAATATGATTTATCAAACATTGCCTGCCTGGACAAGCGCCCAACCCAACCCAGAAAATCTTACTAAACGAGATGCCGAGGCTCTGCTTCAGCACTACAGTTTTGATCTGGGAAATCGTCCATTACAAGTACTATTGGCCGAATGGCAAGCCGTGTTTTCCCTAGATTGGATCAGGTTGGCAGTGATTGAAGCCTTGTATTTAGGACGATACAAAGCCGTATCTGTCGAACAAATTTTGCGCCAATGGGTTAGACGGAACCAACCTGCGACTCATTTTAGCTACGAGTTTGAACATTTAGTTTGCGATCGGTTTCCCCGGACATTGCTACCGGATACAGGATTAACAAACAGTAGTTCCGAGACCTCACGTTTAGGTTGGTCCGAACATGTTCCGGGATGGATAGTTTTAGCTAAAAGAATTCAGGCTGAACGACTTGAAGCATTAGCGAAGGAAGATTTAAATACATTTGACGACAAGTTGATAACGGATTTCTCGTAATTTTTCTTAGTAGTGCCATCAGCCTAAACCTCGAATTAGGGTGTTACCCGAAGCACAACTAGCGTCATATCGTCGGTATTTGGATTCCCAATGCCAACAAACTCTTGAACTTGATCAAACAGATAGGTCAAAATTTCCTGGGGGTCGGTATAGTGAAGCGCAGCCCAACGAAAGGCTTGAATTAGGTTCTCTTCATCAAACTGAACGCCCATCGGATTCGCTGCTTCCGTAAATCCATCTGTGTAATAAATAATTAAATCCCCTGGGAAGAGTTGAATCTGAGAATCTTGATAGGATGTATTCGCATCCAACCCAATCAACATGCCTAAGGTATCAAGTCGTCCGATCGTATCAGTGGCCGATCGCCAGACGAAAGGAGGATTATGAGCCGCATTGCTATAGGACAGAATTCGAGTTTTGGGATCATATTCGGAATAAAACAACGTCACAAAGCGATTAGAGTTTTCTAAATCGGCGTACATGACTTGATTTAAATGCTGCAAAATCTTCGCAGGGCTGTGACCATTCAAAACCTCAGCCCGTAACATTCCTCGGGTCATGGTCATGATCAAACCAGCCGGAACACCCTTCCCCATCACATCTCCGATCGTCACCCCCCATCGCCCCGATTTATCAACCGTTTGGCCTAACGAACCCGCCGGAATAAAATCATAATAGTCTCCTCCCACTCGACTCGCCGTTTTACATCGCGCCGCTAGTTGAATACCTTCAATTGTGGGACAGTTGCGAGGCAGCAAGCGGTTTTGGATGTCTGCTCCAATTTCAAGCTCCCGATCGAGCCGTTCTTTTTTACGCAATTCGGTGGTGAGTTCGTCATTATCGATCGCCACCGCTGTTTGATCAGCAACAAGACGCACTAACTTTTGACGCTGTTCAGTCCAGGCATAGTTGGGATCACGACTAAAGACAAAAAGCCGACCCCGTTCGTGAGTTCTAGCCACAATGGACGTTCCGAAAACCTGGATTTCTTCCCCTAGGGTTTGGATCATTTGCTGATCGATCGATGCGATCGCCGCCGGAAACTTAATCAACGCTTCGGTTGGCTGAAGCTTTGCGATCGAGGTGGTAATTTGTCGGGCAGCTCGCTCGAAGGCTTGACGGACTTCTTGGCCCCAACGCGGATCTTGGCAATGGATTTGCTCTAATCGCACTTGGCCATTGCGAAACATAATTAACGCCCCGCCATCTGCATCCGTAACGCGGGAGGCCATCATGGGAATGAGTTCTAAAAATTGGTTGAGATTGTTAAAGCTGCGCAGGGCAAACCCAAGGGAACTTAATAAATCCTGAATTTTAGTTTGCTCCCGACTCAGACGGGCAACTAGTTCTTTAAGCGCTAGAACAGAGGTGCCATCTAAAGAATTGTTTAGGGCATTGGAACGATCGGTTAAAGAACGGGAGTAGGGAAGAGAGGTCATGAGGTAGTGCGAGATGATAAAGAGCGATCGTTCACTTCGACCTATCGAACGAAGGTGTTGAATGACTACAGAAACTATGGAGACTAAATATAGCCGACTACATCTGTAGTGATTCAACCCATGCAAATAAGATTGATGCTAGGGACTGATGCTCAAGATCCCCTAACCCACAGAAGTATACACAGGTCGTTCACAATTGACAGTGATTTAGGTCGTGATTTTTTGACTTTATGTTGAAACTCTACCCAGATCAGACCAAAGAGTTTGTTTCCTTCATAGAATCTGCCGAAGGAGAGATTTTCGAGGCACTGAGACGATCGAGCATTCCAATAAATTCGCGTTCAAACGTGACTTGCGCTCGATTGGTGGTGCCGCCGAGATAAAGCTGGCCTTTTTCATAGAGTCCCCAAAC
>Ga0105049_10007458_pt1 | contig 12682 bp, 10 predicted proteins | sample MAT06_FD_78087 | JGI IMG/M metagenome (GOLD analysis project Ga0105049, IMG submission 78087) | Freshwater microbial communities from Lake Fryxell liftoff mats and glacier meltwater in Antarctica - MAT-06 | ecosystem: Environmental > Aquatic > Freshwater > Ice > Liftoff microbial mat | place...
GGCAATACACGTAGATCATGTGCATCGGCTCGTCACCCGTGTTGGTGAGCTGGTGAAACTTGCCCGGCGGCATGTAAACGGCCTGGCCGGCCTTGATCGGGGAGCATTCGCCATCCACGCAAATCTGGCCTTCGCCCTGTGAGATAAAGTAAACCTCCTCTTGCTCCTGGTTGTGCCAGGGCACCTGGCCGCCTTTGGGGGCGAGCACGGAGAAGCCCATGGAAAAACCCTTGGCCTGGATGGGCTGCGTGGCCTGGCCTACAAGGCCACGGCCCCAGCGTTGAGCGGGGAAAGTCCCGCCGGGAATCTTTGCGAGGTCGGCGATTATCATAGCGAGCATTGAGTAGCCGCACCGCGCGCTTGCGCGCGAGCGCATTCCCCGGCGCGCTGCGTCGGCGAGCGGTTTTGTCCTAGCTCGGGCCAGCGTGGTTCAGGCACCCGCCAGGCCGCTGCGGGTGAGCAGGGCGGCGGGGTCGGGCTCGCGGCCCATGAAGCGGCGGAAGAGCTCCGCCGGATCCTCGCTATTACCCTTGCTGAGCACGTTTTCGACAAACTCCGCGCCCACGCTGCGGCTGAAAACGCCCTCGCGTTGGAAGCGGGTGAAGGCATCGGCATCGAGCACCTCCGCCCACTTGTAGGAGTAGTAGCCGGCGGCGTAGCCCACGGGGTCGGAAAAGAGGTGGTTGAAGCGCCGCACGATGGTGCGCGCGGGTGGTTCGGTGGGGATCATGCAATCGGCCACGAGCGCGCGGGTTTTGGCCTCAAGGTCGCCCTCGGCGAAGTCCTCCGCGCGGGTGTGGAGCAGCAGATCCATCTTGGCGAACTGTACCTGGCGCATGGTGGCGCAGGCGGAGCGGAAATTTTTAGCCGCCTTCAGTTTGCCAAAGAGCTCATCGGGCAGGGGCGTATCCGTTTCATGGTGACGGGCGAAGAGGTCCAGGCTTTCGCGCTCCCAACACCAGTTCTCCATGATCTGGGAAGGCAGCTCAACGAAGTCCCAGGCGACGTTGACGCCGTTGAGGGATTTGACCGGAACCTCGCCGAGGAGGTGGTGCAGGAGGTGGCCGAACTCGTGGAAAATCGTCTCGACCTCGCGGTGGGTGAGCAGGGCGGCGCGGCCCGGGGTGGGGGGCGACATGTTGCCGCAGATGTAGCCGAGGTGGGGCGCGCGGGGAGCGCCGTTCGCGGCGGGCTCGCCGGTGATCAGGTAACCCATCCAAGCGCCGCCGCGTTTGGACTCCCGTGGATGCCAATCGGCGTAAAAGGAACCGAGGTGGCGGCCGCCCTCGTCGCGCAGTTCGTAATACTTCACCTCGTCGCACCATTTTTCTCCCGGTGCGATGGAGCGCTCGGTAATGCGAAGGCCGAAGATCCGGGTGGACAGCTCGAAGAGGCCGGCCTGCACGCGGCCGACCTCGAAGTAGGGGCGCAGCTCCTCCTCGTCGAAACGGTAGCGCTCCTGGCGGAGTTTTTCGGCCCAATACATGACCTCCCAGGCCTTAAGCGTGGACGCGGGCTGGCCGGTTTGGGTAGCTTTGAATTGTTCGAGCTCGGCGTTTTCGCGGGCGAAGGCGGCGCGGCAGCGAACCTCAAAATCGGTGATAAACTCGAGGGCGCGTCCGCCGGTCTTGGCCATGCGGCGGGTAAGCACGAGGTCAGCGAAGTGGGCCTTGCCCAGCAGCCGGGCCTTCTCGGCGCGCAAGGTGAGAATTTTTTGGACGAGCGGGCCGTTGTCCCACTTGCCGCCCTCGGCCTCGGCACCGACGGCGACTGCGCCGGTCCAGAGTTCGCGGCGCAGGGATTCGTCCTCGGCGTAGAGCATGACCGGCTCCTGTGAAGGGCCGTGCAAGGTAAAGCGCCAGGCGGGCGCGGCGTCGGAGCCGTGGCCTTTTTTGCGGGCGGATTCGAGCGCGGCGGCGACGGCGTGCGGTGGGAGGCCGCGCAGACGGGAGGCGTCGGTGGTGACGACCTCGAAGGCGTTGGTGGCATCGAGGACGTTTTCGGAATACTTTTGGGTGATCTGGGCGAGCTCGCCCTCGATCGCTTCGAGGCGGGAGCGTTTTTCGACGGGGAGATCGGCGCCGGCCTCGCGGAAGCCGGAGAGCGTCTCTTCGCGCAGGCGGGCAAAGACACCCGAGGCGGCAAGGCCGGAGGGCGAGGCCGCGCCGGCTTGCAGGGCGGCCCAGAGTTGCTGGTTGAGCGGGATGGCGGCGGAGAAGGCGGATACCTTTGGCAGCATCGCGTTGTGCGCCTCGCGCAGGGCGGGCGAGTCGTTAACGGCTTGGAGATGGGTGACCTTGCCCCAAGCGAAGTTCAGTCGTTCGCCGGCATGTTCGAGGGCGAGGAAGGTGTTTTCAAACGTGGCGGCGGCGGGCTCGGTGGCGGCGATGGCGTCTATGGCGGACTGCGCCTCGGTGAGGGCGGCTTCGATCGCCGGCGCGATGAGGTCGGGCGTGTGCGCGGACCAGTTAATCAAGAAGGAGGAGTCGAGGAAGGGATTGGCGGCCATGTTAAAGAGTCCAAGGTTTGCCGCTTCTCTCCGTCCCGCAAGCGCGGAGGCGGGGTGGCTAGCACGCTACTGGGAGACGGAAGCGGGTTCAGGCCGCCGGAGCGCCGATTGCTCCAGTTTTAAAACTTAACCCTTTTAATTAATTTGTCCCTTTTTCAGACACCGGGAGCAAAGCAGTCTTGGGGACTGGCCGAGATTTCGCGGCATCCACCAGCCCCTCTCTGCGGCGGACGCATGAGCAGGGCGCGCGCCGAGTTTCGTTGCTGCCGTTTCGTAAAAAAACCGCTGCGTTAGGGCCAAACCGAGGGGCCTCTGCGCAGGGTAAGACAACGAAAGCGCCTTTGCGCTTCCGCTGTCTGCAATCTGGCATGCCTGATTACCAGAGGTAGGTCGCGCCGACGGACCATTCGCGGCGGGAACTCGGCACCAAGGGCACGTCCTGAAAGGCAGTGTCCCAGAGGTTTTCCACTTGGGCGTTTAGGGTGAGGCCTTTCACGCCGGGGACGGTGTAGAAAAGGCCAAGCGCGGTTTTGATGTTGTCGCTGCCCTCGCGGCGCAGGGGGTTGTAAGCCTGGCGGCGGAGCTCGTTGTCCATGCGGAGTTCAAAGCCGGCGCCAAGTCGGGCGAGGCCGCCGAGAGTAAGGCGGTGCTCGGCGTAGTTGAGGGCGTAGAAGCTGCCGTTGAGCGGGGCGACGTAGTTGTCGTCTTTGCGCAGGTAGGTGTAACCGCCGACGAGGTCAAAGCGCTCCCAACTGCGTTGCACGAAAAACTCGAAGCCGTAGGTATCGAGGTTAACGGCGGCAGCCCTGCGGCTGGTGCCGGGGACGCCGACGGCGGTGGGGTCGAAGATATAGTCGAGCAGGTTGTCGTCCTGCCGGTAGAAGACGGCAGCCTGGGTTTTCCAGCCGGCGAGGGAGACTTCGGCCCCGAACTCAAGGTTGGCGGCGGTGGCGCGGGGGAGGTTGGCGTTGCCGCCGAAGAGGGCTGCCGGGGAGGGGCTGTTGTTGAGCGCGGTGTAGGTGGGGAGCTGGGTGCTCTCGTCGTAGCTGAGGTAAACGCGGCGAAGGGCGGATTCTTTCTGGCGCAGCTCGATGGAGGCGAGGGGCGAGGTCTGCGAGTCGTCGCGGTTGCTGCCATCGTGGCGCGCGCCGGCGCTGAGCACGAGGTCGCGTTTGGCTTCGAGGGCGAAGGTCTGCTCGGCGGCGAGCGTGCCGTAATACTGGGTGCGGCTCATGAATTTGCCGAAGGTGAGATTGTTGGAGATGAGGTCGTCATCAATCACGCCGGCGGCGTAGCGCAGGGCGGTGCCGTCCACGATGGTCTGGCGTCCGTCGAAGGCTCCGCCGCGCACGGTGGTCTCGTGGTGGGAATTGGCCCCGAGGAGGGGAATCGAGTAATGGTCGCGGTGGTTGCGGTAGTAGGCGCCGCCTTGCACGTAGTCGCCGTCGGCACCGAGGGTGGTGCGATGGTTCACGAGGTAGAGTTTGGTCTGCAACTGCTCGCGCTCGTAGCGGAGGGCGGTGGTGGGGCGGGCGGCGTAGAGGTTGGGCCAGCCGAAATCCTTGTCCTGATAGCCGGCAAAAAAATCTGTCTGGCTCACCTTGTTGGCGAGTTGCACGCGACCGCTCACGCGGTTGAAATCGTAACTGCTGTTGCGGCCGACGCCGTTGGTATCGCGCCACTCGCGGGTGCCTTCGCCTTGGGCGCTGGCGATGGAGGCGTCGGCGCCGAGGGTGAAGCCACCGAGTTTTTTATCGGAGGCGAAGCCCGAGTAGAGTTCGCCGCGCGCCATGGCATCGCTGCCGGCGCCGACGCTGATCGCGCCGCCGGTGCGGATGGGACGCCAGCCGTAAGCGACGGTGCCAGCGGTGGCGTTGAAGCCCGTGGCCGCCTGAGCCTGGCCGACGCGCACATCCGGCGCGGTCAGCATGTAGGAGGAGGCGGGGAGTTCCGCCGAATAGTGGCCGGTCTGCGGATCGTAGATCGGCAGTGCGCCGAGCGAGAAGCCGGTGTTTTCAAAGGTGCCGCCACGAATGGAAACGTCTGCTTGCCCCTCGGCAAAGTTGCGCGCCTGCACGTCCACCTGCGGCTCATAGAGCAACGCGGAGACTGGTGTCGCAAAAGTGGTGGTTGGCTCCTGCAGGGCCACGCGTTTGGAAAACACGGTGATGGGCTCAAGCTCCACCGGGGCCTCGGCGGGGCTGACCGCAACCGGGCCGGGGTTTTCGGCGGCCAAGGCGACGCAGTATGTCAGCGCCGCGAGGGAGAGGTAACGGGAGCGAGGGTGGGTAGTCATGGCGGACGCACCCAAACCTCTCCCAGCTGCGCTTGACAATCTATTAGTTAAGCGCGGTATAATTTCTTATTAACCAACCCGTCGTCTTCGCTCTTTGGGGCAGAAAAAAACCCACGCCTTGCGGGGTGGGTTTTGATTTTTAGTGAACGCGTGAGCTGCAGCTCACTTGTCTCCGTCGTCACCTATGGCTTCGACCGGGCAGCCTTCGAGGGCCTCTTGGCAGAGGGCGATTTCATCTTCGGTGGTCGGCTGCTTGTGAACGAAGGAGTAGCCACCTTCGTCGTGCCGGGTGAAGAACGCCGGAGCGGTCTCGCGACAAAGATCGCAGTCGATGCATTGCTGATCGACGAAGAATTTACCCGAGACGTTGTTTTCCCACTTTTCGGTTATGTTTGCCATGACTTCGTAAACCAATCTGTGCCTTGCGCCCCGTGTCAAGCGGTCTGCTTGGGTTGATGTTGTGGGCGGGCCTTGTGTTTGCGGGGGTATGTGGCTTATGGTTTCTCTAATTTATGTTGTCTGATCGGAATTATATGCGCGGCCCGCAGGAACGCGGCACCTTTAACTTCATTCCCTGGTTTCTGGGCGTGTTGGTAGGTGTGTACGTTCTGCAAAATATCTTGGAGCGCTGGTTTGGGCTGGGCTCCTACTACGACTACACCGCCCTAAGCGGCGCGGCTTTGAGACAAGGCTATGCTTGGACGTTTTTGTCCTACGCTCTGTTTCATGGCAGTTTGATGCATCTGCTTTTGAACGGGCTGGGGATTTACTTTTTGGGCAGGACGCTAACCGAGCAAATGGGTCCGGCGCGTTTGGCGCAGCTTACGGTGGGCGCGGCGATTGTTTCGGGGCTTTTTTGGGTGGGGGTGAATTTTGGGCGAAGCGGACAGGTGGTGGGGGCCTCGGGGATCGTGATGGCCTACCTGATGGTTTTCGCGTGTCTCCAGCCGAACCGGCCGATGACGTTTTTGATTTTTTTCGTCATTCCGCTTACGATCAAGCCGCTGTGGTTGGTCGCCATCCTCGGCGGCATAGATTTGCTGGGCTTTCTCTTTAAGGAGCTGCCCGCCGGGCAAAGCGGATGGATCGCCCATTCGGCTCACTTGGGGGGGCTCGCTGGCGGGTGGTTGTTTTACCAGTTTATTATAATGCGCGGTATCAAGGGGGATGCTCCGCTCATCCAAGCTCCGGGCTGGATGCGGAAAAGCACCGCCCGCAAGCCGGCTTACACGGTGAATCTTTCCGGGCGTTCGAATCCGAGTGCGACCACGGCCACTCCGGCGGGCTCGGCCGGCCGCCAGCAGCTTAAAAATGAGGTGGACCGCATTTTGGACAAAATAAACGAACGCGGCTTCGGCTCGCTAACCGCTGAAGAGAAGCGTGTGCTCGATGAGGCGCGCCAACTGTTGGGGCCTCGTTAATCAGCCGAGTTCTTAACTCTGTGCGCCACCACACTCAATTACCTGGCAACCTTTCTCCGTTTTTTCGTTCTCACTTCTTCTCGATGCGTATCCTGAGTCCCCTGTTTGCCGTTCTGCTTTCCGCGCCATTCTTTGCGTTCGCCGTTCCCGCCTCCACCGAGGCACCGGCGGCGGCTTCGGTTTCTCCTGCCGTCGTGAGCGCTGCCGAAGGATTCACCGTCCCGAGCGGCAAAGAGTTGGAGGCCTTGCAACTCGAAGTTCGCGCCCTGATAAAAATCCTCGAGGAGTATCATTACAACCGCGATGCCGTTCGTCCCGCCAGCTACTCGGAGGTGATCCCAAACACTCTGCGCGCGTTCGACGGGCAGAAGCTCTTTTTCCTCGGTTCCGATTTGGCTGAACTTCAAGAGAAAAATCGCCCCGAGTCCCTCTATTGGAATCTGACCGCGATGGGCCGCCTTGATCCGGCGTTCGAGATTTTCGCGCTCTATCAAAAACGGGTTCGCGAGCGCATCACCTGGGTCAAGGCCCGCCTGCCTGGGGACATTGATCTCACCGCAAACGAGACCTACGAACTCGACCGCCGCGAGCTCGACTGGCCGGCGGATGCCGCCGCCGCCGACGCGCTTTGGGAGCGACGTCTGAAATTCGAGATTCTTCAGGAGGTGCTGAATAAAAAAACCATGGACGAGGCCCGCGTCACGGTAGGCAAGCGCTACGACCGCCTGGGCAGGAATTCGGATGATTTCGCCGCTGGGGATGTCACCGAGGCCTTTTTGAGCGCGATTTCGGGCCTCTACGATCCGCACTCCACTTATTTTTCACCCGACACTTACGAGGATTTTGGCATCAACATACGCCTGCAACTTTTCGGAGTGGGCGCGCTGCTCGGCATCGAGGACGACATTTGTGTGTTGAAGGAAATCATTCCCGGCGGTCCGGCCGATCTCGGCCGCCAGCTTAAACCCAACGACAAAATTCTGGCCGTTGCCCAGGCGGACGGCGATTTTCTGGATATCACCGGCATGAAGCTGCGTCGCATCGTGCAATTGATCCGCGGTCCGAAGGGCACCCAGGTTCGCTTGCTGGTCCAGCCCGCCGACGCCGCCGACTCGGCGGTGCGACGCGAAGTGGTCATCGTTCGCGATCTCATCAACCTCGATTCCGCGCGGGCGCACGGGGCGATTTTTCAAGTGCCTGACTCCAGTGGTAAAACGCAGTCCCTCGGCGTGATCACCCTGCCCACCTTTTACGGACGCGAACGCCCCGATGCGAAGGATCAAAACAGCGCCACCGACGACATCGCCGCGCTGATCAAAAAAATGGAGACGGCAGGCATGGACGGGCTCGTGCTCGACCTCCGGCGTAATGGTGGCGGTTTGCTCAACGAGGCCGTTTCCCTCGCCGGGCTTTTTATCTCCAAAGGACCGATCGTCCAAGTGCGTGGTTACGACGGCAACGTGGTTGTTGATGACGATGATGACCCTGGTGTGGCCTACGCCGGACCGCTCGTCGTGCTGACCTCCCGTTTCAGCGCCTCCGCCTCTGAGATTGTGGCCGGCGCGCTGCAAAATTATGGCCGTGCGATCATCGTGGGCGACACGTCAACCCACGGCAAAGGCAGCGTGCAAACGGTGGTTGAGTTGAGCCGAATTCTCCCCGGCCTCGCGCGCCAGGGGATAACGACTGGGGCCACCAAGGTGACCATCCAGAAATTTTACCTGCCCAACGGAGCCTCCACCCAGCTCAAGGGCGTGGTGCCGGACATCGTGATTCCCTCGATTGATGAGTTTTTGCCCATCGGCGAGAGCGATTTGCCCCATGCGCTGGTTTGGGATGAAATCGCCACCGCGAATTTCCCTTCGACCCCCATCCCGCCGACTACATTTGAGCGGCTGCGTTCCATGAGCGCGGTGCGGGTGAATACCCTGCCGGAGTTTTCGATGTTGAAACGCGGCATCACGCGTTTCAAGGAACGCCAAGCCGACAAAACCATTTCGCTCAACCTCGAGACCCGTCTCTCAGGCAAAGAAGACGACAAGGTCTTCCGCGACACGACGCGCACCGAACGCAAAGCCTTGGAGGCTACGGAAGCCTTCGCGTTTACCGAGTATTTCATCGCGCCTCCCCCGGTGCCCCGCATCAAGGCCGCCCCCAAGCCGGAAGACCAAGAGGGACTTGATCCCGAGCAGGTGGCCGAGGACGAGGAATCCGCCAACGAGCGTTACGCCAAGATGGATGTTTACCTGCGTGAAAGCCTGCGCGTGCTGCAGGACCTACGGGCCACGGCGCCCAACGTCGCAGTGGCGAAGCTGCCCTGAGCTGGTTTTTACCGACGTATCTTTTATCCTAAACTTTTGCCGGTTTTTTTAGGACAGACCGCTGGTCTGGCTTCCGTTTAAAATACCACCCGCCTAGCGGTCGGTCCTGGAGTGTCCGACTTGGGCTAAAGCTAAACTTGTGAAGAGAAACATTCGGAGAAAGTGACTAATCCGGTCATTTCAAAGGTTGAATGAATATGCAGATGTTTATTTGAATATTTTAAGTCAAGCCGTAGCCGGTTAAGTGCAGGGAACCACTATTTCGGAACGGGAACCACCACTTTTGAGAATCAGTGGTTTGCGTAGCTCAAACAAGGCGGACCATTCCCAAACCGTTGATTACCCTATTTTCAAACTAAACCCATTGGCACGCGCCGCGCGCCGCGCGCAGCGGTCACGCGACCTAAACTATAGGCGCAAGAATTCGGTCACTGTGCCTGTTTGGCGACTTTGAATTCTTTTGGCTTTTGGCCCTTGGGCAGAGCGAGGAGATCGTAGTCGCGGAAGTCGGTAATCTCGACTTCGGCAAACTCTCCTACGGGCAGGGTGCGGGGCACGTAAACGCGGCCGTCAATATCCGGCGCATCGCCTTCGCCTCGGGCCACGCCGGGTTCCTCGACGAGCACGCGCAGGGTTTTGCCGACGTAAGATTTGCTGACTTCAGCGGCTATCTCTTTTTGCAGGCTCATGGTCTGGTGCCAGCGGGACTCCTTCACTTTGACCGGGAGCTGCTCGTCCATCTTGGCGGCGCGGGTGCCGTCTTCGGCGGAGTAACGGAAAACGCCGAGGCGCTCGAACTTGGTGTCGCGGATAAATTCGCACAGCTCATCCACGTCGGCCTGGGTCTCACCGGGGAAGCCCACGATGAAGGTGGTGCGCACCGCGATGCCGGGGATGCCGGCGCGGATGCGGGCGATGAGGTCGCGGATGTAGTCGCCGCTGGTCTCGCGCTGCATGCGGCCGAGCATGTGGTCGCTGATGTGCTGAAGGGGAATATCAATGTAGCGGGCGACCTTGGGGCACTCGGCGATGGTTTTGATGAGCTCGTCGGACCAGTGCGCGGGGTGGGTGTAAAGCAGGCGAATCCAGAAATCGCCGGGAATGGCGTTGAGCTCTCGGAGCAGGGTGGTGAGGGCGGTGCCGCGCGAGGAATCCACCGGGGTGCGCGGGTTGGGGCGCTGTTCCCACGTATCCATGCCGAAGTAGGTGGTGTCCTGGCTGATGAGGTTGATCTCTTTCACGCCCTCGGCGACGAGCTGGCGGGCCTCGGCGACGACGCTCTCGACGGTGCGGGAGCGGTGGCGGCCGCGAATCTGCGGGATGATGCAGAAGGTGCAGGGGTGGTTGCAGCCTTCGGCGATTTTAATGTAGGCAAAATGTTTCGGCGTGAGCCGGAAGCGGGGCGTATCGTAATCCGGGATGTAGGTGGAGCGGCCTTGGACGAAGTTGACCGGGGCATCGCCCTTGATGCGCACGGTGCCGATGAGTTCGTGGATGATGTCGCCGACGGTGGTGAGCTGGTCGAGGCCGATAAAGGCATCCACCTCGGGCAGGGCGTCGGGCAACTCCTTGGAGAAACGTTGGGACATGCAGCCGGCGACGATGAGCTTCTGGCCGGCGCGGCGTTTTTTCATACCCCGGGCGGCGTGGGCCTCGAGGATGTGGTTGATGGATTCTTCCTTGGAGGAATCAATGAACGAGCAGGTGTTGACGATGACGACGTCGGCCTTGTCCTGATCGGGCACCACGGTCATGCCCGCCTTGTGGAGGTGGCCGACCATGATCTCGCTATCAACGAGGTTCTTGGCGCAACCGAGGGAGACGAGGCTGACTTTGGTGCTCATGGCAAAAGGACGAAGACGGTGTGGACGAGGTGATGAAACAAAAAACCGCGGCTTGTGAGGGCCGCGGTTTTTATGAAAAAAGCCTCAAGGGCTTACTTTTTTCCGCCCTTGGTCTTCTTGGCGGCAAGGGCTACGGCGATCTTCCTACGTTTGAGATAGGCTTCGCGGCGTTTACGTTTGATGACTTTGTTGGATTGTTGGCCCATGGTGTGAGAGGTGTTAAAAGGTTTAGAATCGCGAAAGGCGGCGGCGGGAGTCAAGCGTCAGAATGAGGTGCGGCATGAATAATGTCCACGGCGTGATGGTTTTAGTTTCTAAAACGCATTTTTAACCAAGGGTGGACACAGCTGGACAAGGTTATGGCCCCGCGTTTACGCCCTACCTAAAACGGCTTTAGTTTGATTTAAAGTGCGTTAAAGGCTTTTTCTTCGCGCATCGGTTCGGCGACGGGGGAGTCGAAAAGCGGAGTGAGGTGCGTGGCCTGTTTACCCTCTCGGGCCAAGGCGTAAAGCGCCAGCGGCGGATCCTTGGCGAGGCGTTTAACGAGGGCGGGATCGGTGCGCTTGGAGAGCTCAACAAAGTGCAAGCCGTCGGCGGCGCAGGCGAGCAGGCGGGCGTAGGGCTTAAACACCTCGGGGCGACCCAGCACGCGGACGGCCTGAAGTCCTTCGGGCGAAGGGGGCAGGGGAGGGAAAAGGGCGGGCGATGAGCGTTTGTCCAACACTAGACAGCTGTAGGCCTGGCTGCGGAGATCAATGCCGGCCCGGTGGGCGAAGCGCACCCAGTCGGAATCGTTTTGCACGCCTGCGGGTGGTGCGGCGAAAAAGTGGCACCAATCGCGTTCGTTGGCTCCGGCGAATAGCGGGCAGGTCTCGCAATGGGTGCAGGGCGCGACAAGGCGGTGGGTGGTGCGAAACCCGTCGCGCACGACGGCGAGGGCGCGGCTGTCGGCATGGGTGCCGGGCTCGACCCAGAGCACGCAGGCGGCGCTTGCGGCGAGGGTGAGCAACTCGGCGCGGGCCTCGGGCGGGAGCTCGTTGAGCACGTGGCTGACGACCAACGTAAAGGAAGCGCCGGAGAGGCGAAGCGCAGGTGCGTCTAACAAGGGCAGGGCGGGAAACCCGGCGCGAGCGCGGGTGGCGGCGAAGGCGACCGCTTCGGTGGCGTGGTCATGAAGGTGGAGGCCGGTGAAGTGCGCTGGTCCGAAAGCGGCAAGCACGCGGCGGCTGGCCACGCCGCTGCCGCAGCCCCAGTCCAGCAGCACGGTGCCGGAAGGCGGAGTCCAGGCGCGGGTGCGGAGTTCGGCGAGAAGGGCGTCCCACTTCCAGCCGATGCGTTCCGCGTAGGTGGCGTCGTAGGCGGCGAGGGTGTCGTGGTTTTGCCAATACGGGGTGGCGCGAGAGGCGGCGTCGGCCAGAAAGGTGGCGCGCAGACGGTCGAGGGCGGGCCAGTCAAGGCGGGAGAAGTCGGGCATGGAGCGGAGCGGGCCAAAAAAAGCCCGGCCTTGGTGGGCCGGGCGTGGGCTTCGGGAGGCGGTGGGGCCGTTGCGACTTATATTTTGGCGGTCAGTTTGGCTTTGAGCGAATCCTTCGACTGCATGCCGACGAGGGTCTCAATGAGCTTTCCGTCCTTGAAAAGCAGCATGGTCGGGATGGCGCGGACGTTGTATTGGGAGGCGAGGTCGCCTTGGTCGTCCACGTTGACCTTACCGATCACAAGTTTGCCCGAGAACTCGGTGGCGAGCTCGTTCAGGATGGGGGCGATGGCTTTGCAGGGGCCGCACCAAGGAGCCCAAAAGTCCACCAGCACGGGTGTGGGGCCGGAGAGGGCGGTTTTAAAGGTATCGGCGTCGAAGTGGGCGAGTGCGTCGGACATAGTATAAATTGGGAGGTCTGAATTTATTGATTTTTAAGGAAAAGCAGGACGGCAAAGGTGATCGCGGCAATGGCGGCAAGCCCTGCTATCACGGCGTAGATTGGGGAGATGGTGTCCTCGATGACGGCGATCTTGGGCATCGGGGAGGCGAATTTGGTTTCGACGGTCGTGAACTTGGCGGCTGCTTCGGCGCTGCTTTGGAGTTTGAAGGATTGTTTCGCGACGGCAGGCGCTGGGGTGCTGGCGTCAGCGGCGGGTGCGGCTCCGGTGGAGGAACCGGGTGCGCTTATGGGCTGGGCGGCGGGGGCCGGGGCTTTAGGCGTGAGGGTCAGCTTGGGTGCGGCTGGAGCAGGAGAGGGCGGGGGAGTGGGGAGGTCGCTCATGGTTATAAGGAAGCGGAGTCAGATGGGGAGTAA
>Ga0105049_10007460_pt1 | contig 12680 bp, 8 predicted proteins | sample MAT06_FD_78087 | JGI IMG/M metagenome (GOLD analysis project Ga0105049, IMG submission 78087) | Freshwater microbial communities from Lake Fryxell liftoff mats and glacier meltwater in Antarctica - MAT-06 | ecosystem: Environmental > Aquatic > Freshwater > Ice > Liftoff microbial mat | place...
TGAAGTTGGAGGAAATACAGCTTCGGCGATTCAATTTCATGTTACCGATAGCACGAAACACTTTTTACGAGGTTCCTTGTATTTTTATGCGTCACCAAATGCAGATTCGCTTGCTCCTGTAGTTTCTTTTCTGACGAAGGATATTGAGCATTTGATTGAGACATTTGAATGGAAGGCGAAATAAGAAATTAGTAACTAACCGCGGCTATATATTGTCAACTAACGTGCTTTTTCCTTTTATAATTCCCGTTTTTAACAGCTTGTTTTGATTATCTTGCTACTTTCAAAAATGTCTTTTTTACATGAAGGAAATAGATAAAATTCTTGACCGTATTGAAGATAGTATCCTTAATAATAAGTATTTACCAGTTGAGACAGAAAAGATTGAATTAAAGTCAACTCCTGCGAATCTTAAAGGTTCTAATTCGGCTTTACAAAGTATTTGTGCTTTTCTAAATACTATGGGCGGAATGTTAATATTAGGAATTAAGGACAATAATAACATTTCAAAGAAGAACTATGAGGTTACCGGATATAAGGAAAATTCTGAAAACATTGTAAAAGAATTTGGCAAACAATTCAAAGATAAAGATGGGAATTCGGTTAACGTTAGTGAGTATATTATAGGTTATAAAGTTAAAGACTTTATGGATAAAAGGGTTTGTGTTATTTATGTAGACGCTTTACCTGACGATTCAAAATACGTTTTTTTAGAAAAGGATGCTTATCAAAAACGTTTAACAGGAGATCATAAGATTGATTCACATATCATTGAATCTCAAGAGGAATTTAAAGAAGAAATTAAAAACGCACGCGAATTGAAACTTGTGGATGGTGCTGTCGCTGACGATATCGATATCGATAAATTGAATGATTATATATATCTACTAAATCGTGAAATTCGAACCCAAACTACAAAACAAAATATAGAAGACGCTAAGGCATTTTTAACGAGGAAGAAATTTTTAATTCACGACAAACCAACTACTTTGGGTATGTTAGTGTGTGGGAAGCATGTAAAGGATTATTTGGGATGGAGAGCGCAGGTAGATGGTTTCGTTGATGCCGAATATGAAGTAGCTCAAGACAAGAAATCTTTAGTAGATAATGTGATCCCCTTAATGGAGAAAAGCTTGGGTTATATTTTAAAAAATATTCAGGTAGGAGTGACAATAGAGAAGAGCGGCACTGCAAAACCTGAGTATCCGGAGCAACTGCTTAGGGAAACGATTAACAATGCAATTGCCCATCGGGATTACAGTATTAATAAATATGTAAATATTACGATTAAACCAAACACGTATATTGAAATACGAAATCCCGGTTCATTTAAAAAGCAATTATTACTTGAAAATCAAAATCACGATGTCCCATTTAGAAGAATCATACCGGATTCCAAGCCGAGAAATCCAAGATTGGCGGATGTCTTGAAAGTCTTTGATAAATGGGAAGGCAAGTCTCGGGGGATGAGTAATCTGGTAAATGCGGCTCTTGAAAATAAGATTGATTTGCCGTATTATAGATTTTACAACAATGATGATTTAGGTTTATTTATTCAAAAGGGAAAATTAGTTGATGAAAGTTTTATGTCTTTTATAAGTTCTTTTGATTTATTTACGAAAAAAAAGCTGAATGGTTCACTTCTTACCGAAGACGAGATAGCTGTTTTGGCATACTTGTATAAATCGGAAAAAGCTAACTTACTTTATCGACATACAATTTTATTGACACCAGATAACAATCATTTTAATGCGATACATAGATTAGAAAGATCAAATTTAATTTACAAGCATCAGGAAAGTCCGGATTTGTACCCAATTTTTTTGCTAAATCGTGAATTGATGAGAGAAGATTATATTTCGGAATTACGAGGTGTTTTTGGTGGGGACTTCGACAGTTTACCGGAATTATACAAACAAACCCTTTCCCTTATTTATCAAGTCAATAATTTTAGTATCAGCGAATCCGTAAGTGCAACACAGGCCGGAAGACTATTGTTTTATAAATCAGACCAGCCCTCTAATGATATCAAAGCTTTTGATAATTTTAAGAGAAAGATATATGGTATTTATAAAAATCTTGTCAAAAGAGAATTTATAACTTCTTCAGGGAAAAACTATTTTATCAATAAGAACTTTTCTAAAAAACCGTCTCTTTTTGATTGATTGATTTTTTTGTAATAGTTCAGATCGTCTTTATATATTTAAATAGTGTCTGTCCATAGAGTCAGGAGACTTCATAGACAGACTCTAAATGAGTTGGAACGTAGCGAATAGATAATACACCAACACTTCAAGCAAACATCAAAATCCTGACAATCCGCTCTTTTTTCTAAAATTTACGGACGCAGAATCTGCTTTCAAAAATTATAGTTTGCAAATTATTACTAAGGCACTTCTATTTGTAAGGCAGGAAAAAAATGTGAAATACAATCACTCGCTCAGATAGAAAATCGATAGGAATAGTTCATATCCCTTTTTCGGTGCCGCTGTCTATCGGTCACGTGCTTGTCTTTTTTATTTTCCTTGCATTCAGCAACACCCCAAACTGCGCCGCAAACAACATGCTCGCCAACAGCAAATGGATCGGTTGCGCAACTGCTGGAACATCAAAAAATGAAAGGGTAATTCCCACAATTACTTCTGCAAGTACAAGCAATCCGGCTAAAACAGCAAAGCGGACTGCTTGCGAATTTTCGCTTTGAAATACTTTGTAAACCAATGCAGCATTCACGGCAAGAACAATAAGTGAGAATGCACGGTGCAACACAAAAATATTTGAAAGACCGTCAATCCATAATTCCCGTTGTGAATGATTTAGGGAACTGGCAATAACATCAATTTCTTCCCGAACCTGAGTTCCGGTAATTACCTGGATAATTGTAAAAATTAATGAAATAAGTGCTAAAGGCGGAATCAAACCGTCATTTTTTACCTGTTCTTCATGTTGTTGGTCATCATAATCCAGGCGGTGGAGAATCAATTGAACAACAGCAAGCAACAGCAATGCTGCCAGCATATGCACAGTGATTTTTACCGGAGCAAGGTTGGAGGAAACAACTAATGCTCCAAGCCATCCCTGAAAACCAGTTAATATTAGCAGAAAAAAACTCAGCCATATTAACCTGGAGGCGACTCTCTTAAAGCTGAATGAAGTAAGGAACATGCCTAAAACCAGCACGCCTAGGACGGCGCCTAGCAGGCGGTTTATGTATTCAATCCAGGTTTGGTAAGAAACAAAAGTTGCATAATTATGCTTCGGATATTTTTCCCAGTTGCTCCTGTCAAATGCCTCGTTAGAAGTAAAGTTTTCAGTCGCCCGCCACAACGTATCATTTGCGATGATCATTATGCCTTTCCCGTAAGAATGGTCCGGGTGAAATTCGACCTGGTAATTTTCAGTCGGAGGAATATAATAACCGAAACATTTGGGCCAGTCGGGGCAGCCCATTCCGGATTGTGTAACCCGGACAATACTTCCTGCAAGGATCACAAGAAAAGTAAGCGCAAAGGTGATCCTGCTTAAAGTTCTGAAAAGACGTTGTGAGAGAATAGGCATATAAAATCCGGCTGTAAATGTAATGATTGCCTGGTCTGTTGAACCCTGAAAGCAATTACATTTGAATGAAATCCATCAGACAAAACATTTTTTTACCATTACAATGAATGGGAACCGGGAATTGTTTACACTACTCACTTTCACCTACCCACATGAAAGCGCAATCGTTATTGGATTGCTGGAAGGTAGAGGGATAAAGACCTTTATGAAGGACGAACATACTGTGCAGATGCAGCCATTTTATTCCAATGCAATTGGAGGAGTAAAGCTACAGGTGAGTGCAGATGATTTCACAGAAGCTGCTGAAATACTCCTTGAGGCCGGATATATTCCCGAAGGCGGCGCTCAACAGCCAGGATTTTTTGAAAAGCTGGAGGCGCTCACCGCAGGTGTTCCTCTCTTAAACAGGATATCTCCGGAAGCGCGAATGCTGGTAATCGCTGCGGCAATAATTATTTTTATCATGTTGTTTATTGGCATCGCAGAGCTGCAGCGATCAAAGGCAGCATTAGTTCTTTCATTGCCGATTATTTTTAATTTCGTATACCTTGTTTCTTCTTTCCCCCAACATATTCTAACCTCTACTTTCAACATGGAATACTTTCACGGCTACTCGGAAAGGGAATTTCAGCGTCTCATCGATCAGGCCATATTTCTTGCGCCGCAGGTTTATCCGCAATTACACCTTCCCGAATCTGGTGATTTGTTGGAAATCGGTTGCGGTGTTGGCGCACAAACACGCATTCTCGCAGAAAAGTATCCTGAACTAAATATCACAGGAGTGGATGTAAGTGCAAAGGAAATTGAATCTGCGAATTCATGGCTTGACGAGCGGGAAGATCTGAAAGAAAGGATTGAATTTATTGCATCGGACTTCCTGGAATTTGAATCTCACAAATCGTTTGATGCCGCCTTTATCTGTTGGATGCTCGAACACGTGCCCGACCCGCAATCAATTCTTGATAAATCAATCGGCCTGCTAAAGCCGGGAGGAAGTATTCATATTACTGAGGTCCAGAACAACACACTTTATCTATTTCCCAAAAACACATCTTTCGAGAAGTACTGGCGCGCCTATTGTCGCCATCAGCAGGAAGTTAATGGAAATCCGTTTATCGGAGCACATCTGCGAAAATGGTTGTCGGATGCAGGATTTTCGTCGGTTACCATTAAACCGCATCATGAATTGTTTGATCAGACAGACTCTGGCAAATTAAATGAAATTACAAACTACTGGTGGGATCTGCTTGATTCTGTGGGTGATGTTTTACAGGAAAAAGGATACATTTCAGCCGACGAAAGGAAAGAAGTAAAAGACTATTTGCCGGTGCTTTCGTCACAGGAAAATGCACTATTTTTCTATGCATTTATTCAGGCAGAAGGGAGGAAATAGCTGCGAAAAATATTCAACAGCCTCTAGATAGAGCCTGTCCATAAACTCCAGGTATGCAAAAACGTTAACCCCAAAGTACTATAGGCGGGCAAGGAAGTCATCTGGTTTTCCTATGCTGTTAAGACCACGTGTCGATCTTTCCTTAAAGAAATATCTTTTTAAACCCGGGCACCAAAATAGAACAGAATTATTTCCTTTATTTAGCACAAAGAAATTTTATTAATCTGTAACTAATCTAACAAACTGATTCTCATATGCCCCTATGAAGCACTTTTTTACATTTCTCCTTACCCTTTTCCTAATAAAGCAAGCTTCCGCATCCACTGTGAGTGGTAAAGTAACTGACGAAACCGGCAAACCTGCCCCTTTCGCCAGTGTTTACATCAAAGGCACAACACGCGGTACAACCAGCAATATGGATGGCATGTACAGCATGGAGCTGGCAGCAGGAACATATGAGCTTGGGTTCAGACTTATCGGATATAAGGTACACATCGAAAAGGTCACGCTTTCCAACCAGAATATCTTTGTAGATGTGAAGCTGGTGCCTGAAAGTTTTCAGCTACGGGAAACGGTAATAAACGCTTCCGCAGAAGATCCGGCTTATGAAGTAATCCGACAGGCACAGAAAAAGCGGAAATTCTACCTCGAACAGATTGATGCCTATAGCTGCGATGTTTATATAAAAGGTGTGCAGCGCATTCTGGAAAAACCGAAAAAAATTATGGGAGTCGAGATAGATCCGGATAATGAAATTGATAGCACTACCGGAATTATTTATTTATCGGAATCGGTCTCGAAATTTAATTTCAAGCAAAAAGATAAGGTTCGGGAGGAAATGATCTCCTCAAAGGTAAGCGGCAACAACAAAGCGTTCAGCTACAATCAGGCTTCCGATATGCTTTTTAATTTCTATGAAAACCTACTTGAAATTGACGGATTAAGCGAGCGGGGATTTATTTCACCCATTTCGGGCAATGCAATGCTAAGCTACAAATATGTGCTTCTTGGTACTTTTACCGAGGATGGCGCCACCATCAATAAGATCCGGGTAATCCCTAAACGTAAGAATGACCCTGTATTCAGCGGTATAATTAATATTATGGATGAGAGCTGGAGAATCCATAGCCTGCAGCTTGTTCTTACTAAAGATGCACAAATCGACTTTGTTGATACGTTGCGCATTAACCAGGTTTTTTTACCCGTTCAGAAGGATGCATGGCTGCCGTTTAACACAAAATTCGTTTTTGATTTCGGATTTCTCGGAATTAAAGGAGACGGAATGTATGTAGGGGTAAATTCCAATTATATTATCGATCCTGATTTCCCAAAACATTTTTTTACCAACGAGCTAATGAAGGTAAACGAGGATGCAAATAAAAAGGACAGTTCGTACTGGAAAGATTCCCGCCCGATCCCGTTAACATTGGAAGAGGAGAATGACTACAGAAAACGTGACAGTCTTTCCAAAATAAAGAACTCAAAAGAATACACGGATTCAACTGATCGCAAAGGCAACAAGTTTAAATTCAAAAGCCTCTTCCTGGGTTACAGTCATTCCAATACATTTAAAAAGCGCTCCTGGTCTGTTTCGGGCCCTGCCTTGGGGATTCAGTTTAATACCGTTCAGGGTGTTAATTTAAGCACTACAGTTGATTACAGTCAACGTTACGAGAACCGAACTAACTGGAGTCTCGGAGGTTCGCTGGGCTACGGATTTGCAAACGTGGATTTTTACGGAACTGTGCGTGGAAACTATTATTACAAACCACAGAAATTCGCCAGTTTCGGTTTTTCCGCAGGGAGAGATTATGCCCAGTTCAATCGTTCGCGGCCAATTCTCCCACTTATTAATTCGCTGTATTCATTGTTGAACGAACAGAATTTCATGAAACTGTATCTCAACAATTATGTGAATGTTTACCATTCTTCGGAGTTGTTCAACGGCTTCTATTTTACCGCAAATGCACAGTATTCCCAGCGTTCGGCATTGATCAACAGAACGGGTTATGCAATTTTGAGTACCGACAATTCCTACACAACCAATAATCCCAGGGATGCTGCCGATTCTTCCTATTTTTTCGCTGATAATAATGCGCTGGCTTTGAATCTGCAGGTCCGGTATGTTTTCAAACAACGTTATTACACCTCACCGAATTATAAGCAGGTTACCGGATCAAAGTTTCCAACCTTGGTGGTTAATTACAGGAAGGGAATAAATGCTTTGGGTAGCGATGTTAATTACGACCTTCTTACCATAGGAATTGAGCAGGATTTGAATTTAAAATTGCTTGGTAATTCCAGGTTTAATATAAAGGCCGGGAAATTCCTGAATACTGCAAAAATGTACTTCATGGATTGGTATCATTTCAACGGTAACCAAACGTTGTTTTCAGGATTTGGGCTTTCTGATTTTCAGTTGTTGGGATATTATTCCAATAGTACAGATGATCAGTTTATTGAAGGGCATTTTGAACATAATTTTGGAGGCTTTTTCCTGAATAAGATTCCGTTAATAAAGCGCCTGAAGCTTCAGGAAGTCGGAAAGGCAGCTGTCTTGACTACTGATGGAAAAAATGCATATGCGGAATTATCGATCGGACTTCAACGCTTTGGCGTGCGTGCAGAATTTGTAACTGGATTTTCAAATCAGAAAAAAATAAGTTCAGGCTTCCGTTTCGGAATAAACTTCTGATCATAAAAAAATTGTTTCTATCTTTTTACCAGATTTAATACTATGAGAGCTTTCCTTTTAATTGCATGTCTTTTCGGGATTTCATTGCAATCAGTTGCTATTCCATATCCATCAACATCAAAGACGTTAAAAAACGGGCTGAAGGTGATAGTATGTGAGAAGCCCGACAATGACTTCGTTCAATTCGAAGTGTGGTACCGCACCGGCAGCAAAGATGAAAAGCCCGGCATCCGCGGAATGGCCCATTTATTCGAACATATGATGTTTAGGGGAACAGCAAAATTCCCTGGTAAATCAGTGTTCGAAAACGTTGATAAAGTAGGCGGAAAGGTAAATGCATATACTTCATTTGATCGTACTGTTTATCACGAGTACATCCCGGCAACTGCGCTGGAAACAATGATGGATATTGAGGCCGACCGCATGGCGAATCTCGTGGTGACGCAGGAAATATTAAATACAGAACGTGAGGTTGTAGGTGAAGAACTGAGGAATGGAATGAATAACTGGTACCAGAAAATGAATGCCGAGCGGTATCCGTTTCTCTATCCGGAGAATCATCCCTACGAAGTTGATGTAATCGGCTTCCTGGAAGAAATTACGAAATTCAGTGCAGAACAATGCATGGATTTTTATAACAGTTATTACAGTCCGAATAATGCATTTGTTGTTGTTGTGGGAAATGTTAAAACCGACGAAGTTTTTGCAATGGCTGAGAAATATTTTGGTCCGGTTACTAAACAACTTGATATCAGGAAACGGCAAAATATCCCGCCGTTGGATACATTTAAAATAAGGACTGCCGAAATGAATATCAATTTCCCGGTGCAGATTTATTCCTATGTATTTCCTTCACCTGCTTCCAGTGATCCTGACTTCTTTGCATTAAAACTAACCCTTGGAGTTCTTTTTACTGATGACAACTCTATTCTTACCAACAGGCTGGTTAAAAAGGAACATAGCGCGTATGGATTTTTGCCTTCGGGCGATGGATGGAGTTACTATCCCAATTTTGGGCTAATCGATGTTATTATGGGAGCAGCTCCCGGAAATGTTAAAGTGAAAAAGGCAATCAGGGAAGAAATAAATAAAATAATTGCGGAAGGCATTCCCCAGGAAAGACTGGATGAATTTATTGCCGCAGCTGAGAATAGTGAAAAATTAAGTAATTACGAATGTGAGAATATTTCGGAAAAATTAGGCATTGCAGAATACTACCTCAACGACTTTCAGCTTGCCTATTCCATGGTTGCCGAATTTAAAAAGGTAACACCAGAGAAGATTAAGGAAGTTGCTGCAAAATACCTGTCAGAGGAGCGTATTCAATTTGTGAACATTAAGCCGGAATAATAATTTAAAGAAGAAAATTCGCATGAGAAATCTAGTTTCAAAGTTGCTTATTGTTATAGTGTTTGGGGGTGCTCAGGCATTTGCGCAAACCAAACAATTGCCCATCGAGGAGTTTAAATTAAAAAACGGTCTTGAGGTAAAAATGATCCGCTTCGGAACGATTCCGGCCGTTCAGATTAATTGCTTTATTAATGTTGGCAGAAAGACTGAAAATCCGGGCCAGCAGCTTATGGCATCAATGACTGCAACCGGGCTAAAGCTGGGGAATGAAAATTATACCAGAATCAACCAGGATAACCTGATTTCGAAATTGGGAAGTTCTATCGGTTCGTCAAGCAACGACAATTTTACTTCGTTGGGAATGCTTTTTCTGGAAAAGGATACAAAAACGGCAATGGATCTTTTCAGTTCGGTTTTATTGAAGCCATTATTCCCGGCGGATGAGATAAAACAGGAAATTGAGCAGACGCTGAATTATAACAACCCCGCAAAAATGGATATCGGGATGCTTTCATCTGTATTTTCAGAATATGTGGTTTATGGAACGGCGCATCCACTGGGACGGCATTTTTACGCAACTCAGCTTAATAAAATTACCTCTGCACAATTGATGGAGTTTTATAAGTTTAATTACACTCCAAAAAACACGCAGCTGGTTGTTGCCGGTAATTTTGATTTTGTGAAAATGAAAGCAGAAATAGAGCGGCTATTTGGTTCATGGACGGCAGCCTTTGGCGAAAATAATGGAGCCGCGTATGAGTTTGAATCAATAGGAAAGAAAGAATATTACCTTATAAATAAAAACAAAGCTAGTCAGACGTCCCTGCAGTGGAATAAAAAGGGTCCGGCTGGCGGCTCTAAGGATGCGCTGCTTTTCCAGCTGGCAAACAATGCATTTAATGAAATTCTTTTTGATGAAATAAGGGCCAAAGAAGGCAAGACTTATGGAATATCCAGCGGTCTGAATGAGCAGGATAACAATGGTATTTACAGCATCTCCACACAGGTGAGAAATGAAGTTGCCTATCAGACAATTGTTTCTTTCGACAGGGTGTTAAAGCAGTTTTATGAAACAGGAATCAATCAGGCGCAACTTGATAAAGCAAAGGCGCGGTTAAGGAATAGACGACTGGCAATTGAAAGTCCGGCTGAGGTGATTGCGTTTTACAATCCTGTTTTATACAAGGATATCACAAAACGGAATGAGTATCTGACAATGCTGGATGCAATAACTTTGGACCAGGTGAATAAGATTTTAAAGAAATATTTTAATCCTGACGCATACAAGCTCGTTCTTGCTGGTGACGCTATGGTGCTGGACGAGCAGCTGAAGGTATTGCCTGGATTGGTGAAGCTAAGCGTTCAGGATATTCAGAAAGATAACTAATCGCCGATCGGCAAAAGATGCGTTTGACCTGATCTTTTTATGACATAGTGCGTCAATGAAATTCCTTCTAAACTTCTGTGAAATAGAACCTCCTTGGTTTAATTGTGGTGTGAATGATTTTCCGCAAAGTTGAACAAGTCTGGAACTCAGATTTCAGCCTATTCTTTTTGTTATTTCATCTCCCAGTGGTGAAACGGCAGGCCCGAAGTACCCCAGTAAATTTCCTTTTTCATCAACCAGGTATTTACTGAAATTCCAGACCGGCCAGCGCTTGTTCCAGCCGTTTGATGCCGGAGTACTCAACCATTTGAAAATGGGATTCTGGTTCTTCCCTGGAACAACGGATGATTTTTTCATTACCGGGAAACTCACGCCGTAATTTACCTGGCAGAACTCATTTATTTCAGCATCCGTTCCTCTTTCCTGCTCCTTAAAATCATTCGCAGGAAATCCGACAATCAGAAGTTTTCCTTTATTATCCTCGTAAAGTTGCTGCAATTCTCCAAATTGAGGTGTATACCCGCAATTTGAAGCAGTATTCACAAGCAGCAATTTCTTCCCTTTAATATCGGCTTCTTTTAATTTTCCATCACCAGTTTGCAAGAGCAAATCAATAATAGGAGAGGAAGGTGGCACGTGGGACGAATTCATCAGTACTTCGCCTCCTGAACTTTTACTTTGCGACCTCACAACCAACGGGTAAAGGGCCTTCAAAATTCTCTGTCGTATCGTCAAAACCTTTTTTGTTTAATATTTTTTATTTGAATTACAAATTATTTGCAGGCCAAAATTCCTAACCCATAAACTATAGATTCGTAATTTATAATTCATAACTCAACGCAAATCCATCTTCCACAAATCCTCTCCAGGCAGTCCAACTCATTACTCACAACTAAAAACAAAAACCATCTTCCAAAAATCTTCTCCCGGCAGGCTAACTCAAAACTCACAACTAAAAACAAAAACCATCTTCCACAAATCTTCTCCCGGCAGGCTAACTCAAAACTCAAAACTCACAACAAAGAAACCTACCTCTTCAAAACGCATTTTAAGATAACCGGCTGATGGTCGCTATGTTTAAATCCCAGGTCAATTCCCCTTACTTTTAAAATTTCAATATTAGGAGAACTGATAAAATAATCGATCAATGTAGTGTACGTGCTTCCTTTAACAAACGAAGTCACATTGCTGCGATTGGTTGCCAATGATGAGTCGTAGCTAACATTATACCCTGCCGGAAATACATCTTTCGTCAAAGCCTGTGGTGTGTAATCATCCGCAATGTTGCTGCTGAAATGCTTCGAGTCGAATCCCGGCGGAACCTGGTTCCAGTCACCTCCCACAATTACAAAATTGCCTTTCGCCGTTTCAGCTTCGTATCGCTTCTTAAGAAAAGCGAGTTCCACTTTTTTAATTTCACCGGTCGCATCGTAGGCCGTATTATGTGTATTTACAATCAGCAATTCTTTTCCTCCTGGCAATTTATAACGCTGCTCCAGCGCACAACGATCCAGCATGTAAATTTTCGTTGGCCACGAGAATCCGCCGGGATATTGAATTCTTGTTGCAGAAATTGCAGGATAACGGCTGTATGAAACCAGTCCGCCGAATGTTTTGCCATAAGGCGTATAGGGCAATGCAAAAGGCACAGGCACAAATTTAACGTCGTAATTCACAGCAAAATGGCTATCGAATCCCGGAAGCTTTTCCGATAGCACTTTAACCTGATCGGTAGTATAGCTTCGTTTGCTGTCGCGGTCAATTTCCTGAATCAAAATAAAATCAACGCTGTCTTTCATAGTCCCGAGAAAAGAAGAAATTCCGTTGAGGTATGAGGTATTTAATTCTGGTGTCGGACGAACACCTTTTCCCCCATCATTAAAAAAATCCATTTCTGCTCCAAGGCCCGCGTAACCAACATTCCAGATAAGGACAGAAACAGTGTCGGGAACCATCATCGCCGCCGCCTTTCCTTCCGCATCTAGGGCAAGTTCACTTTCCGGTTCAGGGTTGTAATCCGTAACAGTGGAGAATATGAGTAATCCGCAGAAAGACAGTATCAGAACCAATAAAATCAATCCGATATATTTCATGATTTTACGCAGCATCGTAGCGGAATTTGTTTTTCCCAAACCTACGAAAGGCATTTGATAATCGAAATGTCTTTTAGTTAGTGTCTGTCCACAGAGTCGGGAGTCTGAACTATAGAGGCTTCTGATTAGGCGCACGACGGCTGAAAAAGCGCAGTCCCACTTTAGGACGGGATGAGCATTTTTCGGACTAGTGCAACGACATCA
>Ga0105049_10007463_pt1 | contig 12679 bp, 13 predicted proteins | sample MAT06_FD_78087 | JGI IMG/M metagenome (GOLD analysis project Ga0105049, IMG submission 78087) | Freshwater microbial communities from Lake Fryxell liftoff mats and glacier meltwater in Antarctica - MAT-06 | ecosystem: Environmental > Aquatic > Freshwater > Ice > Liftoff microbial mat | place...
GGAGACCCCGCCCGCATCATCTCCATCGGCGAGGGCAAAACCATCCTCCAGCAGGCCGACCTCCTCGGCCATGAGCTCGGCTTCGCCGCGGGAGAGCTGCATCTTCAGTACGAGGGCATGAACCCCTCGGGCAGTTTCAAAGACAACGGCATGACCGCCGCCTTCACCCACGCGGGGATGGTCGGGGCCAAGGTCGTCGCCTGTGCCAGCACTGGCAACACCTCCGCCGCCATGGCCGTTTACGCACGGCAAGCTGGCATGAAAGCCGTCATCTTCGTCGGCGATGGCAAGATCGCCTACGGCAAGCTCTCCCAGGCCCTCGACTACGGCGCGCTCACCCTCCAAGTTGCCGGCGACTTCGACGCCTGCCTCGCCCGCGTCCGCTTCATCGCCGAGAAGCTGCCGCAGGCGGGCGTTTATCTCATGAACAGCGTCAACCCCTTCCGCCTCGAAGGGCAGAAGACCATCATGTTCCGCGTGCTCGAAGCACTAGGCGGGCAGAGCCCCGACTGGATCATCGTCCCCGGCGGGAACCTGGGCAACTGCTCCGCCTTCGGCAAGGCCTTCATCGAGCTCAAGCAGCTGGCCCTCATCGACCGCGTGCCGCGTCTAGCCGTCATCAACGCGCACGGCTCACGCACCCTCGACCGCATCTACAACGAACTCGGCGTCCGCTGGAACGGCGGGGCCTACTTCGCCGACGGCGGCAAGCTCAAGGTCGACGCCGAGTACGCCCGCATGGACTCTGCGAACGAACGCGCCAGCACCATCGCCACCGCCATCGAGATCAACCGCCCCGTCAACCTGCCCAAGGCCCTCCGCGCTCTCGAAGTCATGCACGGCGGGAGCAGCAGCGGCGGTGGGGGGGGCGTCGTCCGCAGCGTCGATGACGATTCCATCCGCCACTACAAAGCCATGGTCGGCCACTTCGGCTTCGGCTGCGAACCCGCCAGCGGCGCCAGCGTCGCCGGGGCGCACCGGCTCCGCCAAGAAGGCGTCATCAAACCCGGCGAGCGCGTCGTCTGCATCTTGACAGGCCACATCCTCAAAGACCCGGACGTCACGGTGAGCTACCACACGGGCCTTGACGCCAAGGCCGCCAAGCAGGCCCTTCCCGACGCCTCCAAGTGGCCCATGGACCAACGCGGCCGCTGGTCCAACCCGCCGGTGAAGGTCCCAGACGACCTGGAAGCGATCCTCCACGCCATGGGCGTCGACACCCGCGGCGTCGACCTGGCGGCCATCGAGCAGGTCGCCGGTGCCGGCAAAGAATATTGAGATCTCCAAGCCGCACCGGAAAGTGCGGGTTTTCCAAGCAAAAGAGCCAAGGTGTCAGTAACTGTCAATTTTGGAGAAATTGACAGTTGCCGCAATACACCGTGTTTGGCCCTTCAGATCAAACAAATCCAAAGCCCGCCCCACCCGACTGGTTAGACTGCCCTTGCCCTCAAGGAGTCCCTCCCATGCGCGCACTCACCCTTTGGCCCATCCTCCTCGCGGCGTCCGCGCTCGCGGCGTCGCTCCTCGCTGGCTGCGAGTCCACCAAACGCCTCCTCGCCGGCATGGACAAGCCCGGTATCCAGATCACCGGCGTCCGGCCCGATAACCTCTCCGCCACCGGCGTTCTGCTCAACTTTGACGCCGAGGTCACCAACCCCTACGACCTCCCCCTCCCGCTCACCGACATCGCCTACACCCTCGCCTCCGGCGGCCCCGCCTTCATCGACGGCACCGCCAAGATCGGCGGCGTCATCCCCGCCAAAGGAAAGAAGACCGTGACACTGCCCGTGGGCCTGCGCTTCGCCCCCCTCATGGAACGCGTCGCCGCGGCCAAGCCCGGCGCGCTCGTCCCCTACGAAGCCCTGCTGACCTTCAAGGTAGACGCCCCGGGCGTCGGCCCGCTCGAACTCCCCGTCAAAAAGACCGGCGAATTGCCCATCCCCGCAATGCCCGAGGTCACCATCACCAGCGTCAAATGGGACCAGCTCGGCCTCACCGGGGCCAAGGGCGAGGTCCGCCTCAAGGTCAAGAACACCAATCAGTTCCCGGTGGATCTCAACCAGCTCGGCTACGCCCTCACGCTCGGCGGCCGCGACGTCGCCAGCAGCCGCGTCGCTGATGCCACCAAGTTCGCCGCCGGGGCCGAACAGGAGATCCGCGTACCGATCTCGATCTCGGCGTCGCAGGCGGGCCTGGGCCTCTTCGACATCATCCGCGGCAACGGCTCGGCGTACTCGATCAAGGGCGATGCCGCCCTGGGCACCCCGATGGGCCCGCTGACGCTCCCGTTCGAGCGGAAGGGCGAGACCAAGTTTCTTCGCTGACCATCCGCCGCGGGGGCAAGGTCGCGCGGCGCTTGGCCGGAGGATCATTCCCCGCTATAGTGGCCACCCATATCGGCCGGTCAGCCTGTGCTCGGAAGACGGGCGGGTAACGGGGGTCTTTGAGCGTGCCTTCCGGGCACCGAAGGCCCAAGCCGGGCCTCGTGGATCGGGTGCATTGAGTGGAGATTCTGCCCATGGCGATCAGCCCTACGGAAATCGAAGCGAAGGTTATCGAGATCGTGGCTAAGCAGATGGGGGCCGACAAGGCCAACATCTCGCGTAACACGAACTTTGTCACAGACCTCAACGCCGACAGCCTCGACACCGTCGAGCTGGTCATGGAGTTCGAAGACGCCTTCGAGACCACCATCCCTGACGAGCAGGCGGAAAAGATCCAGACCGTCGGTCAGGCCATCGATTTCATCCAGTCCGCGGCATCCAAGTAAGCGGCCTCCCGCCTACACCGGCCGGCCCCACGCCGGGCCTCCGCCCGTGACAGGTGGGCCGCCGCCCGAGGGTTCTCCATGCGCCCCACTCACCAGCGAGATCCACGCATCGTCATCACCGGCATGGGCGCGGTGACCAACCTCGGCCACACCGCCCCCGACACCTGGGCCGGCATGCGCGAAGGACGCTCGGGCATCAGCCCCATCGCCGGGCCAGAGTTCGAACGCTTCGGCATCCAGTGGAACGTCAAAATCGGCGGACAGGTCAAAAACTGGGACCCCGGCAAGCTCATCGAAGTCCGTGAACTCAAACGCCTCGACCGCTTCGTCCAGCTCGGCCTCTGTGCTGCCATCGAGTGCGTCGCCGACTCAGGCCTCGACTTCACCAAGATCGACGGCGAACAGGCCGGCGTCGTCATCGGCTCCGGGATCGGCGGCATCCGCACCATCGAAGAAGGCGAGCTGATGATCCGCGACCGCGGGCCCGACCGCGTCAGCCCCTTCACCGTCCCCAGACTCATGGCCAACGCCGCCGCCGGCAACATCTCCATCCGCTACGGCCTCAAGGCCCACGCCACCACCCACGCCACCGCCTGCGCCTCCAGCGGCCACGCCTTCGGCGACGCCATGCTCGCCATGCGCCGCGGCGAGTGCAACGTCATGATCGTCGGCGGCGCCGAGGCCGCCGTCTCACCCATCTGCATCGCCGCCTTCAGCGCCATGAAGGCCCTGAGCACCCTCAACGACGCCCCCCAGCAGGCCTCCCGCCCCTTCGACGCCGACCGCGACGGCTTCGTCCTCTCCGAGGGCGCCGCCATGTTCGTCATCGAGACCGAGGCCCACGCCAAGGCCCGCGGCGCCCGCATCTACGCCGAGCTTCTGGGCCAGGCCAACTCCTGCGACGCCTACCACATCACCGCCCCCGACGAAAAGGGCGCCGGCGCGGCCCGCGCCATGCGCTGGGCCCTCCATGACGCCGGCCTCAACAGCGACCAGATCGACTACGTCAACGCCCACGGCACCAGCACCCCCCGCGGCGACGAGGCCGAGGTCCTCGCCGTCAGCCGCCTCTTCGGCGACCACGCCCTCAAGTCCAAGGGCGGCAAGCTCCTCATGAGCTCCACCAAGAGCATGATGGGCCACTCGCTGGGCGCCTCCGGCGCGATCGAGCTGATCGCCTGCATCCACGCTGTCCGAGAGGGGATCATCACGCCGACGATCAACCTCCACAACCCCGGCCGCTCCCGCGACGAAAAGACCGGCGCAGTCATCGAGCCGTTCGATGTCGACCTCGTCCCCAATCACGCCAAAGAGCGGCCCGCCCGCTACGTCATGAACAACACCTTCGGCTTCGGCGGCCACAACTGCTCCCTGGTCGTCGGTCGCTACGAATAAGCGCCGCCCCCCGGAAAACCGAAGCTCCCACGCCGCCACGCCGCACCGTGCCGTGCCTTTGAGCCCCATGCCGCCCAACAACCGGCTATGTCGGCAGATCCCACCTATTCAGGGCCCACCCCACCGTCAAGCCCGCGCCATCATTGTGCCGATCTACCCGCCATGCGCGCCCACCTGCCGTCGATCCTGAAGCTAGAAGTACCCGTGATCGTTCTGCTGGGCCAGCGCGACATGACCCTCTCGGAGATCATGGCCCTGCAGCCCGGCTCCATCATCGAACTCCCCAAGGAGTCCGAGGAAGAGCTCGAACTCCTGGTAAACAACAAGGCCATCGGCACCGGCCGGGCCGTCAAGGTCGGCGAGAACTTCGGCCTGCGCCTGTCCTTCGTCGGCGACCTGCGTGGCCGCATCGCCGCCATCGGCGCGGCCGCCACAGCCAGCCCCGCCGGCGGTGCCGACCCCGCCGACGCCCCCGCCGCCGCCGGGGGCAGCGAAGAGATGGACGCCGCCGCGATGGCCGAGGCGATGCTCGCCGGGCAGATGTAACCCCCCACGAGCGAAAACAACAGCCCTCAAAACCACGCCGACGATAAGGGAGGCCCTGCGACCGAAACGTGGGCTTTCAATCCCCCAGCCGCCACCCCGTCCATTCCTGATACCGCCGTTGCAAGTCCGCCACGATCTCCGCGGCCGGCTTCCCTTCATAATCCAGCACCGGCATCACCCGCACCCGCGCACGCCCCGGCGTCAGCAGCGAATGCCACGCCGTACGGCCCTCGGCCGTCCCCTCGATGATCAGCGGCAGCACCCGCGCGCCCGTCTTGGCCACCAGCACTCCCAGCCCCGGCTTGAACGGCACCAAAACCCCACGCGCCTCGCTGATCCCCCCCTCGGGGAAGATGCCCAGCACGCCGCCCGAGCGCAGGTGCCGGATCATTTCTTTCACTGACAGCAGCTCACCCCCGGAACGCCCCGGCACGGGCGACGTCGTCACGAAGATCACGCCCACCCATTCCCACACAAAGTCGTAGTGCGGCAGCCGCATGTGCGAGGCCATCACCCAACGGATGAAGAACCCCCGCGGCCCGCCGCGGTGCCCGCACACGTCCTGCATCAGCAGCGGGTCCACCCCCGCCGTGTGATTGGCCACGACGATCAGCGGCCGTCCTGATGCGGCGATCTCCTGCCGCGTCGGCAGCCGCTCCTTGCCCTCGACGCTCAGGCCGTGATAGAGCCGCGTGAACGGGTGCAAAAACAACCACGCGATCCCGCCGGGGATGTCGCCCTTGGGATTCCCGGCGATCCAGCGGGCGGCGCAGGCCCACACTAACCATAAAGACGCGAGCAACATGACGTGCGGAATCGACACGCCCATATGTTAGCGGTCGCAAACAGCTTGTCATCTGCCGACGCGAGATGATCTGGCGCTAGCGCGTGTTGACAGCTTCGCGCAGGGCTTCGAGCAGCTCCTCCGGCTCGCTCATCCGCCCCGCGCCTACCGCTCGGCACGCCTGCCAGCCCGTGCCCGGGCCGATCATCCGGAAGCCGTCGTCGACGAGTTGTTTCACGTTCCGCTGCGTGCTCGGCTGCGACCACATCACCTCGTTCATCGACGGCGCCAGGAACACCGGCACCTTGCTGCGATCGATCGCGGAGAGGATGAGCGTCACTACGTCGTCGGTGCGCCCGCTAGCCAGCTTGGCCAGCGCGTCCATGGTGCACGGCGCAACGATCGCGGCGGACGCGGATCGGGCCAGGCTGATGTGCTGCGGGTCCTGGCTCTCGACGTGTTCCCAGGGCGATGTGTAGACGGGCCGCCCGGAGAGGGCCTGGAACGTCAGCGGCGTCACGAAGCGCGTGGCGGCGTCGGTCATCGCCACCGTGACCTGGGCACCCGCTTGGGCCAGGCGCGACACCAGCCACGCCGTTTTGTACACGGCGATCCCGCCGGTGATCCCGACGAGGATCCGCTGGTCTTTCAGGGGCTCGCTCATGCGCGGCTCGTGTCAGGCCGACCGGCTCAGCGCTTCCCGGGCAGCGTGGCCAGCAGGGCGGCGTCGGTCATGTCAAACTCGGCCTCGATCTTTCCCTGCATGATCTCTTCGATGATCACTTCGAGATCCGACCGGCCGCGACGCTCGACCATGGGGCGGGCCCCATCCATGAGCTGGACGAGCCGGCGCTGGATCAGCGCACAGAGCTTGAACCGGCCGCCGACTTTGTTGATGATCTCGTCGCTCTTGAGGGCTTCGATCATGGGCGTTGCTGCTCCGAAGGTCGTGTCGAAATCAGGAATGATTCTGGGGTGATCGCGTTCAGTTGGGGTCGCTGAGGCCGAGGAGAACTTGAAGCTGTAAAAGAAGGGATTTCGGTAGCTCCGCAGCGTGTCGAGGTCGCCGGGCGCCCGACTTTCGATTGTGAGGATCAGGTTTGCACAGAAGGATTCTGGCTTGACCTTGCCGCGTAGGGTCGGGTACAGTCTTGGTTAGAGTCGTCCAGAGCCCCCAAGGCTTCGGATGGGCTCCGTCCCCGCCTGGGCCGAGATGATAGGCCCGTCGGCGGGGCCGGCCAATGGTTGGTGAAGTAAGCCGGTGCGGATCGTGGTCCGCCGCGTGTGCTTCGGAAAGCGCCCGCGGCGCGGGGCGAACCTCCGGCCGGTCGTCGAGAATCGTCGTGTTCGGCGGCTGGGCCTTGCCTCTCGTGGGCAGCCCCGGCCCTGTTCCACTGGGTCAACCGACCCTCGGGATTCGCGCATGCTGCTGAAAAACTGGGCGTTCGGGGATCGTGTTGTACACGCCGGCCGGCCCGAGTGGGGGGTCGGTGTTGTCACCTCCGCCGTGCCCGAGCAGCACGAGGGCCGCTCGTGCCAGAAGCTGGGCATCCGCTTCGAGCGCGCGGGGCTTAAGACCATCTCCACCGCCCACGCCGACCTGCGACCTGAGGGCGACATGCCGATGTTGACCGCCAAGGACAGCAACCCCGAGAACGATCCGCTCAAGGCCCCGCTCGGCCCGTCGTCCAAAGAGATCATGCTCCGAATCCCCGACGTCGCCAGCGACCCGTTCACGACCCCCAAAGCCCGGCTAGACGCGACGATCAACCTTTACAAGTTCTCGGACCAGGGAGGATCTCTACTCGACTGGGCCGCCATGCAGTCGGGGCTCAAGGATCCAATGACCCGCTTCAGCCGGCACGAGCTTGAGGATCTGTTCAAGCGCTGGATGATGCTGCGGGACGACCACCTAAAGAGGTTGTGCCTGGAGATCAAGCGAAACGACCCCGGCCTGATCGCCGAGGCCGCCCGTAACGCCCCGCGCGGGGTGCAACAGTTGTTGCGTCGCTTCGACGTCGTGCGTTGAGTCTGGGCCACAGTCGTTACAGACGGATCTAGGTGTGGGGCGGGCGTGCGAGGCGGATCAGGGAATGATCCGGCTTTTGGAGTCAGGGAGGGCGTTTTTATTGGACGTTGGCGCCTGGCACGGGACTCATCGAGTCCCGGCCCGGCGGTTGTTCATGTCTTCTTGTCGCCGTCACCGTGTGGCGAAGACCGCCCGGCTAGAGAAAGAGACAGGACAGATAACCGCCAGTCGCCCCGCTTGGAAGGAGAGAGCCAAGCGGACCAGCGGCCAGGCCCAGATCAGGGAGCGAACCATGAGCGAGCAAGAATTCCAGCAGAAACTCGGGGACCTCATCCAGCAGATTGGGGGGGTCAGCCCGGACAAGCGCGAATCGCTCACCCAGTTGGCCGAGGAGACCAAGGACCGTCACGACCGCATGAAGAAGACGGTGACGGAGCTGCAGGAGTCGCTCGATTACCTGCGTTTGAGCATCAAGTACGTGTTGTTTGATCTGGAGGCGACCCGTCGCGAGAACCAGTATTTGCGGAAACTGCTTGAGAAGCAGGCCAACCCGCCGGTGGAGGGCGACGACGACGCCGACCGGCCGTAATCGGCCTTGGGCCGCAAAAAGATGTTGGAGGACGGAGAGTTTGGAGGAGAGGTTTGGGGGAGGGATCAGCTTTGGATATTCGGCCCCGCCATGGACATGGGGCTTTCTGATCCGCAAGACTCCTGATGCCTGGGGGGCCTGAGAGGGTTCCCCACGGCTTTGAATCTGGGGCGGTCGGTGGGGCTCGACAGGCTCTACAATGCGGCTCGAAAAGGAGTTCCGCATTGATGACGCACGACGCGAGCGATTCGTTTTCCAGAGGTTATTCGGGCCGCGACGACGACGCGCCGGCGATGAGCCTGGCGGCCCGCTTTGCGCAAGAGCAGCGTGAGGAAGCGGCTCGCGAGGAAGCTGCGGCGGCACCGGCCGAGCCCGCGCGGCAGGAACCAGCTGAGGACGACGACGGCTTCGGATCACCCGTGGTGGAGCGGTCGGCCCCGGCCGCCGCCGCGCTGCGCGAGGGTGATGTGGTGGGCCCGCTCAAGGACTTCCATTGGGAGCCGCAGCCCGAGGGGCAGAAAATCATCGACGAGCTGACGGCGGCGTTCTTGGAACGGTGCCCGGAAGCCGCGGCGCTGGCCAAGAAGATGACCGAGCAGACCGGGACGCGCTTCCGCGACTGGATCGACACGATCCAGGTGACCGGGTCCGACGAGCTGGCCGATCGGTTGTCTGCGTCGGGCTTCACGCCCAAGCCGCAGCTTTTGCGTTCGTCGCTGGAGCGGGGCGGGAGCGAGAGCAAGCACCGCTACGCGTTGTACAGCCACGACCGCGCGATGTTCCCGGCGGTGCTTTTGAGCGAGGACGAGACGGCCCGCATCGCGATCAAGGTTGATTTGATCGCCGACCTGGCGGCGGCCCTGTCGATCCCGCATGACCATCGCATCTTCGGCGAGCCGGGCGCGCAGTTTCGCAACATCTGCGTCTATCGCGGCGAGGGGACGGAGCTATTGGCCGTCGAGCGGCACGGATATCGCGGATACTCGACGGACGTGAACGTCCGCTCGCGTTCGATCGCGGCGGCGTTCCACTTGGAGCAGTTCCGCCGGCGGCAGCGCTTCCTGGGTGAGGATCAGGCGGGCTTCGAGCACGCCAACCGGCTTATCGACGCGGCGATTCCTGAGATCGGGGAGGACTGGGCCTGCGACCTGTTCTTCCAGGCTGAGCGCGAGTATTGGATGCGTCGCAACCGCGCGGCCCGCGTGCAGTTTGCCCGGCAGCAATCGCTGGGGCTGGGCTGGGCCAACCACGATCACCACACGTACCGGTCGAGCCGACGCGCGTTCCGGCACCTGGTGTCGTTCCTTGAGAAGCTCGGCTTCACGTGCCGCGAGCGGTTCTATGCGGGCGATGAGGCCGGCTGGGGCGCGCAGGTGCTGGAGCAGCCGAACACCGGGATCACGGTCTTCGCCGACGTGGATCTGACGCCTGATGAGCTGCTGGCCAACTTCGCCCATGACCCGCTGCCCCCGCGCGCCGAGCTCGGGACCGTGGGCCTGTGGTGCGGCTTGCACGGCGACTCGTTCCTGCAAGCGGGCATGCACCACCTCGAATGCCAGTTTGATTGGCACGCATTGAGCGAGCAGCTCGAGCGCGAGGCGGGCATCCGCATGATGGAGCCGTTCACGACGTTCCCATACCTGCGGCAGGCCTTTACCGAAGGCGAACGCTGGCCCGTGGGCGAAGAGCGCGTGCAGAAGTTGGTGGCCGAAGGGCTGATCACCGCGGAGCAAGCGGGCACGTTCCGCGAGCAAGGGGCGCTCGGCAGCCACCTGGAGAATCTGGAGCGCAACGACGGCTTCAAGGGCTTCAACCAGAAGGGCGTCGACCTCATCATCGCGGCGACCGACCCCAGGCACCCGGATCACCTGCAGCTCGAAGGGGCGTGAGCGGCGCGCAGAGCAACAGCGCGAGAGGGTTTTCTGCACGAAATCCCGGGCTTTAGGCACGGAGCCTTGTTCATCCCCGGCGTCGGCGCGCTGGGGTTTAAGGACATCTTGAGTTTGAGCGCAGGGGCGATTTGAACGCGAGAGGCAATTGCTCCGCGCTAGAGCTCGATTGCTTGGGCGAAGTTGGGCAGGATGATGTTGGTGATGCCTCTTTGACGCAGACTGTTTGCGAGGGCTTGACGCGGGGCTTCTTCCCCGTGGGTCAGGGCGAAGCGGGGCCATTTGGCGCTGGGTTGACTGGCGGGCGGCGCGAATGTGGTGGCCCAATTGAGCAGGCCCGAGCGGCCGGCGTGGGCGGAGAACCCGCCCAGGGTGTGGATCTTGGCGCGAACGGCGATCCACTCGCCCATGATCTTGACTTCCTTGGCGCCTTCGACGATCTCGCGGCCCAATGAGCCCTTGGATTGGAAGCCGACGATCAGGAGCTGGGCGTCGCGGCGCCAGAGGTTGTGCTTGAGGTGGTGCAGGATGCGCCCGCCGGTGCACATGCCCGAGCCAGCCATGATGACTGCGGCCCCTTCGAGCGAATTGAGTCGTCGTGATTCGTCAGCGGTTTTGCTCAAGGCCAGGCCCGGGAAGTCGAGCGGGTCGTGGCCGTCGGCGGCGATGACGCGGGCGGCGTCGTCGTGCAGCTCGGGGTGCTTGCGATAGAGGTTGACGGCTTCGATGGCCATGGGGCTGTCGATGTAGACGGGGAAGCGCGGCACGCGGCCCGAGGTCATCAGTTCGCGGAGGTAGTAGATGAGCGTCTGCGTGCGGCCCACGGCGAAGGTGGGGATGAGGATCTTCTGTTTGGACCAGACGGCTTCTTTGATGATGTGAACGAACTCATCGATGGTGGGGCCAAGGGGCTTGTGGTCGCGGTCGCCGTAGGTCGATTCGAGGAAGACCAGGTCGGTGCGGACGCCGACGGGATGCGGCGGGTCGGGGTCGGCGAGGACGGGGGCGCCGACGACGCCGACGTCGCCGGAGAAGACGATGTGTTTGGTGGTGCCGCCGTCGCGTGCGGAGAGGATGATGGAGGCGGAGCCGAGGATGTGGCCGGCCTCGGTCCAGCGGGCGGTGATGCCGGGGGCGACGCTGATCTCGCGGCTCATGGCGGCGGGTTTGAAGAGCGGGAGGACTTGCTCGACCTCGACGCCGGTGTAGAGCGGCGTGATGGGCGGGGCCCCGCGGCGGGCGCGGCGGTAGTTGATGCGGATGGTGTCGGATTCCTGGATGTGACCCGCGTCGCGGAGCATGATGACCGCGAGCGCGCAGGTGGCAGGCGTGGCGAAGATCGGGCCTCGGAAGCCGGCGGCGGGGAGCAGCGGCAGGCGGCCGATGTGGTCGTTGTGCGCGTGCGTCACCAGCACGGCGTCGAGCGACTCCGGCTTCACGAGCGGGTGAATGATGTTGCGTTTGTAGTCATCGCGCCCGCCCTGGAACATGCCCAGGTCAAGCAGCACGCGGGCTTCGGGGGTTTCGATGAGGTAGGAAGATCCGGTGACTTCGCCGGCGGCGCCGAGGGGAGTGATCTTCATGAAGGGAGAATAGCGGCGGCGCTCCAATCGAGCGACGCCCGCACGCGATCAAGCACCCCGAGGAAACTTCCGAACGACGCGGTTATTTCACTTCGTAGAGCTCGATCGGCAGCGCGTCCGGGTCGGCGAAGAATGTGAAGCGGCTGTCGGTGAACTCGTCGATACGGACGGGCTCGACGGCGACGCCAGCGGCCGTGAGGCGGGCGATCCAGGAGTCGAGGTCGGTGACGGCGAGCGCGAGGTGGCGCAAGCCGCACGCCTCGGGCCGCGAGACGCGCGGCGGGGGATGGGGGAAAGAGAAGAGCTCGAGCTGGATCCCGTTGCCAAGGGCGAGGTCGAGTTTCCAGGATCGGCGAGATTCGCGGTAGTGCTCGGCGAGGAGTATGAGGCCGAGGATCTCGGTGTAGAAGTGCTTGGAGCGTTGGTAGTCGGAGCAGATGATGGCGAGGTGGTGGAGGGTGGGGGGCATGAGTATTGGGTGGGATGGCGCAAAATCGTATCATGCGCCGGTCAGAGCTTGTGCCCGCAGAGGTCGTCGATCGCCGGGGTGCAGGCGGTGATAATCGGGAGCACACGCTCGATGAATGCCTTTTAGGAACACGATTGATCGAGGCCCGTGTCGAACTTCCAGACCATGAGTGAAGAAGGATCGCCAAGGTCGAGGGATTTTCTTGCGCGATCGCGGTTGGCACGAAAGCGGTTCGGCCAATCTTCTTCCTGGCCGATTGTGATGAGCATCTCAGTCAGGCCTCGCTTCAAGTCCATGCCGTCCTGGAACGCCTTGAGGGGCGGTCGGTCTCTTTGGGATTTCATGGCCAGAACTCGCAATCAATGCGCCAATCACCTGGCCGTCGGCACTCGAAATGAAACCAGATGGCCTGGAATGGAGGCGGCGCGTCGGCGACTCCGAGCTGCCACCGCCCGGACGCGTTCTTGTCTGCCGGTTCGCGCCCGACTTGGAGCAGCGGGTGGCGATCCTGTCCCTTGTCGTGCCAGTTGATCTCGCGGCTCTCGAACCCGAGCGTGCGAAGGGCTGGCGACGCGCGGAACTCGTCGGTGACGGCTTTGAACCATTCTTGATGCATGTCTCGGCC
>Ga0105049_10007464_pt1 | contig 12679 bp, 10 predicted proteins | sample MAT06_FD_78087 | JGI IMG/M metagenome (GOLD analysis project Ga0105049, IMG submission 78087) | Freshwater microbial communities from Lake Fryxell liftoff mats and glacier meltwater in Antarctica - MAT-06 | ecosystem: Environmental > Aquatic > Freshwater > Ice > Liftoff microbial mat | place...
TCCGGTCGTGCCCGCGGTCGAGAGCGTGATCACGGTCATCGTCGACGACCGCCCGACGGTCCATATCCAGACGCCGATCGATGGCGCGACGATCGGTCGCGACCCGTTCGCGGTGTCGGTCTCAATCGACAACTTTCAGTTGATTCCAATCGGCGAAGTGTCAAATGCCAAAGGGCATTATCACATCTTTATCGACTCGGTGTACCAGGACTTCTACCTCGAGCCGTTCGCGCTCATCGACCCGACTACGACGCAGCCGGCGGCGCTCACTCCGGGTCCCCACCGGCTCGAGGCATTCCTCCATCGCAGCAATCACACCGCGGTCGAGGGCGCGGTCGGGCAATCGATCGACTTCATCTACGACCCAAAGCCGCGCCTGCGGATCTTGACGCCGAGCCTGAGCACGCCGTCAGCATCCTCCGTGACGGTCACGACCGATCCGTTCGAGGTGAGCATCGAGGTCGACAACCTGAACCTCGTCGACAAGGCGGGCGAGGCTGCGGTGCCGGGCGAAGGGCACGTGCACGTGTTCCTCGACAACGTCTACCAGGACTTCGAGACGCGCCCGACGTTCCCGCTGACGGTCGCCACGCCCGGGGCGCATGTGCTCAAGCTGACGCTGCACGAAAACGATCACTCGCCGATCGCCAACGCCGCTCCCGCGTTCCTCAATCTCACTGTCGATGCGACGCCGCGGGTGCGGATCCTGGCACCCGAGGACATGGGCTTCGTGTACGGCGGGGATCTCGACGTGCTGCTCGCGACCGACAATATGCCGACGGGTGGTAAGGTCGAGCTGTGGCTCGACGAGGTGCTGGTCTACGACGGCGAGCCGGGGCTCGTGACGTTGCCGCGCCTCGCCGAGGGCGGTCACAACCTGTTTACGGTGCCGTTGTCGGCCGCGGGCGTGCCGCTCCAGAATGGGGCGGTGGTGACGGTCGACTTCGAGGCGATTGGGCTTCTTCCGCCGACTGTGTCGTTTGTCGCGCCCCTTCCGAACGCGACGCTCGCCAACGGCGCGACGGTGACGATCGGCACTTCGGGCTTCACGTTGGGCGGGGGCGTCGGGCAGTCGCTCGCGGTGCCGGGTGATGGGGTCTGGACGTTGTCGGTCGGGGACGTGACCTGGGGACCTTTCGCGACGTCGAGCATTTCGCTGCCTGCCATGGCGCGTGGTCCGGCGCGTCTGCGGGCCGAGCTGTGGCATCGCGATGGCTCGCGCGCGCAGGCGGTGGCCGAGGTGCCGGTGCAGATCGGCGGCAGCGGGCCGCGCATGTCGCTCGCGGCGCCGCTCGGGGGCGCGATGATCTATGGACCCGAGGTCGAGGTGAAGGTCGACGTCGCCGACCTCGAGCTCGCGCCCGGCAAGGGCTGGCTGTCGGTAAAGGTCGATGGCCGGCAGCAGGCGGTGCTCGCGCGCACGCACGGGGTCATCGGTCCGTTCGCGACGGGTCTGCATGTGTTGGAGTTGGAGCTCCTCGATGGCAATCGCCAGCCGTTCGCGCCGGCGGTCGAGGTCGTGAGCCAGTTCCGGGTCGGTGGGCCCGATCTCCCGACATTGGCGATTACGGCGCCTGCCGAGGGCAGCGCGATCGACGGTAGCGTCGATGTTGCTTTCACGGTGGCCGACATAACGCTCGATCCGGTCGGCCTGCCAGGTCGGCCGCAGGCGGGACGGGGCGCGGTGCTGGTGAAGGTCGATGGGCGCGTGAAGGCGGTCGTGACGGCAAGCCCAGCGAAGCTGAGCGGCTTGACTGACCGACCCCACACGATCGAGCTGGTGCTGGTCGGGTTGGACCTCGTGCCGATCGTGCCAGCGACGCGCGCGACGGTGACCGTCCGCTGAGGTCCTCGATGCTCGCTGTCAGCTCGGTGCACTCTGCGTGGCAGTCGAGCTGACCGAGCGAGTAGCGCGCGGATGCGGGCATCGTCGGTAGAGGGCGCCTTCACGCGGAGGTGGGTGCCATCCTCTTCGTGGGTCTCGGCGAGCACGTTCATCGTGCGGCGGATTTCACCGACGACCTGACCCCGAGTGTACGGCACGAGGATCACGGTGTCCTCGTAGTCGGCGTCGAAGAACGCGATGACCGTATCGCGCAGGCGCGCGACGTCGTCCGGGTCCTTGGCCGAGAGCTGGATCGCGTCCGGGTACTCGAGCGTGGGCTTCTCGCGCGCTCGCGTCCGCCAAGCACCAGCAGAGCGCGCCGAACGTCGGCTCGAGCGCGTTGAGCGCGTCGACGATGGCGTCGTATTCGGCTCGCACTGATGACCCGCATGCGCCGCGCGCGGCTCATGCGTGGGACACCAGGCACAGCCGTGACACACGTCGCGTTCGCTGTCGGCAGCCCCCGAGGCCGACTGCCCGCTGGCATGGCATGTGCGCCTCCCGCGCCCCATGCCTCTGCTCGCGCCCACCGAATCCGAAGCCGCTGTCGCAATGGCCGCGCCGCGTGCACGGCGGCGGGATGCCGACGGGCGCTACTGGATCGACCCCGATGGGGACGGTGGTGACGCGAAGTTCGGGGGCTATTGCGACATGGCGAACGGTGGCTGGACCCTCGCGTGGGTCTACGGGTTCAAGCAGTACGCGTGGAACCACGACGGTCACGTGTTATGAGACGTGATGCCTGAGCTCGTCCCGCCTCTCGAAGATCGCGTGCGTGAACTCGAACGGAGCCTCCGCGCGATGCGCTGGCTCGCGCTCGCAATTGGCGTCGCCGCAGTCATTGCAATTGTACTGACCCGCGTCGGCACAAGCGAACTCGACGTGCAACGAATCGTCATCCGCGACGCGAAGGGTTTGGAGCGGCTTTCGCTCGGCGCCTCAGGCGAAGGCGTCGGTCTGTTCATCAGCGACGAGCGCGGACGCGCCGTCGTCAAGCTCGGCTCGAGCACGCTCGGCCCTGCGCTCAGTTGCGGCTTGATGATCTGGCGCGCGCCAGCGATGCCGAGACGGAGGCCGACGCCCCAGGAGACGAACCACCTGGCGACGAGCGCCACCGCCCAGAGCGGTGTCCCGACCAGCGCCTCGATGGCCATCAATGCGAGCGGCAGGACGAGCATCAAGAGGTGACGACGGCGATGTACATCGCACCTCCTTTTCGGGCGACGATTGCTGCGCTGGAAGAGGATCTCTCGACCCTCTTCCGCAACCTCTAAAGCGGCCCGCCAAAGAATCGAGCCGCCGGGGCGTGTTGTTGAGCGGCGCGGAGCAGAAATGCGTGTTCCAATGATCGCTTGCGGTGCTGCGCTGGTCCGTCAGTCAGTAGCGCCCCAGAAATTCGGCTTCAGCGGGAACTGCGATTTTTTGGCGGACTGTAATGGGGCCGCTGCTCACGTCTTCACGCGGATCCGCGTTCCATCTGCGGATCCCTTACCGCGGAGATGGAAGTCGCCGATGGCGATGGACGGGTTGTCGCGCGGGATGACGCTGCCATCGGAGCGGCCGTACTCGCGCCAGGCGTTGTGCTCGTGCTGCGCGATCGCCAGCTCGCCGATCGCCACGTGGGTACCGACGACAACGATGTCCGCGCGACGGCCGGGCAGCACGTGTCCGACGGCGAGCGCGAAGGCGGTGACCCAGAGGTCGCCACCGAGCGGGGACGCAATCGGCGCGCGCTCACCGGACGCGTCGACCTTCAGCAGTGTTGCATCCACGTCGTCGGCGCCGTTGCGTCTCCATCGCCGTCGTTGAACTGGTTCACGTACGTCGGCTTGGTGCCAATGGCGTCGCTGTCGAGGATCTTCGTCGTGCAGGGAGGCACACCCAGGTCCTGCCCGGACGCGCCTTCCTCGGCCCCGGGCGCATCTCCACGCTCTGCCGGTAGTGCGCCTGCATCTGATAAACCAGGTGAGATCCTGCGGGGACCGCTCGTCGGGGCGGCCCGCCCGACGACCCGGAAGCGGGTCGCGGTGCCATCGGTCGTGACCGCGTAGAGGTCGGCCTCGGGGGACGTCTCGGCGTCGATCCAGAGGCGCGCGCCGACCTGGGTCTGTGGAGTGGAAAGGGGGCGCTGCACATGAAGGTCGTCCCGCCGGAGAGCAGCTCGGGCAGCTGGTAGGCGAGCGTCGCGATGAGCTTCGCGTAAGCCGGGTGCGGCCGGCACGACGGCCCGAGAGCAGCGCGCCAACCAGCTCGCCAGCCGCAACCTCGGGGTCGAGGCCAGCGCCTGGCTGTCGTTGTCGCGCTCGGCGATGAGCCTCGAGCAGGACCTCGTCAATCACCCGAACGCGCGCCATGAGGCGTTGACCCAGCTCAGCACGGCCGTCGCCGGGCAGCCGCGCCCGTTGAGCTCGCCCTGAAGGCTCGTCGCCTGTGCGGTACACGTCGGGCGGCTTCGGCGCGTCGATTGACCGTGGGCCCGGGCGGGCGCGGACGCAACTGCGCGTGACCTCTTCCCCAGCGCGCTGGTCATTGGTAGATTCCGAGCACCAATGACTCTGGCATTGGGTGCATGGAGGGCGCGTGGAGGATCTGCACTTCATGGAACGACTCGGGCGTGTGTCGCTTCGTCACACCGAGCTCGCGCTCGAGCTCTACCGCGACCCGGAGCTCGTGCGCTTTGTGCTCGGCAGGGTCGATGCACCGGAAGCACCGCGCATCGCGCTATCCCTCGACCACCCGCAGGAGGGACCGTTCGTCATCGTGACGCGCGACGGTCGCTTCGTGACCTGCCTCGGCCAGGGCATGCTGGTCGGCGACATCCCCGTCGTGACGCGCGCGCGTCTCGACCGACTCGGAGAGCAGCACCTCGAGCTGCGCACGCAGCGCGCGTTCATCGAGAGCGCGCTCGACGATGGCGCGGTAAAGAAGCTCATCGGCGCGCTCTACGGACGGGCGCATCGCCTTCCGAGCGAAACGATGGCGACGCTGACGATGCTGGCGCCGCTGATGATCGACACGCTCGAGCGGCGCCTCTTCAGCACGACCGAGCTGGTGCGGGGGTTCCTCGCGACCAGCGAAAGATACATCAAGCGCGCCACCCGCCTGAGCGCGCGCGACTGCGAGCTGCTCGAAGCGTTCTGGATCGATCTCTGGACCATCAGCCACCTGGTCGTGCTCGTGCATTCGCTCGATTCGCCGATGCTCGAGAGCCGTTGTGACGTTCACGAGCGCGCAGCGGGAACGGCGGGCGGTGTTTTCGCTGCTCTGCTCGGCCCGCTCGGCGTGCCGTTCTGGCCGTTGCAGCTCCGCTGCTTCTGGGCTGCCGGGCGCATGGGCAAGCGCGCGCTGAAGGGCTGCAAGGAGGCGATTGCGATGTGTGCGACGCTGGAGCCCGAGGGCGCCGGGTTCGCCCTGGCGATGGCGTCGATCGCGTTCAAGCACCCGAAGTTGCGCGCCGAGATCAGCAAGGCCCTGCGCGTCGCGACCCCGGCTCCCGGCGAGGCGCAGGCGTTCGTCTGGCGCAACCTCTGCGCGACGCTGGTCGACCAGTACGACGATCCGGACAAGTCCGATCGCCTGGCGCGAGCGACGTGCTACATGGCCGCCGCCGAGCTGCAACGCTTGCCTCCGCCGGAGTTCGAAGAGGCGCTCGGGCAGTATGACTCGCCCCAGGGCCGCGAGCGCGTCTTCCTCGGCCGCAGCTACTGCGCCAACGTCTTCACGGACGTGTTCAGCCTCGGTAAGGAACGCCTGCTCCGCACTGTGCGGATGTTGCCGTTCTACGTGCGCAGCCCCGGCGAGGACCTCTACTGGAGCGAGCACACCGTCACGAAGGTCGAGGCGACATGGAAGCCGGATATGAGCCTCAGCGTGATCGAAGCGTGCCAGCGAACCAACGGGCTCATCTACGCCGAGCGACCTCGGGCGGCGAGAGCCGAGGCCACCCCCGAGCGCAATTCCCCGTGCACCTGCGGCAGCGGCAAGAAGTACAAGCGCTGCTGCGGCGCGTGATGATGCACACCGACCGCACGACCGGCATGAAGGCGTGAGGCGCTCGAGCGCGCCTATCTTGGCGCCGCGGATGAAAGCGCGGTCCTCGCCGCGCTGGCATCCTCTCACGGTGGATGGCATCGCGGCAGTGATGGCGAGGCGTACGTCCAACGCGTTCGCTCCGGCCGGCTGGCCCGGCTGCACGCCGTCAAACCCGCCCCCCACGAACGCTCCGGTGGATGAAAGTCGTCGTCGATACCTCGATCCTCATCGACCACCTGCCTGGCGTCGAGGCGGCTTGGGCGCTGCTCGAGGATCGCGTGCGCGGGGGACACGAGCTGTGCAGCCTGTCGGTCGTTCGGACAGAGATCCTCGCGGGACTGCGGTCGAATGAGGAGGATGCGACGCTCGCGCTGCTCGACTCGTTGACCTGGTTGGATGTCACCGTCGAGATCGCGGACCGGGCGGGCGCCATCGCGCGGCGCTATTTGCGGTCCCATCCCGGGACCGACACCGTCGACTTCGTCATCGCAGCGTGTGTCGAAGCGCTCGGGGCCGAGCTGCTGACCTTGAACGTCAAACACTTCACGATGTTCGTGGGCCTGACGCGACCGGACGAGCGGTGACGCGGTCGGGTTCAACCTCGTGCCGATCGTGCCGACGACGTGCGCGACGGTGACCGTCCGCTGAGGTTCTCGCTGCTCGCTTTCAGCTCGCTGTTCGGGTCGGTGCTCGGGTCGCTGCTCTCTGCGTGTGGCAGGCGGGCTAACCGAGCAGGGCGCGGATGCGGGCGACGTCGGTCGAGGGCGCCTTCACGCGGAGGTGGGTGCCGTCCTCTTCGTGGGTCTCGGCGAGTACGTTCATCGTGCGGCGGATCTCACCTACAACCTGACCCCGGGTGTACGGCACGAGGATCACGGTGTCCTCGTAGTCGGCGTCGAAGAACGCGATGATCGTATCGCGCAGGCGCGCGACGTCGTCCGGGTCCTTGGCTGAGAGCTGGATCGCGTCCGGGAGCTCGAGCGCGAGCTTCTCGCGTTCGGCCGGGGTGACCTCGTCGATCTTGTTGAGGAGCAGGAGGCTCGGTGCCGCGTTCGGATTCGGGGCGGCATCGGTCGCGACCGCGCCGATTTCACCCAACACGGTGCGCGTCACCTCGAGCTGCGCGCGGAAGTTCGGGTCCGAGCTGTCGACGACGAACAGGAGCAGCGATGCCTCGAGCGCCTCGTCGAGCGTCGAGCGGAACGAGGCGACGAGGTCGTGCGGCAGCTTTTTGATGAAGCCGACCGTGTCCGATACGAGGATGCGCGGCAGCACCTCGGGTGCGAGCCCGCGCACGGTGGTGCCGAGGGTCGCAAAGAGCTTGTCCTCGACCAGCACGTCGCTGCCCGTGAGCGCGCGCATGAGCGACGACTTGCCGGCGTTGGTATAGCCGACCAGGCCGACGCGCCGCACACCCTTTCTGCGGCTCCGGCGGTTGTCGTCGTCGCGCGCGATCGACGCGAGCTCGGCCTTCAGCTCCGACACGCGGTCGCGCACGCGGCGCCGATCGAGCTCGAGCGCCGTCTCGCCCGCACCACGGCCACCGATGCCGCCCTGCTGGCGGTCGGCGCCCTTCACGCCGGCGCGTAGCCGCGGCACGACGTAGGCGAGGCGCGCGATCTCGACCTGCAGGCGGGCCTCGCGCGTGTTCGCGTGGCGATGGAAGATCTCGACGATGACGCCGGTGCGGTCGAGCACCTCGGCGCCGGTCGCACCTTCCAGGTTGCGCGCCTGGCGCGGGCTTATCTCGTGGTCGACGATGACCATGTCGGCATGCGGATAGGCGCCATCGGGGTGGGGCGGCGCGCCCGTGACGGCGAGCTCCTCGGTCTGCGCGTCGGACTCCGCTTCGTCCGGGGACTCCTCGGCCTCTTCGGGCTCGTCCGCTTCCTCGTCGGAAAGTCGCGCCTTCGCCTTGGACTTGCCGGCGAGCGGCGCCGACGAGGGCACGACGCCGGTGCCGCCGGTATAGGCCGCGAGCTCCTTGAGCTTGCCGGGCCCGAGCACCGCCGCCGAGCGGAGGCCGCCGCGGCGCTGGCTCACGGCGCCGACCACGTCGTAGCCGAGCGTCTTGGTCAAGCGGCCAAGCTCGGCGATGTTGCCGGCGTGCTCGGCGTCGCTCACGTCGGCGAGCTGTACGGCGGCGATGACAGCGGTCTTACGGGGGACTTCGGTCGAATGCATGGGGGCTCCGGCGAGCGTGAGGCGGTCGTGCGCGAAGGCCGCGCGCCGGTCGCCGCGCGTCGCTAATCAGCGTCGAGGAGGCGCATCGTCAGGTCGGAATCGCCGGTGTTGCCGAAGACTCGCTGCGCTGGAAGGTCATCGATTTCACAAGGTTTCTGGTCGGCTTCGGCGGGGCAGGCCGAGCCGCGTGACAGGCTCGCCTTCGCCTCGCGGAGGCTGCGTCGCACGAGCGAGTTCAAGAGGAGCGCTGGCTGCACCCCGGGCACCGGCCACAAGCGCGCATCGAGCCCATCGACCAGGACCGTGGGTGTGCCCCGGACGCGCAAGTCGCCCGCGAGCTTCCGATCGGCGTCGACCTTGGCGGCGAGGCGCGGGTCGGCGAGATCATTGGTGAAGCGGTCGACCTCGAGCGCGCAGTGCGGCACGAGCTCTCTGCGCGCGAAGTCGTAGAACGCGTCCGTATCGAGGTTGGTCCAGCTGAGCCGCGACCGGAGAAGGGCCGAGCTCATACAGCCAAAGCGGCCCTGTCGGTGGGCGGCGAGCGCTACCAGCGCGGTCGGGCGAGCGAGCGGGTGCCCGTTGAGCGGCAACTGCCGGAACTGGACCTGCACTTCCTCCGGCCAACGATCGTGGAGACGCGCGGCGATGTCGTGGTTGCGGCGACAGTTCGGGCACTGATAGTCGGTGAACACGGTCACGACGACCAGCGGGTGGCGCGCCCCAGAGGCGGGTGTCGTGACCGCTTCGGGGTCGACGCGGGTCGGGTCGTCGCCGTGCGCAACCGCCCGCGAGGTGGTCGCTTCGAGGATCGGGGCCGGCTCGGCACGGGGCTCGCAGCCGATGAAGAGCAGCAGGCCGAGAGCGGGCAGGGTTCGATCGATCGCGGCCATGGCGCTCGGTTAGCGCACCCGCGGGGCTTCTGCAATCGTGCACGCTTGACAGCGCGCGGCCCCGAGGGCAATCCCGCACGGTCTTTGCTGCCGGGAGACGACGTGTTCAAACGCATCCTGATCGCGAACCGAGGTGAGATCGCCTGCCGTGTCATCCGCGCCGCGCGCGCGCTCGGCATCGAGACCGTGGCGGTCTACTCGGAGGCCGATGCCCGGGCATTACACGTGCGCATGGCCGACCTGGCGTTCTGCATCGGACCGCCGCCGTCGCGCGAGTCGTATCTCGTCGGGGCGCGTATCCTCGAGGTCGCGCGTCTGAGCGGGGCCGAGGCGATCCACCCGGGCTATGGTTTTCTTTCCGAGAACGCGCACTTCCGGCAGGAGTGCGACGCCGCCGGGATCGTCTTCATCGGGCCGTCCGCCAGCGCCATGCACCTCATGGGCGAAAAGACGCTCGCGCGCCGCACGATGAAGGCGGCTGGTGTGCCGGTCGTGCCCGGTACGACCGAGCCCATCACCGACATGGCGGAGCTCTTGAAGGTCGCTGTCGAGGTCGGCTATCCCGTGATGCTGAAGGCCGCCTCGGGCGGCGGCGGCAAGGGCATGCGCGTCGTGCACTCCGAGGGCGACCTCCTGCGCGCCTTCGAAGGCGCCCAACGCGAGGCGCGCAACAGCTTCGGCGACGACGCGGTCTACGTCGAGAAGGCGATCGTCGGGCCCCGCCACATCGAGGTGCAGGTCTTTTGTGATCGGCACGGCAACGCGGTCTACGTCGGCGACCGCGAGTGCTCGGTGCAGCGACGCCACCAGAAGGTCATCGAAGAGGCACCGGCGCCGAGCCTGAAGGACGAGACGCGGCGGGCGATGGGCGAGATGGCGTGTCGCGCGGCGAAGGCCGTCGCCTATGAGGGCGCGGGCACGGTCGAGTGTCTCGTCGACAAGGACGAGAACTTCTACTTCCTCGAGATGAACACCCGCCTCCAGGTCGAGCACTGCGTGACCGAGGAGGCCTTCGGGGTCGACCTCGTGCAGGCGCAGCTGATCGTCGCCTCGGGTGGTGTGTTGCCGTTCCAACAGGAGGCGATGAAGCCGCTCAAGGCCGCCATCGAGCTGCGTCTTTACGCCGAGGATCCGGGCCTCAACTACCAGCCGTCGCCGGGTCCGCTGCAGGTCTATCGACCGCCGCGCGGGCCGGGCGTACGCGTCGATGACGGCGTTGTCGAGGGCGACATCGTGTCGAGCATCTACGACCCGATGGTCGCCAAGCTCATCGTCTATGGCGCCACCCGCGAGGTCGCGATCGAGCGCGCGAAGGTCGCGCTGCGCGAGTACACGGTGCACGGCATCAAGCACAACCTCGAGCTGTTGGCGGCGGTGCTCGACAATCCGGCGTTCAAGGCGGGGCACTACACGACGGCGCTCTTGTCTGAGATGGCGTTCGTGCCGGCCGCGGCGAGCGAGGCCGAGCGGGACCTGGCGCGGGTGCTGGCGGCGTTGGCGGCCGACGACGCGGCGCGCGGCGCGCGTGAGGTTGTCAGTGACAGGGCGCAGAGCCCGTGGGCCGAGGACGGCTTGCGTCGTAGATTGATGGGCCTTGGAGGTCTCGGATGAGCGCGCGCTGGGTCACCTGGATCGATGACGAGGCAGCGACCGTCGAGCTCGACCGGACGCCTGACGGCAGGGTCGTCGCGCGCATCGAGAGCGCCACCGGCACGCGCGAAGTGAGCTTCGAAGTGGCGCTCGCGCAGCCCAATGGCGAGCGGCTCCTGCGCAGCGACGCCGGTCGTTCGACGCCCGCCTGGGTCGGACCCGACCTGCGCGGCGAGCGCACGATCAGCGTCGCCCGGAAGGACATCGTCGTACGCGCCAAGCGCGAGCTCGACGCGTGGCTCCACAGTGGCGACGACGGGGCGGGCTCGGGGGCCGTGTCGGTTGCGATGCCGGGCCGGGTCGTGAAGCTCCTGGCGAAGGTCGGTGACGCGGTCGAGAAGGGCCAGCCGCTGCTCATCGTCGAGGCGATGAAGATGGAGAACGAGGTCAAGGCGAGGCGCGCCGGCGTCGTTCAGTCGGTCCTCGTCAGCGAGGGCGCTTCGGTCGAGGGCGGCAAGGTCTTGATGGAGATCGGCTGATTGTGCGACCGGGGCCGCCCTGTCGCTGGCTTAGCTGAGCTTCGGTGGGGGGCGTGCGTCGCGATCCCGCGCACAATCCTGCCCCTTGAACGGTTACTGTTCAGAGGCCCGGAACCGACGAAGGCCTGAGTCGCTCGTACAAGGTGCGGAGTACCTCAGCGTCGAGAGCTGCGTACACGACCGCATCAGCCGCGAGAGGGCGTCGACTCCAGTTCGAGGTCTGGTGCGACTTATCCAACGTCATCCCAAGCTCGCGTTCGCACACGCTGGCCAGTGAGTGTCCCCCAAGGATCTCTGCGCCGCGTCTGGCCCTCGAAGCCTCGAGCGTATCGAAGACGCCTCCCAGTGAGATTCCTCGGGTCGCCAAAACGCGCCTGTCGAAGGCGGCATGGTGTACGACTTTGATGGGCATCTCGCCTTCGAGCGCCTCCCTCATCTGGCCCAGGTCGACGGCCAGCGCGTCGATGACGTACGTCTCGAGCGCTGTCGAGACCTGCAGCAGGCAGAGCGCCCCGGACGCCACATCAGTCTCGGTATCGAGCCCGATGAAGCTCTCGGTGCGTACCCGCTCGACTGCATTCCGTAGACTTTCGTCGTCATCAATCCAGACGATTGAGAGGACGGGCGAGAGCCTGGACAACGCCGATGGCATGCCCGGGAGCGCAAGCTCCTCGGCGATGATGTGATCCGCGATTCGCGCAACACCCGCGGCAACCTTGCGACCGTTGACGGTGATGCGACCAAGGAAGCGTAGCACCCCGGGTACGTCGAGAAGCCGCTCGCTCAGAAGGCGCTCCTCGTCCACCGCCGGCAGACAGGGTTGGAATTTGCTCACAGGCCCACGGGCAACTCCGCCGGCAATCTCGGCGGCGAGTCCCTCCCAGTCCTCCGCCAGCAACGTGCGGATCGCCTCCATCGCCGTGACGGCGCTCACTCCGGGCGCGCGTAGCGACAGGTTGCCGGCCGACCAACGGACCTGTGTCCGTCGTTCGAGACCCGCCGCAAGCAGGCGGTTGATCGCGCCGCCCGCAAAGGTATGCCACTGGACCAGGTCATGGTTCTCTTCGAGGGGTGCTGTTCCCGCCGCCAACAGGCCGGCGTAGCTCTCGCGCATCCCGTCGAGCACACTCTTTGCGGTCGCCGACATGGACGCCGCGACCGAGTCGCCGAAGCCGTCGCATAATAGGCCCATCATCGCCTGGCAGATCGGCTCGGACAGCATACTCGGCTGGCCCAGCCAACGTGGCAACCGGCCGGCTTCCGCGGGCTCCACGTGCAGCACGCCGCGAGACCACTCGACGTGCTCGACCTGCCAAGCTCTGCCACCAAGCCGGAAGCTGAGCTTGGCGTTCTCCCGCTCCGGTCCGTCTTGCGTGGCCTTCGCACGAATGGCGAAGCCTGGACTGGAGGCCTCGAGCGCGACGAAGCCTGCTTGCACCTGGCCTATCTCGGCCTGGCGCCACATGACGCGCATGATGGGTGGCGATGAGAAGACCGCGTACAGCTCGAAGAAGTGCTTTCGCCCGTACAGCCTCTCGCCGCGTTGCCCGAGTGACAGA
>Ga0105049_10007465_pt1 | contig 12678 bp, 10 predicted proteins | sample MAT06_FD_78087 | JGI IMG/M metagenome (GOLD analysis project Ga0105049, IMG submission 78087) | Freshwater microbial communities from Lake Fryxell liftoff mats and glacier meltwater in Antarctica - MAT-06 | ecosystem: Environmental > Aquatic > Freshwater > Ice > Liftoff microbial mat | place...
CGCGGAGTTGCGGTACCAAGCCTGGTACATGCGCGTACCCGGCGCGGTGATGTTGCCGATCACGGAGATCTTCCCGTCGCCGCTGCTCGGGAAGTTGCTCGCACCGGCCGCGTTGTGCTTCGTGCCGAGGCGCGTGTTCGTCCCGAGCACGCAGCGCAGGCCGTCGCCGAACTGGAACCCGGCGCCACCGTTCGCTTGCGTCGTGCCTTGGAAGTAGAGCACCGTCCCGTTCGTCATGTCCGAACCGAGGAGCACGAACGAGTCGTTCGCGACGCTGGGCGTGCCGAACGCGCGCAGCTTGCCGCCCACGTTGCTCGTGTTGAGGCAGCCGACGTTGGCGCCCGCGGCCGAGTTGTTGCCGCACGGACAGGCCGTGCTCGCGCCGTCACCCGCACAGTAGTTGACCTGCGCCGGGAACGTCTCGCAGGCCGTGCCGCGCAGCGTGAGATCGAAACCCGAGAACGGAGTGCCACCGAACCAGTAGCAACCCGCCGGCGTGCCCCCATCCTGGATCCGGAACTGGTCGAGGTTGCCCAGGCCCGTTCCCTGTCCCGGCGCGCCCGAGAAGACCGTGCCCGCGCCCGCGGCGCACACCACCGGATCGCCCGCGATCATCGGTCCCGTGTTGCTGCCAGCCGCGCTCGAGGACATCGCCCATCCGAATCGGTCTTGAAAACTGCCTTGATGACCACCGTTCCCGTCGGCGGCCATGACGAAGGAACCGCCGCCGCTTCCCGCCAAATCGATCGTGACCATCCAACACGTGTTCGTGCCGAGGGCCGGGCCGGCCGGCAGCGCGTTCAGCGCGATCGTCGCTGTCGGAGACACGTTCGTGATCGACGCGCAGGGTGTGTGGGCCTGGTAGAAGCGATGCGTGTACGTCCCGAAGGTCGCGGACGTCTGGTCGGTGCAGTAGCCGAAGGTGAAGCCGTCGATGCGATAGCTCGTCGCGCACCCGGTCGGAGCCGGCGCGGACGGGCTCGGCAGGCGCCCCTCGTCTACGTAGGTGTCGCCGACCAACGGGCTGAAGTACCCGGTGGTGCAGGTGTTGTCGTAGAGCACGTCCGGTCCGATCAGGTTCTGCGTGGACTGCTGCACACGGCGCGTCCACGTGTTCGTGGCCACGTGGAAAGTTCCGGCGTCGCGCGCGCCGACAGCGGGGCGCGAGGTGGCGAGCACTTGGGAGAGAGCCGCGGGGGCGGGCACGGCCAGGACGGCCGTCAGTAGCAATGGAGTTTTCATCAAGGAACTCCGGCCTAGGGGAAGACTGGCGACGGGCGGCCAGGCGCGCCGTCGATCGGAACAGCTAGTGAAGACGGACGGAGGCGTTGCGCGAAATTCCAGCGCGGGAGTTCTGCCGGCGTGCGCGACCGTGCACCGCGGGATCGAAACTCGGCCCGGGAGGCCGAACTCGAGGCGCGACGGATCCCGGCCGTTCGACCGTGCTCCCAGCCGGTGGACGCGAGACGCCCAAACAGTCCGCGATGTTCCGTGGATCGCGGCGGTTTTCAGCGCTTCAGGGAGCCGTGCGCGGGGCGAGCGAGCCGCGCACGAGTAGACTCTCGCGCTGTGCTCGAGAAACTGCTCGTTCCCCCCGACGCTGTTCCGCCTCGGCCCACGCGGCGCGCGTGGATGTTGCTTGCGGCACTCACGCTGCTCGTCGCGGCGCTGCATCTCGTCGGGCTCGACTGGCAGTTGCCGCACCATCCGCAGGGCGACGAAAAGATCCTGTGGCTCCAGGTGCGCATCGCGCGCGGCGAAGAAGTCTCGGCGGCCGAGGAGCTGCTCGCGCGCTGCTATCCGTCCTTGCTCGGGAAGTCGGCCGACGCGGTCGTGCCCGGCGCAAGCAGCGATGGCACGCGCGATCTCGATGCGCTGCGCGAGAGCTCGACGAGCGAGCTCCTCGGCATTCGCCTCCTCGTCGCGATCCTCTCAGCCTTCATCGTGCCGGCGACGTGGTTCCTGGCGCGCCGGATCGTGCGCGAGCAGTGGGCGTTCCTCGTGGCGGCGCTGGCTTCGATCAGCACGATCGCGGTGTGGTACTCGTCGATGGCGCGGCCGCACGCGGTCGTCGCGGTCTTCACGACGGCTACCGTGGCCGCGAGCTTGCGCGCGCGCACCAGCGGACGCGTGTCGGACTTCCTGCTGGCTGGCGTGTTCGCCGCCCTCGCAGTGGGGACGTTGCACAGCGGCGCGTGCGCGTGCGCCGCAGTCGCGGCCGCGTGGTGGTGGAACGCGCGACCACGCTTCGGCGCTCCGCTCGTGGGGGCGATCCTCGCGGCCGGCCTCGTGTTCGTGTCGCTCTTCGTCTTCCTGCGCGGAAAACCGCTGCCGGACCTCACGGACGGCAGACAGCCGGGTAACGCGCTCCTCTCCTTCTTCGGGATGGGCGTGCACAACGTCGACGCGGGCTTCTTCGACGGCGGCGGGTTCCTGCGCTTCGCCCTGGCGATGCGCGACTACGAGCCGATCCTCGCGACGCTGGCGGTGATCGGGCTCTTCGTCGTCGTCCGCGCCGCGTCGCGCGGCCGGAACGATCGCGCGCGAGTCGCGGTCTTCGGCACCGTCGCCGCGCAACCACTGGTGCATTTCGTGCTGTTCGGCTTGTACAGCGACAGCTTCCAGCGGTTCTGGTTCCCCGTGATCCCCTACCTCGCGCTGCTCGGCGTGCTGGGCATCGGAGCGATCACGGCGGTCGCATCCGCGCGCCGCAGGCCGCTGGTTCGCGTGCTCTTCGCCATCCCGTTGCTCGTTCAACTCGGGCTAGCCGTCAAGATCGTCGTGCTGCGCGTGCGCGACGACACGCACGAGCTCGCGGCGAGCTGGATCGAGGCGCATCCGGAGCGCGCGCCGTTCCACGTAGGTCCGACCGTCCACTTGCCGCTGCTGTCCACCGATCCCGGGCACCGGGCCGAGATCCCGGCGCAGCGCATGTTCTTCGTCCCCTGGACGGTGACGACGATGCGGGTCGATCCAAAGACGCGTGCGCGGTGGGGGCTCGACCTGCGCGATCCTCCGGTTCGCCTGGCGAAGCAACGCGAACGACTCACGCAGGATTCGGCGGCCTGGCTCGCGGAGCTCGAACCCGGCGTGATCCTGCTCGAACGCTTCTTCGACGGCCGCCGCATGCCCTTCCAAGTGCTGCGTGAGGAACTGCTCCGCCGTGGTGAGCCGATCGCCGTGTTCGATCCGATACCCTTCGACGCTCCGGCGGCGCGGCCGATCGACTACATGCTCGACGGCCCGATGGCTCCCGAGGCGTGGATGGCCTGGAGTCTCGTGTGGAACACGCGCCTTGGGCCCGAGATCGAAGTGTTTCCGACAGGAAATTGAGCCCGTTTCAGTCGAACGCACTCGTGGCGGGCTTGCGCGCCCGACGCGTTCACGAAGAAGCCGTGCTGCCCATGCGCGATGGCACCGGACAGGTCACGTCCGCGAGACCGAAGCGGGCGTCGGATATCGACTGATTTCCGAAGGCGGCTGATCGCCGGAGCGCGTCACCAGCGCAGCGCCGCGCGATCGCTCACGGCTTCCCACGGACCGCCTTCGCCGAGCGATCCCGGGTTGAGCAGCCGCGCCGTCGCGGTGCTCCAGCGGCCGCCGTCGGGATGCCCGGGGACGCGCACGCGGCAGAGCTCGATCTCGCGGCTGCCGCTGTCGTAGAGGAGCAGGCCCACGCGCACGCGCGCGTTGCACGCGGGGTCGAGCTCGCCCGTCGGACGCAGCGTCCACCTCCGGCCGTCGGTGTCGGTCAGGCGCAACTCGAGCTCGGCGAGCTGCGGCATGTGCGTCTGGCGCAACTGGACGCGGAACTCGTCGTCGACGATCTGTATGCCGAGTTTCGGGCGCTGATCCAGCCGCGAGTGACGCAGGAGCAGGAACGGCTCGCGACCGATCGAAGCGCCTTCGCGCGTGTAGTCCTCGACGGGCACCGTGATCAGCTCGTACTGAGCGAGTCCTTGCTCGATCTCCGCGACGCGGCTGGGTTTTTCCACGCCGATGTCGATGCCCTCGGTCCAGGCCCGGGCGAGATCGCGCGGCGTCGGCGGGTTCGTCCTCGGCGTGACGTAGGGCACGACGAAATCGGGAGCGCGTCGCAAGGAGGCGAGCACGTCCACGCGAGCTTGCCTCGACCAAGGAGCGGGACGATCGCCGGTCTCGATGGGATCCGTTCGTCCGAGCACGTCGTGCACCACGAGCCGCGACAGGTATCCGATCGAGCCGGGCCAAGGAGTCAGGACCGTCGCCGTGGGGTCGCCGTTCTCGCGCAGGTAGATGCCGGCCTTGCGCAGACGCCGCGCGACCTCAATCTGCTCCTGGAGGCCGAGACGACCGAGAGGCTGCTCGCAATCCAACTGCGCGGACGCCTTCGGGCGCAACCACGATTCGTGCAGGCGCTGGAGCGGGATCGGTCCCAGGTCCGCGGGCGTGCGGCTCGCCAGCGCGGAACCGAGGATCGCGAGGCCGAAGACGACGAGCGTCACTCGGCGCCGCAGCGTGGAGACGCCGTCGAGCGCGGCGATCATGCCCTCCTGCACGGCGAGGCACAGGAACGGGAGCGCAGGCACGAACGCGACGTGGAAGGGGAGCGGGCTGCGGCCCGAGAGACCCATGAACGTGCACCAGGCGAGCGCGAGGAACACCGCGTGTGAGCCGGTCCGCGAGAGCGACCCCAGCACGAGCCACGCGGCGGGGAAGACGAGCAAGAGCGGGATCACGCCGACGATGGCGAACTCGCGCACGCTCGCACTGCCCTCGCGCCATTGTCCCGGCGCCGGCCGCACGATGGATTCGAGGTCCGCGGGCAGCACGAAACCCGTCGCGAGATAGCGCAGGATCGCGATGCCCGCGAAGAGGCCGATGGGCGCGGCGAAGGCGATCCAGGCGAGACGTCGCGGCGCGCCTTCGTCGTCGTTCGGGCGTCCGAATGCACGGATCGCCGCCATCGCGAGTACGTGCAGCACGCCCAAGGGATGCGCGAGCACGGCCAGCGATGAGCACACGCCGAACCAGACTGGACGCCCGCGCTCGAGCGCGAAGAACGTCGTCAGTGCGAGGAGCGCGTACGTGCTCATCTCGAGCCCGCTGGCCGCGCCGGCCGCGAAAGCCCCGCTCGCGGCCAGGAAGAGCGGCGCGATCAAGGACGCGGTGCGATCGGCGCGAAAGCGCGACAAGACGACGATCGTCGCGAGCGCGGAGCCGATGCCGATCGACTGGACTTGGATGTTCGTCGAGAGGCTCAGCGCCGGACCGATGCGTTCGGCGACGGCGCACACGAGGACCCACAGCATCGACGGGTAGCTCTCGAACGCGGGCGATCCCGGGTTCCACGCCAGTTGGTCGTCGTAGACCAGGTTCCGCGCGAGACGCATCGCGGCGTAGACCTGGTCGTAGGGGAACGCGAACCGTCCGAAACCGTCGTCGTGGATCGCGAGCGCGTGCGCGAGCATCATCGCGAGCGCGACGAACAGGGCGATGACACGGTTCATGCGCCGTGCTCCAGCGCGCGCGGGGACCCGCGCGTTGCTTCACGATCGGCCGCTGGGACGGAAGCGGCCGGCTGGGCCATGTGCGTGACGGAAAGGGGCCTGAGGACGATGTGTACGGACTCCAGGCCGCGCTCCTCGCGGGGCTGAACGTGTCGAGGAGCGCCGCGACGGAGGTCACGACGAACGGCACGACGAACGGCACGCTTCGACCGCGCGCCGTGACCTCGCGGCTCCGTGCTCGACCCGACTCTCATCGCGCGACCGCCGCCGGCACGATGCCGAGCTCCACCCGCGACCGCGGCGCCACGTCGAACTCGCGCGCGAACTCCGCGTCACCGGCGCGCGCCCTCAGCGCGTAGCGGCCGGGCGGCAAGCCGCGGAACTCGAAGCCGCCGCGCGTGTCGGTCGCGACGGGCGGCCACGGACGATCGGGGCGGTCGGCCGGCGCGATGGCGATCAGCGCGCCTTCGAGGTTGCGGCCTTCCGCGTCGACGAGCCGGCCGCTCGCGCTGCCCGCGACGAGCTCGATCGAAAGCGGCGCGGATCCGTCCGCGCGATGCTCGAAGGTGAGCGACTCGACGGCGACCGAGGGCGTGGGTCGCGCGAGATCCGGCCACGAACCGCCGCGTGCCCAGCCCGGGATCACGGCGACGCGGTACTGGCCCGCGACGAGCTCTTCGAACTCGAACCGCCCGCTGGCGTCCGCGCGCGCGCGGCGGGGCAACGGCGCGTCGATCGTTTCGGGCGGCGCGGTAGGCGTGAGAACGATCTCGGCGCTCTCCAGCTCTTGCTCGGCGGATCCGATCAGGGTGCCGACGAGGCGCGCGCGCCGGAGCGGCGTGACGACCGGCCCCGTGCGGCGCGCGTCCGGCAGGCGCACTTCCTGGTGGGCGCCGGTGTCGCGCAGCACCAGGGCATGCGGCCGATGGTCTTCGGCCAGGATGCGGACGTCCCACGGTCCACGCTGCAGAGCGTCGAGGCGGAACGCACCCTCCTCGTCCGTGCTGGTCCAGCGCGGTTCGTCGCCCGAGAAGAGCCACACGAGCGCACCCGCCTGAGCGATGCCGTCCAAGTCGACGACGCGACCTTCGATGTTGCGCACGCGCGCCGGCAACGGGATCTCGGACAGTTCGCTCTGCGCCGGCGGAGTCAGCTGGATCGGGATCGTGCGCGGCGCACGCGGCTCGTGCAGGAGGATCGCGCCGCCGAACACGGCCAACGCGACGAGCGGCACGACGATCGCCCAGTGCCGCCAGTACGGTCGCGTCGAGGGCGCGGTCATCGGGACGCAGGCTACTCCCGCGCCGAGTCGCGGCCCAGGGCGGCCTGGATCTCGCCGCGCAAGCTCGCGAGCGGTGCGAACTCCGAGAGGTCGAGGCTCGCGACCGTCTCGCGAAACTCGTCGAGCCCGCGTCGACCCGCGCGCTGGTAGGCGACGAGCTTGAGTCCGAGCTGCAATCGGTCGCAGCTCTTCACGAAGCGCGCCTCGCGCGTGAGACCCGCGCGGACCTCGTCCCACAGACCGAGCGCGTGGGCCGAGAGCGGCGCGAGGAGCTCCGCCGCCGCGCGATCCTCGGCCGCGGCTTTCGCGCCCGCCGGCAGGAGGCGCGCCGCCGTCCGCGGCAGGTCGCCGATCAAGGCTTCCGGCGCGTCGTGGACCAACGCCAGCGCGACCGCGCGCTCGATGTCCAGCGGCGGCTCGACGCGGGACCCGAGCGCGAGGACGAGGAAGCACGTGGACAGCACGTGATCCCCGATCGACTCGGGATCGCGGACCCCGCGCAGCACCCAACCGGTGCGCGGCAGGTCGTGCAGGGGCTCGAGTGCCAGGAGGGCGTCGAGGAGGGCGGGAGTTTGCGGCATCGAGAGGAGTCTCGCAGGTCGAGTTGCGGTTCGACCAGCACCTGGATCGGGCTGAACCTCCTCGGCGGCCTCTGCTCCCCAACGAATCCGAGTCCACGGACGCGCCTTGGCGACGGCGGGGTGCCCCACTCCACGAGCCTTCGTCGTAGGCTTCGTTCGAGAGGCCGCGGGTGCTTGCTGATCGAGCCGATTCGCACACGGACATCCCCTGAAGCATTGTCAGCGGCGAGGGAGCACCGACTCGCCCGGGAACCGACCGGCCAGCAACCCCGGATTCGACCGCGTTGACCACATGAACCGCGGCCCCCATACTGCTGGGATTCGCCTCGGTCCCCCGGATCCGGAGCGAGCCCCCGCACCATGCTCCTGCGCCTGCGCAAGGCCCTGCCGCCCGAACAACTCCAGGCCGTCCTGGAGCTCGCGCGTGAGCTCGGCTACGACCCGAAGTTCCTCGATCCCGCCAAGGAACTGTTGCGGCTCGAGGGCGTCGGCAAGCCCGAGCACCGCTCGCGCTTCGAGGACCTAGTCGGCGTCGCCGCGATCCTCGATGCAGGCTCGGCGACGGAGCTACACGAGCGCGCGGGCCGGCCCGACACGGTCGTGACGGCCGGCGAGGCGCGCTTCGGCGGTGGATCGGTGTCCTTGATCGCCGGGCCGTGCGCGGTCGAGAGCTGGCCGCGGCTGCTCGAGATCGCGCGCGAGGTGCAGAAGCACGGCGCGACGCTCTTGCGCGGCGGCGCGTGGAAGCCGCGCACGTCGCCCTACTCGTTCCAGGGGATGAAGCACGACGGTCTCGAGCTCCTGGCGCGCGTGCGCGCGGAGACCGGCATCGGCATCGTGACCGAGGTGCTCGACCCGCGCGATGTCGAAGCGGTCGGTGCGGTGACGGACATGTTCCAGATCGGCGCGCGCTCGATGCAGAACTCGGCCCTGCTCGTCGAAGTCGGCCGCTACGGCAAGCCGGTGCTCCTGAAGCGCTCGTTCTCGGCCACCGTGCGTGAGCTGCTGATGGCGGCTGAGTTCGTGCTCGCGCAGGGCAACGACCGAGTGATCCTGTGCGAGCGCGGCATCCGCAGCTTCGATCCGACGACGCGCAACGTCCTCGACGTCGGCGCGGTCGCGCACCTGAAGCGCGCGACGCACCTGCCTGTCATCGTCGATCCGAGCCACGCGGCCGGTCGCAGCGACCTCGTGCGCCCGCTCGCGCGCGCCGGGATCGCCGCCGGCGCCGACGGTTTGATCGTCGAAGTCCATCCGGATCCGAGCGAAGTCCACTCCGACGGTTCGCAAGCCGTCTTGCCGAGCACGTTCGGCGAAATCGCGGCCGATACGCGCGTGATCGCAGCGCTCGACCGCCGTCGCGTCGTCGAGCCGTCCCTGGCCCACATCGAACGATGATCACGCGCAAACCGTTCGTCGCCGGGAACTGGAAGATGAACCTGGAGCGCAAGACGGCGCTCGGGCTGGCGCTCTCCGTGCGCGACTCCGTGGGACGGCGCGACGACGTCGACGTGGCCGTGTTCCCGCCGTACGTCTACCTGGACGAGATCGCGCGCGCGCTGGCGGGATCGATGGTCAAGACCGGCGCGCAGAACTGCTCGGACGAGAACTCGGGCGCTTTCACGGGCGAGATCTCGCCTGCGATGCTCGTCGACGTCGGCGCGACGTATGTCTTGATCGGCCATTCGGAGCGCCGCCACGTCTACGGCGAGGGCGACGAGCTCATCGGGCGCAAGGTGCGCCTCGCGCTCGAGCACGGCCTGAACCCGATCCTGTGCGTGGGCGAGACGCTCGAGGAGCGCCAGGCGAAGCGCACCGAGCACGTGGTCGGCGCGCAGCTCGCCGCCGGGCTCGCCGGCGTGGACGGGCGCGCGCTCCAGGCGCGCGTGACCGTCGCCTACGAGCCCGTCTGGGCCATCGGCACCGGCCTGAACGCGACCCCGGCCCAGGCCGGCCTGGTCCACACCTACCTCCGCGGCGTCGTGGCCGGCCTCTACAACGAGGCCGTGGCCGATCGCATGCGGATCCTGTACGGCGGCAGCGTCAAACCGGACAATGTTCGCGCCCTGATGGCGGTGCCGGGCGTCGACGGCGTGCTCGTCGGCGGTGCCTCCCTGAAACCCGAATCGTTCCTGCCGCTGCTCGAGTTCCGCTGAGCGGAACCGGCCCCCCGACTTCCATGAATCTCACCCTCGTCGTCACCCTCCTCTACATCCTGTTCATCGTGTCGGCGATCGTCCTCGTGATCGTCGTCCTGCTCCAGGAAGGGCGCGGTGGCGGCCTCACGGACGCGCTGGGCAGCGCGGGCCAGCAGACGTTCGGCGTCGCGGCCTCGGGCATCCACAAGTTCACCGGGTGGACGGGCGCGGTCTTCATCTTGAGCGCGCTCTGCATCCACTGGGCGAACCGCGAGATGGCCGACGATTCGGTCGTGCCGGACTTCGATTTGACCCGACCGGTCATCGAAGCGCCGCTGGTCCCACCCGGTAGCGCTCCCGTGGGCGGCGACGCACCCGTCGATGTCGCTCCCGTTGGCGGCGATGCTCCGGCCGGTGGTGATGCTCCCGCGGGCGGAACTCCGCCGGGCGGCGACGCGCCGCCGTCGGACTCCAACGAAGAGCCGAAGTAGTCCCGAGCCAGAGAACCGACGATGACCGCCGTCATGGACCGGGATCGGATCCTGGATCTCTTCCGTCAGACGGGAGCGATGCTCGAGGGGCACTTCATCCTCTCGTCGGGCAAGCACAGCGACCGCTACTTCCAGTGCGCGCTGCTGCTCGAGCACCCGAAACAGGCCGAGATCCTGGCGCAAGAGATGGCGCGCCGCGTCCGCGCTCTGCACACGCAGCCCTACACGATCGTGATCGGGCCGGCGATGGGCGCGGTGACGTGGGCCTACGAGGTGGCGCGCGCGATGGGCACGCGCGCTCAATTCACCGAGCGCAAGGGTGAGGAGATGGAGCTCCGCCGCGGCTTCCAGGTGAAGCCCACGGACCGCATCCTCGTCGTCGAGGACGTGATGACGACCGGCGGCTCCGCGCGCGAGGTCCTCGAGCTGCTCGTGAAGCTCGGCGTGCGACCGCAGGCCATGGGTTGCATCGTCAATCGATCGGGCGGCAATCCCTTCGAAGCGGACGGCCTGCCGCTCTTCGCGCTGGCCGACGTCGATGCGGTCGCCTGGGACCCGGCGAATTGCCCGCTGTGCCAGAGCGGTTCGAAGGCCGTGAAGCCCGGCAGCCGGCCGGGAGCCTGATTCGCATGCTGCGTTCGATGACGGGTTTCGGTGCCGCGGCCGCGACGGCCGGAGGCGCGGAAGCGCGCGTCGAGATCCGGTCGGTGAACCATCGGCATCTGCAGGTGAAATCGCGCCTGCCGCAGTCGCTGGCGCACCTCGAGTCGCAGCTGGAAGCCGCCGTGCGCACGAAGCTCTCGCGCGGATCCGTCACGATCAGCGTCGACGTCGACCGCCCGCGCGGCGCCGCGGCGCGCATCGACGCGAAGGTGCTGCGCGCCTGGTGCGAGGAGATCGCGCGCGCGACGAAGGTCGCCGGCCTCGAGGCCGAGTACGGGCTCGACACGCTGCTCGGCCTGCCCGGCGTCCTGTCGGCCAACGCGGACGACGACCGCTCCGACGCCGACGAGGTGCTCGTGATGGGCGCTCTCACGGGCGCGCTCGAAGGACTCGACGCCATGCGGCTGCGCGAGGGCAAGGCGCTCGCCGCCGACCTGCGCAGGAACGCCAAATCGATCGCGGCGCTCGTGAAGAAGCTCGAGAAGCGCATGCCGCTCGTCGTGAAGGAGCAGCACGCCGCGCTGAAGAAGCGCCTGACCGAGCTGCTCGACGGCGCGCCGAAGAACGGTCGCGTCGTGAGCGACGCCGACCTGGCGCGCGAGGTCGCGCTGCTGGCAGACAAAATGGACGTGTCGGAGGAGCTGACGCGCCTCGCGAGCCACCTTTCGCAGCTCGAGACGCTCGTCGCGAGCGGCGTGCCGTCCGGACGCCCGCTCGACTTCCTCGTGCAGGAGTTCTTCCGCGAGGTGAACACGGTCGGCTCGAAGTGCAACGACGCCGAAGCCGCGCACCTCGTCGTCGAGCTGAAGTCGCTCGTCGAGCGTCTGCGCGAGCAAGTCCAGAACGTGGAGTGATCCGATGTCGGAACCGACCGGCCGCATGCTCGTGATCTCGGGACCCTCGGGTGCAGGTAAGAGCACGATCTGCAAGAAACTGCTCGAGGATGCGCGCGTGCTCTTCAGCGTGTCGGCGACGACACGCAAGCCGCGGCCGGGCGAGGTGGACGGACGCGACTACAAGTTCCTGCAGCGCGAGGATTTCCGCCGCATGATCGAGGAAGGCGCGTTCCTCGAGCACGCCGAGGTCTACGGGAATCTCTACGGCACGCTGCGCGCGCCGATGCGCGACGCGCTCGAGCAGGGCAAGGTCTACCTGCTCGAGATCGACGTGCAGGGCGCGAATCAACTGCGCGCGCTGGGCGAGCCGGGCCTGTACGTGTTCATCGCGCCGCCCGACTTCGAGGAGCTGCGCAAGCGCCTCGTCGGCCGCGGCACCGAGGCTCCCGAGGTGCTCGAGCGCCGGCTGCACAAGGCCGAGGACGAGTGGCGCGAGCGCGTGAACTACAACCACATCGTGGTGAACGACGAACTCTCGCGCGCGGTGGCGGAGATCCGGCGGATAGTCGGGCTGGATGCGCCGGCGGGCATCGAACGCGGCTGATTCCCTGAGCCAGTCCGAAGGGCGAGTCGATTAGCGCCATGGCTACGGCCCTGATGCTGCCGTGGAGCTGACGCAGGAGCTTCCGACTGGCTTGTACTCCGCAATTCGTTCGATGTTGTCTGGAGCTCCACCGCGGTGATGCAGACGCCGCGCCGATCGTCGGTGCAGCCCACGCTGCGAGCCCCGCTGCCCGCGACGATCCTGCGGAAGTTCGCCGTGCGTCCGACCCCTGCGCGAACGCGCCCGCGAGCACCGTCGGACCGCAGGGCCGCTCGCCGCCGGGCTCTCGTCGCCTCCACTGCAGCGCGGGGCTGGACCGCGTCCGGGGCGCCCGGCGAGGATGTCGGCATGGCGAACGTCCTCCTCGGCGCGAGTGCTTCCGTCGCCGTCTACAAGGCTTGCGATCTGGCCAGCAAGCTGACTCAGCGCGGCCACACGGTCCGCGCGATCCTGACGCAGCGCGCGGCGGAACTCGTCAACCCGCAGCTCTTCGAGGCCGTCACCGGACAGCCCGCGCACGTCGACGAGTTCGGAGCGGGCCGTCGCGGCGCGATGGACCACATCGACCTCGCCAAGTGGGGTGACGCGATCGTC
>Ga0105049_10007466_pt1 | contig 12677 bp, 10 predicted proteins | sample MAT06_FD_78087 | JGI IMG/M metagenome (GOLD analysis project Ga0105049, IMG submission 78087) | Freshwater microbial communities from Lake Fryxell liftoff mats and glacier meltwater in Antarctica - MAT-06 | ecosystem: Environmental > Aquatic > Freshwater > Ice > Liftoff microbial mat | place...
ACTTTCTTTTCTTCGGTCACTTCTGGTTTTGCATCCTTTTCTTTAGCAACTTTCTTAACAGGTGCTTCTGTAACAGCTAGTATAGCTTTTTTTACATTGTGAGGTCTTGAATTACCAAATGAGCCTTTAAATGTTTTTCCTTTGCGAGTACGTTTATCTCCCCTTCCCATAAAATTATTTTTTTTGAATTGCGTGCGAAGATATGTTTTTCAGTCACCTCGCAAAAAACAAAACGTCCCTGCTGTAATAGCAAGGACGTTTTGAGAACCAAAAGCGAAAAATTATTTGTTTACTTTTTCACTCAATTGTTTGCCTGCTTTAAAGCGAACAACTGTTTTAGCTTTGATTTTTATTTCTTTTCCTGTGCGCGGGTTGCGACCTTTACGGGCAGCACGTTTGCTTACAGAAAAAGTTCCAAAACCTACTAATGTAACGCGGTCACCTTTTTTCAAAGAGCCTTCTACACCAGATAATACAGCATCTAAAGCATCACCTGCTTGTGCTTTGGTAACCCCTGCGTTTGCAGCGATTCTGTCGATCAAATCTCCTTTGTTCATGAGCTTATTGATTTTTGTTTGTGAAAAAATTTGTGAAAGCGAATGAAGCAAGGTGCAACAAGGCTTACAAATCATACCACTATATTTTTTGTTGATAACTGAGAACTCAATAAATTCTCTTTAAAAAATAGTGATTCAAATATTTGATTTACAGCACATTATAATCATTTTATTGATGTCGCGCAAAATGTATGCTGTGGATATTTATATTGTTGAAAGCCTTACTACACAACGTTTTCAACACAAAAATGCGGTTTTCAGCATTATCGTTATATTCCATCACTTCACTACATTAGCGCGGAAAAACAGAAGTAATGCAGTTATTTTCAATAAAAAATATGGTGTTAATAGTCTTTGCAACATTGATGGTGCTTACCATTCCATCTTGCAAAAGTGGTAAGTTAGATTGCCCTGCATACAGCGACAATCCTGCACCTTCGGGTATTCCAAAAGGCAACAAAACCAAGTCGGGTGTTTTTCCACCAAATATGAAACGCTAACAAAGAAAGTATCAGACAAACGCAATGACGCTTTCCGTAATTATTGTAAACTATAATGTAAAACATTTTCTAGCGCAATGCCTGCAAAGTGTGGCTGCGGCAATTAAAAATATTGATGCAGAAGTTTTTGTGGTGGATAATCATTCAGTTGACGATTCAGCAAAAATGGTTGCTGAAAAATTTGCTTGGGTGAAGTTGATTGCAAACAAGGATAATACAGGCTTTTCGCGTGCAAATAACCAGGCGATTAGAGAAGCCAAAGGTAAATACATTTTACTGGTGAATCCTGATACCATAGTTGCAGAGGATACTTTTGAAAAGTGTGTTGAGTTTATGGATGCCAATAGTATTGCTGGCGGCTTGGGTGTAAACATGATTGATGGCAAAGGGAATTTTTTACCCGAAAGCAAAAGAGGTTTACCCACACCAGCAGTAGCCTTTTACAAAATGTTTGGTTTGAGTTTTCTATTTCCTAAATCAAAAACTTTTGGAAAGTATCATCTTGGATATTTAGATGAAAATCAAAATTGCGAAGCAGAAATATTATCGGGTGCTTTTATGCTGATGCGCAAAGACGCGTTAGATAAAGTGGGTCTGTTGGATGAAACTTTTTTTATGTATGGTGAAGACATTGATCTTTCCTATCGCATTCAAAAAGCCGGATACAAAAACTTCTATTTTAGTGACACAACAATCATTCATTACAAAGGTGAAAGCACTAAGAAAGGCAGTTTGAACTACGTGAAGGTATTTTATCAGGCAATGATAATTTTTGCACGTAAACATTTTACGGGCAGCAGCGCAGGAATTTTCACTTTACTGATAAACGCTGCTGTAGTTTTTCGCGCCATCTTAACCTTAATCACAGGAATTCTAGCATCCTCTCTCCTACCAATTATTGATGCTTTGCTAATGTTTTTAGGCATTGCTTTTATTCAAAACTATTGGGCATCAAATATCAAGTTTGCTGAACATTACTATCCCGAAAAGTTCCTTTTGCTTGTAGTTCCAATCTACATAGTTGTTTGGATATTTAGTGTGTTGCTTAGTGGAGGCTACGAGCGACCCTATAGAATCAGTCGTGTTTTTAGAGGTATTGTTATTGGTTCTTTACTCATCAGTGCGGCTTATGGTTTGCTACCGAATGAGTGGAGATTCTCTCGCGCTATAATAATATTGGGTGCAGCCAGTAGTGGCTTGGTAATGCTGCTTACACGCACTTTCTACAATCTATACAAACACAATCAATTCAGCATAGAGCCTGAGGCACAACGCACCATTGCAGTTGCAGGTGATTCGGTTGAAAGAAAAAGAACCATTAATATCTTAAATCATGCAGGTATTGATGCTGTGATTGTTGAGACAGAAAGCATTGCCGAATTAGCAACTCTTCAAAAAATGTTCGATGTGAATGAGGTGATTTTTTGTGCGGCTTCATTTGATTATAAATCAATCATTGAAGCAATTAAACATCTTGGAAAACAAACTGAATATAAAATCATAAACCCTGGCAGCGGTGTAATTATTGGCAGCAATTCAAAAAATACTGCGGGTGATATTTATGCTGACAATACAGCTTACGCGTTAAGCAATCCATTAAACCTTCGCAAAAAGCGATTGATGGATTTGACAGTAGCAATTCTAGGCCTGATGCTGTTTCCTATTTCAGTTTTTATTGTACGAAATGCAGGCAACTTTTTCTCCTCTTGTATGGAGGTGATTCGTGGCACAAAAACATGGATAGGTTATTGTGGCGCAAAAAGTGATTTTGAATCATTGCCTAAAATTCCAACGGCAGTATTTGCTATTGATAAAGCAAAAAATACTGATGCCGAAAACAGAGCAATGGAACTAAATAAACTCTATGCTAAACGCTATAAGGTGAGTGATGAGTTAGTGCTGATAATAAATGCGCTGATGAGTAGATAATTACTTCAATCGCTTCATTAAATTCTTACCTGTAATTGCAGATGCCGTAAGCAAGCCAGCCGAAAGCGCACCGCCTACACCACAGGTAACCACATCTTGACCAGTCATATAAAGATTTTTGATTGGTGTTTTAGGGCGCAAAAAGTTCTGTGCAAAACGTTCCACATCATGGTCAATGCCATACAACTCACCAAGCTGATAATTGGTAAAGTGTGCTGTGCTCAAAGGTGTAGAAAGTTCATAGTAATCAATCTTATCGCGCAACTGAGGTTCATGTTCAAATAGCTTTTCCATCAAACGCTGGCTTAATTTTTCTTTCTTCTCTTCGTACGCATCACCACGTTTCATCCACTCTTTGTCTCTCCATTTTTCATACCACGCATAAGGTGCAAGCGTTATAATTTCAATGGTAGAGCGTTCAGGAAATTCCTTTTCCCAATCGGGGTCTTTTGCAGCAGGGAAAGACACATAAGCAACTGGAATCTCAGCATCTGGATTTGCCAGATAGGCAGCGATATTTTTATCATGGTCATAGTTATCAGGAAAAATCCAATAGTTGGCTTTGCCTAAATTTAAAGATGATTTTGAATGGCGCATACCAATGTACAAACACACATGACCAACCGATGGCTTCACACCTTTCAACTTTGAAACAAGCCCTTTTCTTTCAGCAAGTTCTTTAGGTAATAAATGATTATAGGTATTGTAAATACCGGCATTGCTTACAATTGATTTGGCAAAATACTCATCACCATTGTCCATGCGCACACCTACGGCTTTATCATCTTTTACAATAACTTCCTTCACACCTGCATTCACAAATATCTCGCCTCCTGTAGCACAAATAGTTGGCGCAATGGTGTCGAAGATTTTGCCCGAACCGCCTACAGGATAACTACCTCCACGCATATAGTGTTTTGCCAACACTGCGTGCATCATAAAGCTACTTTGCGATGGCGGCAATCCGTAATCTCCAAACTGCCCTGTTAGCACTGCAATCAATTCTTTGTTTGAAGTAATTTCCTGCATTACTTCAAGCGTGGTCTTGTTCCATTTCAATGCTTTCCTACGCAGCCATTTGCTTAGAAAAGGCTGTAGAAAAGAAGGTATCAGCTTTTCTACAAAGTAATTCATTTGCGCGCGCTGCGCTGCATAGATGGCATTCACATAAGCATCTATCGCCTCACCATCTTCTACTGAAGTAAAATGTGTTTTCAGTTTTTCTTTAAAGGCATCTGAACCCTTCACAAAGTCATAAGTTTTTTTGCCAAATATCATTTTATCATACACCTCTCCCATGTCTGCCCACTTCAGTCGCCCTTCACTAAGGTAGTTGAACATCTTTGTCATAATGTTCTTTTCATTCTGCATTTCACCCACGTAATGCACACCCACATCCCACAAGTAACCTCTGCGCATGTACACATGCGTAAAGCCCCCTGCGGTATAATGTTTCTCTAACACTAGAACTCTTTTGCCTTCTTTGGCAAGCAGCGCTGCGGTGGCAATGCCGCCCATACCGGAGCCGATAATAATCGCATCAAATTTTCCTGTTGGCTTATGTGTAAGATACGACTGAATGTGTTTGGACTTTATCATATTTTATTCGCAATAAAGAAGTAAAAGAATCAATTAAAAGTGAATTGCATTAATCTTAAACATCAATCAAAACCCCAGAGTGGTTCTTCACATCAATATAACGGGTTTTAATTTTAGTTTAGCTTTCATGAATTTGCTTTCCCAATTATATTTTACTGCATCTCTAGTGTTCATAATACTTACTACTTCATGTGGCAGAACACCTTTCCCTTGTTTCTCAATTAGCGAAGATGAAGACAGCATTCCTGTTAACAAAGAAGTTTACTTCAATGCCATTTGCTCTGATAAAGCCAAGGAGTATTTCTGGGATTTTCCGAATGATAGTGTAGCTTATGAACAAGCGGTGAGCTACACCTTTCGTGACACTGGTATTTTTGAAGTAACACTTATTGTAGCCAATGGAAATAAATCTAAAATTGGCACTAAAAAGCTAACCGTGAAGCAGCCATAAAATATCATTTATTTTCTATTTGTGAAAGTTATATCAATGCCTACTAAGCTTTCTTTATTGTGATAGGTAACCTTAGTAGTTTTGTCGCAGACATTGTTGCTTTACAGATTGTAATTTGCTGAAAAACTTTTGTCCATTGAATTGGTAAGTGTCTTCGTGTCACTAACAAATGTTGAGAAAAAATGCACATAAAAATTTTTCACCAAAGGCTTGGTTGTAACTACCGAGAACGAGTCGCATTGAGTATTATTACCTTGCGCGCTGCCAAAATGGTGTATTAATTTCTAAAAGATTATGGCTAAATTCCTGCCGCTTGTTTCTGAAATTTCACTTCCATTGCTAATGATTTAGATTGCAACCCAATGGCTAAAACAGAAATAGAATTATTGAATCACATAACTGCCGAACAAGTAATAAAATGTGTTACAGTTGATCAATACGCGGAAGCCATTCAGCAGCTCACACTCCTTTCTCACCGCAACCTTCACGCCTTTAATCATTGTATTGAAACCCTTGTTGCAGATGATGTCATTACAAATAGTGCATTCAAATTGCGCATAGCATTGTTTCTATCAGAACAAAAACTTAACGAGCAAAAGATTGAAGAAGCACAAGCTATTGTGAAGCACACAATTGCGCAAAGTATTTCAGGCAATCAAAATCAGGTGCTGATATTGGCAAAACTACAACAAGCTGTGTTGAATTTATATTTAAAAAAGCCCGAAGAATCGGTTGCTATTTTCGGGCAATGTGAATTGCTGGCACAAGCAATAAACGACATTGAAACAAACATACAGATTGCCGTGTATGGCTATCATTTCTATTCTGAAACCGACACGAACAAAGCAGGCGAATACATTTATAAAGCACTTAATTTATCAAAGCAACACAAGGAAATTTACTGGCAGGCATACAGTCTAATGCACCTCGGCACACTAAATACCATACTCAACAACAATGATGTAGCACTCAATTTTTATGCTGAATCATATACGCTATTTCAACAACTACAATTGAACATTTCGATGGCAGATAACCTCATGTGCCAATTCAATATCTACTATCGAAAAAAAGAGTTTGACAAAGCCATTGCCTGCCTGCATGATGCCATAGCACTTACAAATAATTGCGGTTGGGATCATAAAATTGCCATCTGTTATGGCAACCTTTCCACTGTGTACCTACAACTTTCAAAATTTGAGGAAGCTAAACAAGCAGCCGAAAAAGATATTGAACTCAGCAATAAGTTGAACAACCTTTACAATGTTGGTTTAGCTACCTATCGCCTTGGCAGAATTGAAGCTGCACTTGGTAAAAATGCGCAGGCAATCAAACTAATGAATGAATCTATTGCATTGCGAAAAAACCGCATTTCTAACAATCAGTTAGTGCAGGTGTACCAACATCTTTTTGAGCTATATGCACAAACTGGTGATTACAAAAATGCTTTTGAAATACAATCAAACTTTATGCAGTTGAAGTTTGAAATACTGAACACCGAAAAGACCAAAGAAAACGAAGCACAACGCGCAAAATACGAAGCCGAAAAGCGCGAAGCCGAACTGTGCGAAGCACGCCTGCAACAAACCGAAAGCGAATTGAAAGCATTGAAGGCGCAGATGAATCCTCACTTTATCTTTAATGCACTCAACTCTATTCAAGAAATATTTTTTTTGGGTGATAAAAGGTTAGCCAACAAACATCTTTCACGATTTAGTCAACTGATGCGCAGTATTCTAAAGGCAAGCGGTAGAAAGACAATCACATTGCAAGAAGAAATCAATATGCTCGAAGAATATCTTTCGCTCGAAGCATTGCGTTTTGGCAATTCATTTCAGTACAAAATTGACATTGATAATAATGTAGATACTTACACCTTGGATGTGCCGCCTATGATTATTCAACCCTTTATAGAAAATGCAATGAAGCATGGATTGCTGCATAAAGAGGGCGAGCAACAAATTTCTATTCACTTTACTTTTGATGAAACTAAAAATGTAATCGAAGCCACTGTAGCCGATAACGGCATTGGGCGAAAGGCAAGCGCAATTATCAATCAGCACCGCAGCAACCACGAATCATTCTCTACTGTTGCTACGCTAAAACGATTTGAGATATTGAACCAATCTTCAAGCGAAAAATTCTCTTTTCAGTATTTTGATATAGAAGATGAAAATGCTATTGCACTTGGAACCACAGTTGTTATTGCCTTGCCTGTTGTAGAATAAACTGCTGTAAAAGTAAAACCAATTTCACGCCCTTTTAAAAAGAGTTTACAAAACAGCTTATTACTGTTTTAGGCTTGTCCTTTTGCCCTTTCTCCGCATTATAAATTTTGCTAAGATTCGCTAGCTGTTGGCTTCAATTTACACCTTGAAAAAGAGCAAAACTTATGAGCCTATTTTGTACACTTTATTTAATTACAAGCCCTAAACGCTATTTGGCATTCATCAACGTCTCAATCTCATCGGCTTCGATAGGAATGTTCGCCATTAGGTCAATCGGCTTATCTTTTGTAACCAAAATATTATTCTCTAAACGAATACCAATCTTCTCTTCGCGAATGTAAATGCCCGGCTCGCAGGTAAGCACCGCACCTGCCTGTATCTTGTGATATCGGCTACCCACATCGTGTGTATTCAAGCCAAGAAAATGTGCCGTGCCATGCGGAAAATACTTTTTGAATAATGGCTGTTTCTTATCTTGTTTTTTCACATCCGCTGCTTTCAGCAGTTTCAATTTAATCAATTCAGCTTCCATCAATTCGCCAATGTGTTTATTAAAGTCGTAAAGATTGATGCTCGGCTTCATCAAATCGCGCGCTGCATTATGTATGCGCAACACTGCATTATACACTTCCTTTTGACGTTTAGTAAACTTGCCACTCACAGGAATCGTGCGCGTCAAATCAGAACAATAGTTGGCATACTCAGCAGCGCAATCCATCAATAGCAAATCTCCGCTTTTACATGGCGCATTGTTAGCGTTGTAATGAAGAAAACATGCGTTCTCTCCGCTGGCAACTATTGGCTCATAAGCATGGCGTGTAGCGCGGTTGCGCAGGTACTCATGCGTAAGTTCAGCTTCTACTTCATATTCAAACACACCAGGTTTCACAAACTTCAATGTACGCAGAAAACCTAAGCGCGTTATCTCAATTGCACGATTCAATAAACCGACTTCTAATGTTGATTTGCGCATTCTCAACTCAGCCAATATTGGTGCCAACCGCTCGTAGCGGTGCAATGGAAAAGCATCACGGATGCGCTGTGCAAACTTACCTTCATAAGTATCTACTTTCCATGAAGCGCGGTCATGCTCATTGGTATTTAAAAACACATGGTCGGCAAGGTGCATCAATGCAAACAAAGTGCTGAATATCTCACCACTCCAGCGCACTTCTTCAATCCCCGAAATGCGCTGTGCTTCAGCCTTGGTAAGTTTTTTTCCCTCCCATGTTTCCAAAAGTTCATTCGGCTGACGGATAAATAATATCTCGCGATGTTCTGCTGCAGGCGCATCAGGAAACAGCAATACAAATGTTTCTTCTTGGTCAATGCCCGTAAGGTAAAACAAGTCTGGATTTTGTCTCCACTTAAATGTTGCATCTGCGCTATCAGGCATAGCAACATTACTTGTAAGAACAGCAAGGCTGTTCTTCTTCAATTCTTTAACTAAGTTCTTTCTGTTCAGCTTAAAAAGCTCTGAATTTATAGCATCGTATCGCATGATGCGAATGTATATTTTTATCGCGCAGGTTTAAAAACGAAAAATGCGTCAACATTTTTGAAACGCATCAAGAGCTAATCTAAAGTGCTTTTTCTTACACTACTTGAAAATAATCTGGAACCTTTTCCAATTTTATACCACCTTGTTTTGTATCAAAACAGTAGTTCATCACCCCGTTACTTATCCATAAATAAGGAACATTCAAGGTCTGATTGTATTGTAAAATTTGCATCACTACACCTTGATTCAAATTCACATCATGTGCTTTACATTCTACCAACAAAAAAGGTTTGCCATCGCGGTTATAAGCCACCACATCACAGCGTTTTCGTAGCCCATTCAATGCAATCTCTTTTTCAACAGCAAGCAACGACTTTGGATACTTTTTTTCGTAGATAAGATAATGAAGTACATGTTGTCGAACCCACTCTTCGGGTGTCAGCACCACAAACTTATTGCGCACCACATCAAAAATATGATGCACCTCGCCCGTTGATTTTTGTCGAAAATTATAGTTGTCGAAAACAACATTTGTCATGGTTTGGCAAATAAGTTACTTCTGAATTGAAAAACCTATCTGTTCAGAATTATTCGGTAATCTTTAAAAGTAAATACTTCACAATGAGCATTATAATTAGGTGGTTTGAAATACCGGCAACTGTTGTAGCGCGGGCTGCTAAATTCTACGAAACAGTGCTTCAAAGCAAAGTTACTCAATAAGAAATGGGTGGAGTGATGAATCCATTGACTTGAAAAAACAAGGGTTGAGCAACGGCAGTTACATTGTTAGAATTAACAGCAATGGATTAAGCAAAACAAAAAAGTTGCTTTCATATATTGAGTGCTTTTTAATAGCTTAACTAAATAGCACTACATAAAGTTAACCTGCCAGCGAAACGCCTATGAGCTTACCAATGCCAAAGGTTATTGCTGCAGCAGCTAATCCAAACAACACCTGACGAAATCCCGAGAACCAAACATTTCTGCCTGTAAATAAGGTAATAGCTGCGCCTATCAGAAACAATCCAAAGGCACTACCTACAACGCTTAGTGTGATGGCTAATATTCCTTTAGTAAACATAAAGGGCAGCACAGGAATAATAGCTCCGATGGCAAAAAGAATAAAGGATGAAATTGCTGCTTCCATCGCAGAGCCTTGTAATTCCTCGGCATTGATTCCAAGTTCTTCTTGTACCAATATTTGATGTGCATGTGTGGTATCTTTCATTATTTCCTCAGCCATTTCTTGCGCCTGTTGTTTGGGAATGCCTTTGCTCATATATATCAATGCCAGTTCACGCATTTCGCCAGCAGGATTTGTTTCAAGTTCTTCCATCTCTAAATCCATTTGATTCTTGTATAGCTCTTGAGAACTTTTAACCGAAATCCATTCACCTAGAGCCATTGATAGCGCACCCGCCAACAAGCCTGCAACACCTGTCAGCAGCACTCCTTGTTGATATTGAGTAGCTCCTGCAATGCCCATAACCAAACTAAAATTTGAAACCAAGCCATCATTGCCACCCAATACTGCAGCACGAATTGCATTGCCACCCACAGAGCGATGCCGTTTTTCAAATTTAGAGAGTTGAGCACCTGTTACCTTATCACCTTGCTCTAAAATGGAACGTAGAATTTTTACGTGGTTTGTTTCCGAGCCGCTGATGGGCAAATTGTTTTTATGCTTAGCATTAACGATTGCACCTGCAACACTCTTCTCCGTTTCCATCATCACACCAAGAATGTAATCATAGCCAAAAACCTTGCCAATTATATTTAGTGTTTTTGCCCGCCAAGACGGTTTCAAAAATTCATCTATCGAAAGATTCTCCTTTTCGGCAAAAGCTACTGCATGGCTTTTTTCTATCTCACTCATCTGACTGAAAACATCTGACACTGTTGAATCTGATTCATTGTCGGCTAGTTTTTGATAGAGGTAAGAAGCATCCACTTCTGTCTGAATGTTATTACGTTGTTTTTTCATTTTATTCCTCTTTATTTTTGATAGACATTAATAAAGAATAAGCACCATTTGTAACAACCTGCTTTGCAGATAAATCATTGGCAGCAGTGATTTCAGTAAATCCATTTGAATTTGCTCCGGCATTCACTTCTGTCATTTCAAATTGATTACCCGACTTATGAGTGAAGATATAGTCTTTACCTTCAAACTGAACTATAGCCACATCTGGCACAGCAAGCCCTGACGATGCTTTTACTTGCACATCAGCATTCATAAACATGCCTAAAACAAGCAATTTATCATACTGTTCAAAATGGCAATGCACCGTGACACTTTTGTTGCTCGAAAAATTTCTACCTATCAAAAGTATCGTACACACATATTTCTTTTCAGGTCTGTTAACTGTATAAGCAACCAACTTTTGACCAATAAAAAGCTTGTCAATATCTTTCTCAAAAACATTAAGTGCTACATGAATATCTGATGGATTCACCAATTCAAATAGCACATCAGTAGGGTTTACATACTTGCCTATATTTACAAACACTTCTGAAACGTATCCATCAATGGTTGAAGGAATTGAAATACTTCGTGAAATATTTTCTTCGGTAAGTTTAGATGGATTTATTGCAATCAGTCGCAGTTTTTCGCCCAATGATTTTAGTTGAACTTTGAGTGAAGTATAATCTGATTGAGCTTGCTGCAAAACTTTGTCGCTGCTTGCCTGATTTTTATTCAACTCCGTTTGTCGCTCTAATTCCTTTTCTGCAAATAGTAGTTTTGCCTTAGTAGTAAGGTAATCTTGCTGCAGTTGAATGTATTGCTGGTCTTCCATCACAGCAATTGTTTCACCCTTTTGAATGTGCATGCCAGGCAACAACTTTGTTGACTTAATGTAACCGCCCAGTGGCACACTTACAGATACCATATTTTGTGGCGGCACATCAATTTTTCCATTCAATTTTAAAGTAGAGAAAATATTTCTCTGTTTTATTGTATCGGTCTGCAAGTCAATGCTTTTCAATTGCGATTCTGTTAACTCTACCACATTTTTATCAAGAGTTACTACTTCGGTAATGCTATTTTTATTGCTACATGATGCAAACAGAAAAGCAATAGCTATGATGATTATATTTTTCATTTTTCAATTATTGATTGTTGAGTGAATTGATTTCTATGATACTCTCGTTTAATTTTTTTACAACATCCACATACTGGCTTTTAATTCCAATAGCGTTGTTCACTAATATTACCCAGTCGAGGTAATTAATTTCTCCGTTCTGTAATTGCTTGGTGGCTATTTCGATAATTAAATCAGCATTGACGAGTGCATTGCTTTCGTAATAATTTGTTGTCAACAAATTTTTATTGAATACCTCAATTGCTTGCAAATACTCAGCTTTTACCTGCTGCAACTTACTTTTGTAATTGGTTTGCGCAATAAGCACATTCAGCTTTTCAGCCTGAATGCTTGCGCGCTGTGCCCCAAAAAACAATGGCACGCCAATTCCTGCCTGCCCCGACCGAAAGCGGGTATTGTGTTTGTAAGAAACATTATCTGCGCCAACTCCATACATCGTCATATCATTATAACCTAGTAGTATATCAGGTAGTAACTTCTGCCTTTCTAGTTTTAGCTTTGATGATGAAATGCGTTGCTGCTGCTCCATAAAAAGCAGTTGTGGATTTTTCAAAACCATATTTGTATCAAGCGCAGGAACGGTAGCCATTTTGAATGACATTGATTCTGGCACATAATAATTTTCGTTATTCAGCAGCCAACGTAATCGCAATTGCTGCATAGTAAAATCATTAGCAATTTCTTGCAATTGTATAGCTATTTGCCCCCGTTGGGTTTCTGCTGTTGCTTTCTCCAAAATATTGCTTTCACCTTGCTTCAATCGAATGTATGCTCGCGCAAGAAAGTTGCTAAAAATTGAGTCTGTTTG
>Ga0105049_10007468_pt1 | contig 12676 bp, 15 predicted proteins | sample MAT06_FD_78087 | JGI IMG/M metagenome (GOLD analysis project Ga0105049, IMG submission 78087) | Freshwater microbial communities from Lake Fryxell liftoff mats and glacier meltwater in Antarctica - MAT-06 | ecosystem: Environmental > Aquatic > Freshwater > Ice > Liftoff microbial mat | place...
GTTCTTGATGATGCATTTGGTGTTGAAGCAGGATTACTAAGTACAATTCACGCATACACAGGAGATCAACGATTGGTTGATGCTCCTCATAAAGACCTTAGAAGAGCGCGTTCTGCGGCTTTGTCAATTATTCCTACAAGCACCGGAGCTGCTAAAGCAATTGCATTAATTCTTCCACACCTAAAAGGTAAAATGGATGGAATTGCGTTACGTGTTCCGGTTCCTGCTGGTTCATTAACAGATATGACATTGAAGCTTAAAAGAGAAGTCTCTGTTGCTGAAATAAACGCAGCATTCAAAAAAGCAGCAGAAAATGAAATGAAAGGAATCCTTCAATACACCGAGGATCCGATCGTTTCGGCAGATATCGTGGGAAACCCTCATTCATGTATTCTCGACAGTGACCTTACTATGGTGATGGGACAAACGGTAAAAATTGTTGGCTGGTACGATAATGAAACCGGTTATTCGAGCCGTGTAGCCGACCTGATCGAAAAACAGGCTGAAGTAATTTTAAATAAACAGCAGCAACTGAAAGATAAACCTGTAACTGCATAATACAGGTTAGTTTGATTTGGGAACGAGGTCCCGGTTGCTTTCAGCTTCCGGGATTTTCCTTTTTATTACGTTTATCTTCGCCCGAAGAATGCGACCATTATGCGAATAATTTTTTTGGGAACTCCAGATTTTGCAGTTCCTTCCCTCGAAGCTATCAATAATAATTTCAACGTGGTTGCTGTAATTACTGCTCCTGACAAGCCTTCCGGCAGGGGACTTCAGATGAAAGCTTCCCCGATAAAGGAATTCGCATTGCAGCATGGCATTCCTGTTTTACAACCGCTAAAATTAAAAGACCCGGAGTTTCTAAAAGAACTGGCGTCATTCAAACCTGATCTTCAGGTTGTAGTTGCATTCAGAATGCTTCCTGAAACTGTCTGGAACCTACCACCACTCGGGACGTGGAACCTTCACGCTTCCCTGCTTCCCCAATATCGTGGCGCGGCGCCGATTAATCATGCGATAATTAACGGCGAGACTTTTACCGGGTTAAGCACTTTTAAGCTTGTGCACGAGATCGATCAGGGTGCAGTTGCGTTACAGGAAAAGCTGGAGATCGGGCAAGATGAAACTGCGGGAGAACTTCACAACAGGATGATGGTAAGAGGCGCTGATCTTCTTTTAAGAACAATAAATGGGATCAGGAATAATAGCATTGAATTAAAACCTCAGGAACAGCTTAAAAACGGCGAATTAAAAGAGGCGCCCAAATTAAATCCTGAATTTTGCCGAATTAACTGGAATCAGCCCGCGAAAACTGTTCATGATCATATTCGTGGTTTAAGCCCATATCCCGGTGCATCAACAACTCTGGCCCAATTAACCGGGAAATTCCCGCTTAAAATTTATAAAACGCGAATTATTTCTGATTTTCCTGCAATTGCAAATCCCGGTGTAATTCATTTGCTAGAAAATAGACATATATATGTATCATGTAAAACTGGATGGCTGGAAATCCTGGAATTACAGCTTTCCGGCAAGAAACGACTGAAAATCAGCGAGTTCCTTCCAGGCTTCAGAAATTCGGATTCGGACTATATGGAATAAGCTGGAAATCAACACTTTCTTACATCCTTCCCCGCTAAAGCCCAAGCTGAATGCGGGTTTCAGCAACAGTTATTAACAAAACAGCAGATTTATCAACAAAATCAGGCATTTCAGGGGTTTTGTGTTGCTCCGTATTACTTAATATATAAATTTGTTGAAGAGATCAAAAAAAAACAATTCAAAAACCTCAAAACCAATCACAATGAATAAAGCAGAATTAATTGATGCAATTGCATCCAACGCAGAACTTTCTAAAGTTGATGCTAAAAAAGCTCTTGACGCATTTATCAGCGCTACCACAGGAGCTCTTAAAAAAGGAGACCGTGTTGCCCTTGTTGGCTTCGGATCTTTCTCCGTTTCTTCACGCGCTGCCCGTAAAGGCCGTAACCCACAAACAGGGAAAGAAATTAAAATTGCTGCTAAAAAAGTAGTTAAATTTAAAGCTGGTAGCGAACTATCTGGTAAAGTGAAATAATTCATTTTCCATTTTACATCAAAAGACCCTCCTTTCACGGAGGGTTTTTTATTTTTATACGGATGAATAAACATGAAAAAATTCTGGGTTTTGACCCAAATGGCGTTGCGCTGGAAGGGGCAAATATTTACGGACTGCCTTTTACCGCTGATGAATCAGAAATTGTAATCCTGCCAGTTCCCTGGGAAGTTACTGTTAGTTATAGAGGCGGAACAGCAAGCGGTCCGGCTGCGATCCTTGAAGCGAGCGCTCAGGTTGATCTTTTTGACGCCGATGTACCTGAAGCCTGGAAAGCCGGAATTCATCTGCTGGAGCCCGATGCTGATATCGCTGAAACCAGTAAGGAATTGCGTGATCGTGCCGAAAAGCATATTGAATCGCTATCAGCTGGTGAAGAAATAGCAGGTGAAGACGTTCTACAAAGCATTAATGAAGCCTGCAGGAACCTAAATTTCCAGGTGGAAGAAAAGGCTGGTGAATGGTTAGATAAAGGCAAAATCCTTGGATTACTTGGCGGCGACCATAGCACACCATTAGGTTTTATGCATGCGCTTGCAAAACGACATTCTGATTTCGGAATCCTTCAGCTCGATGCACATTGCGACCTTAGAAATGCTTACGAGGGTTTTGAATTTTCCCATGCATCAATCATGTACAATGCACTGAAAATACCCCAGGTAAGCAAGCTCGTACAGGTTGGAATCCGCGACTATTGCCAGGCTGAAGCTGATATTATTAATGAATCAAACGGAAGAGTAATTGCTTTTTTTGATGACAGATTGAAATATGAGCGTTACGAAGGCAAGACGTGGAAAGATCAGGTGGCTGAAATCATTTCAAACCTGCCTCAAAACGTGTATGTGAGCTTCGATATTGATGGGCTAGACCCGAAGTTATGTCCGAATACCGGAACGCCCGTAGCAGGTGGAATGGAATATCATGAAGCTGTTTATCTTTTAAAAACCCTCGCATTTTCGGGAAAAACAATAATAGGTTTTGATCTTAATGAAGTTGCTCCTGGAGAAGATGAATGGGACGCAAATGTTGGGGCGAGGTTGCTTTTTAAGTTGTGTGTATTTGCAGGAATTTCGAAGAGAATATTTGCGGATTGATCAGCAATTTAAACAAGCCAGTGAATGGTTAATAAAACAGTCATAAAGTATGGCATCATTTCAAAATTACGTCCTGGATTCTGGCTTAAACAGGTTGCCTGTTGGATTGCAATACAATGTTTGATAGCCTTTTGCTGTTACCTTTCCTATACTCGTGGGCCATTTAATTTTCAAAACGGGCTTCTCTGGGTAGCGCTCCTTTTAACAATCGGGTTATTCGCATTAATTATTAAATTCCTTCTTTATGATCTCAGGACTATAAATATAACGGACCAGGGAATAGTTGTGAAATATATTTTTACCGGAAAAATAAGAATGATCTTTTACAAGGACATTAAACAGATCACGCCGAAAACAGTCTCAACACCCAACAATAGTGGATCATATTCAAGGTACTATAGAACCGAAATTGAACTTGCTGACGACGAACTGTTCTGCATCGACGAGGATCAATTTGATAATTATTCGGAAATGAAAAATTCAATTATTAATTTTATGAAGGAATTGAAAGCCGAATTAAATACAAATTAAGGAGCAAGCCTGAAGATCTCCCAACCTGCATTTCCTTTCTCATAACAAATCCTGTCATGCAGTCTGTTTTCTCTGCCCTGCCAGAATTCAAAATAATCGGGCTGAAGGTGATATCCGCCCCAGTAATCAGGACGCGGTACATCCTTTCCTTCAAACTGCTTTTGATAAATCAGCCCTTTAGTATCCAAAACATTGCGGTCTGCGATCCGGCTGCTTTGCATGGAAATCCAGGCGCCAAGCTGACTTCCGCGTGGCCGTTGTGCAAAATAAGTATCTGAATCAACAGCATCTACCTTGGTGATTCTTCCTTCAATTCTGATCTGCCGTTCAAGCTGAGGCCAGAAAAACGTAATTGCACCAAAAGGGTTTTTCTCAATATCGTACCCTTTGCGGCTGAGATAATTTGTAAAAAAACCAAGGCCGTTTTCTGTAAGATCGCGCAAAAGCACAATGCGTGAAGAAGGCCTGTTATCATCGCCAACTGTTGCCAACATCATAGCATTTGCCTCCGGGATTTCTGCCGAAACAGCTTCTGTCAGCCATTTTTTGAACTGATGCTCCGGCAATCCGTCTACGCTGTTTTCATCAAGTGTTGCGTGCAAATATTCTTTTCGAAGCTGGGGAATTCGATCCTGCATAATTTTTATATTTTACAAAGATGAGGAGAAGATCGCACATACTTCAAATCCCTTCGGTAACATTTTTGCGGTTTAATGCGTTATATATTAAAACCCGGGTCATATGAACACCCCGCAACTCGCTCCATCCAAAGGACGCATACTATTATCAGAGCCATTTCTTAATGACTCCTTCTTTAAACGCTCAGTTATCCTTCTGGCAGAAAGCTCTGAAAAAGGCTCAATGGGGTTTATTCTCAACAAGCCAGTCGGCTATGAAATTCATGAGCTGATAACTGATTTTCCTGAATTTAACAGTCCGGTATACTACGGCGGCCCGGTAGAAAACAATTCTCTTTTCTTCGTTCACACCGTACCGCAACTTATTGACTGTGCTTTCGAAATTGGGGGAGGTATTTATTACGGAGGAGATTTTGAAAAGCTCAGAAACCTTGCCGGACTTGGCGTTGTGAAGCCCGAGCATTTCCGTTTTTTTGCCGGATATTCAGGATGGGATGCTGGTCAGCTGGATTTTGAAATGGCCGAATCTTCCTGGCTTGTATTTGAACGTCCAACAAAACTCATGGATATGAAACCGGAGTCGTTGTGGGGCGATCTGCTGAAAAAGAGCAATAATGAACTTGCGATCTGGTCGAATTATCCTGAAGATCCATCTCTCAATTAAAAAAAACGGATTTACAACTTTGAATTTCGTGGATAATGAACAACCAATTCTTCAAATAACTAAAAACGTATTTGAAGAATTTTCTAAGTTCTGTTCTGAATGAATAGACCTTTTTTATCTATACGGCAACCGAACTATTCAATGCCTCCGTCAGCCATCGTGCAGTATTGCTGTAATAGCGACGCTCACGGAAAGATATTCCCCAGCGGACACCGTAGGCGGAATTAGTCATAAATACTTCTTCGGCGCGGTAAAGATCTTCGGTCATTACCATTCCTTCTTCCACTTCCACTCCCTGTTCACGCATCCAGGAAATCAGGTTTTTCCGCATTACACCGGGTAAAATTCCCTCAGAAATTGCGGGCGTAAGAATCTTTTTCCCAGGTAAAACGAGAAAGATATTTGACGATGTTGCTTCACAGATCCGTCCGTGCTCGTTTAACAGAAGACATTCGTCAAAGTTATTTTCCCGGGCAAAGCGGGCTGCCAAAACATAAATGAGTGAAGAGGCTGACTTTATTCCTGAAAGACTGTTAACCGGCTTCCTGATTTCGGAATACAACCCCATTTTCCAGCCTTTTTCATTGACGATAAAAACCTCATCCGCCAAAGGTTCCGAGGTAATTATGTAGCTACAGGAGTCTGTGGAAGGACAATACGCACCGCCTTCATTTCGGTACACAATAAGTCGAATCCGCGCGGACTTCAAATTCATACGGGCGGAAAGCTCAAGCATATCGCGACAAATTTCCAGCGGGTTGAAACGCGTGGTATCAAGCCCAAGTACGAACATGCCGGCAATTAATCGTTCGAAATGATCATCGATGAAGAAAAGCTGTCCTTCCTGCATTCGGATGGTTTCAAATAATCCGTCCCCATATCTGAAACTCCGGTTTGCCACTGAAATTGGGGCCTTAGCTTCAGGGATAAAAATCCCATTATGACAAATTAGCCTTTCCATTATTCCGCCAAACAATTCATAAGTTGTTCAAGTGAAGGGTTCGAAGGCACAAGAAAACCTTTCACACCGGCTCCTGCCGCCGCTTCCACATCTCTCACTTTATCACCAATCATAAGCGATTTAGAAGGATCAAGACCATAGCGCGCTACTGCTTTTTCAAGTAAAAGGCTTCCGGGTTTACGGCAAAGACAGTTTCCGCTTTCGGGGTGATGTGGGCAATAATAAATTTCATCAAATCCAAGAGAATGGCCATCTAATTCTTCTTTCAAAAAATCATGGCATTTGTTTACAAGCTCATGACCATAGAGCTTTTTAGCAATTCCTCCCTGGTTGGTAATCATGATCAGCAAATAACCTCTCTTTTTCACTTCATATAAAAAAGGAAGAAGTTCGGGCAATATTTGAAACTCTTCAAAAGTCATGATATAATCACCCAGCTCACGGTTTACGATTCCATCACGATCTAAAAAAACTGCCTTTTTCATCATCTGAATTTATCCTGTATCTGTGTAAAAAATTCAGCGGTAATTGCCGGATTAAGGAGCAACGTAAACACTACCCCGTAAATACTGCCCCAGAGATGCGCATCGTGATTTACATTGTCGTTTGCGTTTCTGCTGCTGTAGATACTGTATGCAATATATAAAACCGCAAAAATGATTGATGTTACCGGTATTATCCCATAGATGAGGAGTTCATTAAACGGGTCGAAAACGATCCCGGAAAACAGAACGGCCGAGACTGCCCCGGAAGCTCCTACCGCGTTATACCAATGATTATCCTTGTTCTTCCTGTAGGTGGACACGGATGCAACTACGATCGAGGTAAAATATAATCCAAGATAAATTAACGGAGCAACGTCGCCAAAATATCTTCCGAGCCACCTTTCGACGGAGTTTCCGAAAGAAAAAAGCACAAACATATTTACGATCAGATGTGTCCAGTCGGCATGCAAAAAAGCGTGTGTGATAAAGCGGTACCATTGCTTACGGTGATGGATCATGTAAGCATTAAACTGGTAGCGGGCCATTAGCTCCGTCCTGCTAAAAGCCGATATAGAAACGATTGCATTAATAGCTATAAGAAGGTTTGTAACCGTTAGAAATGTCATGCGGCAAAGATAGCTGCTGAAAAGACGCTGCGGCTTAAAATCAGTGCCCCTTCTTACACTTATATATTAATTACTTTCAGCCCGATGTTTTCTCAAAGCGAATTATCTTTTCTTTATGATCCTGCTCCAATGCTTTTGAAGCGGGACATCTTTAAAAAACTTGATGTCCTCTTCGGGGAAATTCAGCTGTCTGTTAAAAGCGTCCTTCAGGAATTTGACACATTGTTTCCTGAGGGAACCGACGATGAGAGAGGGAAGATATCGAAAGGGGAAAACTACCTGGGCCTGCCCTGGATGATGCTTGATTTCCCGGCATTTTTCACGAAAACGTCGACATTCTCGATACGCAGCTTCTGCTGGTGGGGAAATCATTTTTCCTGCTTTGTACTCATTGGAGGAGAAGCACTTGAGCTTTACAGGCAAAGGCTTCTCTCAGATCTCAATCCTGGCCATGGTATTTCTTTTATTGCAGGCGACGACCCCTGGAAACATAACGTCCAAAGGCACGAGTTGCAAAAATCAGATCCTTCTGAAATAACCAGGCAGATTGATGACCATGGATTTATTAAGCTCTACGGCAGCTGGCCATTAACAGAAGCCAACGTGCTTTCTGATCATATAACCAAATTCGTACAGGAAGCTGGGCTTTTTGCCGGTTTTCTTATTCGGAAACCCCTAGGCGGGAAAGAGCATCGTTAGACAAAGCTAATCGCGGATTAATTTTCAGAGAAGATTTGTATTCGATGATCGCCTGTTCTTTGTTGCCCAGCCTTTCATTGCATAATCCCACCATATAAACAGCTTCTGCATAACGGGGGTTTTGCCTTGCCGCCTCCAGAAAATACGGCAATGCGTCTGCGGGTTTTTGCTGGTATTCCAATAAAATATATCCTTTATTATAATGGGCATTAGCAAATGATGGATCGATTTTAAGCAATTCATCATAGGTTTCCATTGCCTTTTCAAACTCACCATGCTGTTGGTAAAAATAGCCCATATTATACCTTACCAATGAATTTTTGGGATCGGCCCTAAGTGCATTTTGATAAAAATCAATTGCCCGTTTATCATGCCTGATCGCATAAAATAATCCTATCTGCTCATATGCAGTAGCATAATTCGGATCCTGCTCCGTCGCCGTCATGAAACTTGAAAATGCCAGCGCTGTATCTCCTGCTTCTTTATAAACCATTCCTTTTAGAAAGTAGGCTTTCGCATTTCGCTTCTCAATTTTCAAAACTTCATTGATCTCGTTAAGAGCCGGCTGAGTCATTTTTACATACAGGTACAATTCAGCAAGCTTCATGTGGGCGTTTTTGTCTTTGGGATCAAGCTTTACAGCCCTCTCCAAAGCCTGCCTTGTATATCGTGTCTGGTTCTTTATAAGATAAATATCTGCCAGCGTAATAAAGTAAGAAGCCCGCGAAGAATCCGTCTTTATCACATTCTTCATATCAATAAGCGCCGAATCCACCTTTCCACTTTTCATGAAATATTGTGCCCTGGCAAACAATGCTGCTGTATCCGACGGATTTTCCGATAACACAGCATTAATTCCTTCAATGCTGCCAAGATCTGCAGGAGTTCGTCCACCGCAGGCTACAAGAAAAACCGCAACCGGAAGCCACAGATAAAAAAAGTACTTCATTCTGTAAATCTATTGATTCGGCAAATAACGGAAAGGTCAAAAGAAAAAGAGAAAACAATAATCGAGACTTATCCTGGATCGCTTAGCTAAGTTTTCTGACCTGGCGAATGGGTTTACAAAGCCTGTGACGAGCAAGCTCGAATCTTTTTGTCAATCGTTTATTTAACATTCTTACTCGTCTCTCCCAAAGTTGGGCAATTGCATTAACCCGACTTGAATTGCAGGCACATCGAATAATCGCGATCTCTCTTACAGAGGCGGGCATTGAAGTTAAAAAACAAAAATCCCCGTCTCGCTTTATCTGTATGCGGGACGGGGATTCAAAATGGAATTCTATTTCAATCAGGCTGGAACCAACCCTGAGATCTTTTCACGAATGCGGGATTCAATCTGCTCTGACAGTTCAGGATTATCATTCAGCAATATTTTAACTGCATCCCGGCCCTGCCCAAGTTTCGTATCCTCAAAGCTAAACCACGATCCGCTTTTCCTAACGATGTTATGCTCAACTCCAAGGTCGATGATCTCTCCTACCCTTGAAATTCCTTCTCCGTAAATAATATCGAACTCTGCCATACGGAACGGAGGAGCTACCTTATTCTTCACCACTTTAACACGTGTCCTGTTTCCAACGACGACATCCCCGTCTTTAATTTGTCCGATCCGACGGATATCCAGTCGGATTGAAGCGTAGAATTTCAGCGCATTTCCTCCCGTTGTTGTTTCCGGACTTCCAAACATAACTCCGATCTTATCTCTCAGCTGATTAATGAAAATGCAGGTAGAACCTGTGCGGCTTATTGTAGCTGTAAGCTTGCGTAAAGCCTGTGACATCAATCTTGCCTGCAGCCCCATTTTGGAATCTCCCATTTCGCCTTCGATTTCGCTTTTTGGCGTTAAGGCCGCAACAGAGTCGATTACGATAATGTCTATCGCTCCTGAACGTATAAGGTTGTCTGCAATTTCAAGAGCTTGCTCACCATTATCAGGTTGAGAGATAAGCAGGTTTTCTACATCAACACCCAGCTTTTCCGCGTAGTAGCGGTCGAACGCGTGTTCCGCATCAATAATGGCTGCGATACCACCCTGCTTCTGTGACTGCGCAATTGCATGAATAGCAAGCGTCGTTTTACCGGAAGATTCCGGTCCGTATATTTCTATGATTCTTCCTTTCGGTAAACCGTGTACACCTAGAGCAATGTCGAGCGTAATAGAGCCGGTGGGAATTACTTCCATTGCTTCTACCGCCCGGTCGCCCATTTTCATAATGGTACCCTTGCCGTATGTTTTATCAATCTTATCAATAATAACCTGGAGTGCTTTCAGCTTATCATTATTTAGGTCTTTGCTCATTGGTTTTATTTTATTAATTTGTTTATTGCCACAAAATACGTCAAAAACAAGAGATGGATGCTCTGTGTTTAAAATTATTTTCAAACAGGAAAATGAACAGGGTAAATTCAATTAAAAGAATAAAATAAAACCGGCACAAGTATAATTCGGAAATCATCCGACCCGTTTCCATTTTTCTTTTCTCAAAATATAGTAGCCCTGTAACCTTCATTTGAATACCTGAGGCAAATATGGGATCAGGTCAACGACAAAACATGTCGTAGCCCAAAGATTTTATTTCGACCGAAAAATTATCCGAGGATTTGTTTGCTGTGTTCCTTTGATTTTACCTTGTCGATCACCTTTTCAATTTTTCCCTTTTCATCAATAATAAAGGTTGTTCTGAGAACTCCCATGTAATCCTTACCAAATAGCTTTTTATGGCCCCAGACGCCATAGGCCATCGCCACTTTATTCTCAGGATCTGTTATCAAACGAAACGGGAGACTGAATTTGCTGATGAACTTACCATGCGATTTCTCATCATCTGGGCTTACGCCCACAATATCATATCCTTGTTTCTGAAGTTCGAGGTAATTATCCCGCAGGTTGCAGGCTTCTGTAGTGCAGGTCGGCGTATTGTCAGCAGGATAAAAATACAGAATCACCTTTTTGCCTTTGTATTCAGTTAGTGAAAAATCATTCCCATCCTGATCTTTTGCCTTTATCGCCGGAGCATTGTCACCTTTTTTTAACGTAGTCATGATGATATTCAGTTTATTATTTGTTCTGTTTTGCAACCGTCTGCCTTCCACTTTTCAAAAGCTTACTGTAGTAAAGACAAATTTCCCTCAAGCCGCATTCGTTGCATTTCGGAGATCTTGCAGTGCAAATATACCTTCCATGAAGTATCAACCAGTGATGCGCTTTCGGAATCAGCTCATCCGGAATATATTTTACCAGCTGCAGCTCAGCTTGCAAGGGGTTTTTAGCGCCAATAGTAAGTCCGAGCCGAGCCGCCACACGAAAAACATGTGTATCAACTGCCATTGCAGGCTGATTGAAAATTACTGAAGAAATCACGTTTGCAGTCTTCCTTCCAACGCCTGGCAACTTCTGAAGCTCATTTATGTCCGAAGGCACCTCATTTTTAAAATCATTCACCAGCATCGAAGCCATTCCAACCAGATGCTTCGCCTTATTATTTGGATATGAAATGGATCGGATAAACGTAAAAACCTCATCGGAAGAAGCCAGAGCAAGATCATCAGCTTGGGGGAAGCGTTTAAAAAATGCCGGAGTAGTTAAGTTAACCCGTTTGTCTGTGCATTGAGCAGAAAGGATCACAGCAACCAGTAATTCATAGGCATTCCCGTAAACAAGCTCTGTTTCCGCAACCGGCCGGTGCTCCGTGAAATATTGAATGACATAGTCATAGCGGTCAGGTCGCCTCATCGCTTACAATAAACCGTAAAACAACAAAAAATCCCGGATCATATTAAATGATTCCGGGATTGTGAAAAAAACTAAACCAACTAATTTAACACTACCTCCAGCGGAGCTCCGAAAAAGGTCTCTTTTTGTATTTTTAATGACCTGGAATAGTTTAGAATTGCTTGGACAACTCCTGCCTGAGGAACCAGCGAGGTGGCATCCATCATTATCCTTACTTCGTTTATGGTCTCAAGTTCTGAGGCCATTTCAGGACAACCGTTTAACTCAGCGCAAAATTCTACGGCTTCGTCTGCCGGCATTTCATTGTAAGCAAAGCTAATCACGTCTTCAGATGTAAACAATTTATGCATAGGCAATTTTTAGGGTTTGTTGTCAAAACGGACAGGTGCGGGGATTATTGCAGGTGTGCTGAACATTTTTTTAAAAACCTGAATATCCACATGCCGGGACTTCCTTTGTTATTTTCCTGACTTTCCAAAACCTAGGTATCATCACCCGATGAGCTTTAGTATTCTGACCAATAAATATCCCATGCGCTATTGTTTCGTGTATTAAATAACGTGTCTTTTGTCAAACGATATTTCTGGTCTGGCGTAAACAAGTCATTGGCATTTTTTTAGGCTGTTTAAACGATGTAAGTTGAATTGTAAAATTGGCTTGAAGGTTTTTTTATTAATTGTTAATTTTCACAGGTAATCGGAATGATAAGGAAGGCCTTCATTTTCCAGTATTTATTAATCATTGTCATCTCCCTGCAGGGCATTTTTCTAAATGCTCAGCAAGGGCAGCTCTCATTTGAAAGGGTTTCCAGTCAAAAATGGATCTACCAAAGAAACATCACCTGCGTAACTCAGGATCCGACCGGCTATCTTTGGTTCGGCTCTAATAACGGACTTTACCGCTTTGATGGGTACGCTGTAAAGGAATTCAAGCACGACGCCCATGACGCCAATACGCTGGCGCACAACTCCATCAATACGGTTTACATTGATGCGGAAGGAATCTTATGGATTGGAACCTGGGGGGGACTAAACAAGCTCGATCCGCGCACAGGTATATTTACGCGATACAAACACGAGCCTAATAATTCGAGAACTCTTTCTACCAATAACGTCCAATCTATTGCAGAAGATCCGGACGGGAA
>Ga0105049_10007469_pt1 | contig 12676 bp, 8 predicted proteins | sample MAT06_FD_78087 | JGI IMG/M metagenome (GOLD analysis project Ga0105049, IMG submission 78087) | Freshwater microbial communities from Lake Fryxell liftoff mats and glacier meltwater in Antarctica - MAT-06 | ecosystem: Environmental > Aquatic > Freshwater > Ice > Liftoff microbial mat | place...
AAAATGATCCCAGACCGTGACTTCGTGGCCATTCCCAGCCAGCGCATGGGCCATGGCCGTGCCCATATTGCCCGCGCCGAGCACGGCGATCTTGATTCGTGCCATGTCAGCGACCGGCAGGCCCGTGCGGAATTGTTTGCATCAAAGCTCAATGACGCCGCCCTGCACCGGCAGCACGGATTGGAGATGATGGCGGCGGTGGATGAGTGCGGCCAGCGGCTCGCGTCCGCGCGCTTCGCCGTGGGTGAGGACGACCCGCGGCTTGCCGGTTTCGACGAGGCAGGTGGAGCTGGTTACTTCGCCGGCGGTACCGTGCAGGGTGATTTTGATCGGGTCGGGGCGGGCTCTTGAGGCGCGATTTCACAGCGCGGTTCCGTCGAGAAATGCCCCTCCTGTTTCGAGCTGAAGCACGTTGGCCGTCGTGACGCGGGCGATTTCGCAGAGCGCTTCCCGGGTGAGGAAGGCCTGGTGCGCGGTGATCAGCACATTGGGAAAATTGAGGAGGAGCGACAGTTCGTCGTCGTGCAGGACCTGGCCGGAGAGGTCCTCGAAAAAGATGCCCTCCTCTTCCTCGTACACATCGAGCGCCACACCGCCGACGCGGCCGGCTTTGAGCGCCGCGATGAGCGCGCTGGTGTCGATGAGTTTGCCGCGGCTGGTGTTGACGATGAACACCCCCGGCTTCATCCGCGCGAGCGTTTGCTCGTTGAGAAACTGGCGCGTCTCCGGCAGCAGCGGGACGTGGAGGGAGACGATGTCGCTCACGGCCAGCAGCTCGTCGCGATCGACGTAGCGGACGCCATGGGCGGCCGCCCAGTCCAGCATTGGGGCAGGATCGTGGGCCAGCACTACACTCCCGAAGCCCCGGAAGATCTGCGCGGTGATGCGCCCGATCTTTCCCGTCCCCACGATGCCGACGGTCTTGCCGTGCAGATCGAATCCGACCAGGCCGCTGAGCGAAAAGTTCAGCTCCCGCACGCGGTTGAAAGCGCGGTGGATTTTGCGGTTGAGCGTGAGGAGCAGCGCGACGGTGTGTTCGGCCACCGCATGCGGGGAGTAGGCCGGCACGCGCACCACGGCGAGGCCGAGCGCGCGGGCGGCAGCGACATCCACGTTGTTAAAGCCCGCGCAGCGTAGAGCGAGGAGCTTCACGCCCGCCGCGGCGAGAATCTCGAGGCAGGCGCGATCCGCCTGATCATTCACGAAAATGCAAACGCCCTGCGCCCCTTTAGCCACCGGCGCGGTTTCGGCGCTGAGCCGGAATTCGTGAAAGCGCCACCCGACGCGCTCCGCTCCGGGCGCTTGCGCGAGGTATTCGCGGTCGTAGGGCTTGGTGTCGAAGGTGGCGATTTCAATCATGCTTGGCGATCCTCTCAGCGCGCGGGTCGCCGCTTCAATCTTTTGTTCGGGGTGTCCTGCGTGAGCCGGCCCCCGGGAGGCGGGCGACGGCACCGCTCCTACGCTTTTCCCGCACCTTCCACGGCCACCCAATATCCTTTGCACCCATAGTGATCGTGGAGGCGCTGTTCAAAGGCGCGGCCAAGCGGCGCGGTGGAATCGTAAGCGGGCGCGTCTTGAATCGCCGAACGCGGCAGGTTCACAAAGACCTCCGCCCGCTCATGCGAGATTTTCTCGATCCAGCGCGGCGCGAGCAGGGCATCTTTGCCGAGGAACCAGACGCCGGTGTGGACGACGAGATAACGCACCTGCCAGCTTTCGTCATCGACGATAAAATCCTCCACCCGTCCGATTTCGCCGTCCTGCGCGTGCAGGTGGTAGCCCGCGATCAATTCGGCGCTGGAGCGCAAGTGCGGGTCACCCTTCGGCGGCTCGACAGCGCCTTCGAGATCGAGGGTTTCCGTGACGACGGGCGGGGGCGCCACGGCGGGAGGTGGAGCGAGCGCCGGGGGCGGGAGCATCATGCCCCCGGGGCTGCCGGGCATCCAGTAAGGCTCCCAGCCGTAGTGGCGGTAAAGCTCAGCCTCGTGCTGCCGGGAAATGGGTTTGTCGGATTCGACCGGGGGCGACTCGCGGACCTGCTCGCGAGTGAGGTGGACCGCGATCGCGCTGCCCTGGCGATCCACTCCGCCCAGTGCCCGCGGTGCGATGAGCACTTCCCGGCCGGTCAGCCACGAACCGGTGTCCACGACGAGATAGCGCACCGACCAGTGCTCGTCGTCGAAGTAAAACTCGCGGACTTTTCCGATCTCGCCGTCGGATGCGGCAAGCGTCGCGCCGCGGAGGGTATGGAAGGGGATGAGCATGGCACAGGGGATTCGCGGCAGACGGTCGCGGCGGTTGCCAGAGTTTGCGTCGCTGACCGCGATGACGGAAAGGGCGCGGGCGCGACGAGGACGCCGGGCGATTTTCGGAGGCGAACACGGCCTGACGCGCTCCGGCAACCGATCCGATGGAGATGAACCTAATCACCAACGACTGCCTGACCGAATTGCTCGGCGGACACCAGCCACCCTGCCTTTCGCTCTACCAACCCACCCACCGGCATCATCCGGAGAATCAACAGGACCCCATCCGCTTTCGGAATCTGGTGAAGGAGCTGGAGGAATCGCTCCTCCAGAATCTGCCGAAGCCGGAGGTCGTGGCCCTCCTCCAACCTTTCGAGGCGCTCGCCCAGGACCACGAATTCTGGAACCACACCCTGGACGGGCTGGCCGTCTTCGGCGGGCCGGGAACTTTCCGCACCTTCGGGCTGCAGCGCGCTGTCGAGCCGCTGGTCATCGTCGCGGAGAGCTACCATACGAAGCCGCTCCGGCGCTTCCTCCAATCGACCGATCGGTATCAGGTGCTCGCGCTCAGCCGCGATCACGTCCGGCTCTTCGCGGGCAATCGCAACACCCTCGATGAGGTCGATCTCGACCCCGGCGTGCCGCGCACCCTCACCGAAGCCCTCGGCGAGGAGCTCACCGAGCCGCATCAGACCATCGCCTCCTACGGCAGCGCGGGCCACGCGGTGAGCCACGGCCACGGCGGCCAAAAAGACGAATCCGAAATCGACACCCCCCGCTTCTTCCGCGCGATCGACCGGGCAGTGCTCACGCACCATTCGAAACCGTCCGGGCTGCCGCTCATCCTCGCGGCGCTGCCGGAATATCACGGCCTTTTCCGCCAGATCAGCCACAACTCCGCACTGCTCTCCGAGGGGATCAAGATCGACCCGGAGGCGCTCGGGCTGGACCAGCTCCGCGAACGGGCCTGGAAAATCATGGAGCCCGAGTATCAATCGCGGCTCGCGGGACTGGCCGAAGCCTTTGCCGTCTCGAAATCCAAAGGGATCGGCCTGGAAGACCTGGCGCAGGTGGCCGAAGCCGCCTTCGCCGGTCGCGTGGCGACGCTCCTGGTCGAGGCCGACCGTGAGGTCGCCGGACGCATCCATGCCGGCAGCGGCAACCTGCATTTCGAGAATGCCGGCCAACCGCAGGGCGACGACCTCCTGGATGATTTAGGCGAGCTGGTGCTCAAACGAGGCGGACGGGTCTTTGTCCTGCCCTCCGGGCGGATGCCGACCGACACGGGCGCCGCCGCGAGTTGCCGTTTCTGAGCGGAGAAGAAACGGACGCGCGAGTGCTGCGGACGGCGTGCCGCCGCATCAGGCCGCTGCCCCGGGCGCTTGTTCCACCCGCGCTCGAATCCACTTCTCCGTGCCGACGGCGGCGAAGGCCACGAGGCCCACGCCGAAGATGTGCAGCCACACTCCGGCGCGAAGCGGGGCGGTATGGAAGAGGTGGTTCATGAACGGCGCGTAGGTGAAGAGCAACTGCGCGCCGAGCATCGCGGAGGCACCGCCGGGCACCCACAGATTTGAAAAGAAGCCGACCGACCGCATCGAGTGGATGAGGGAGCGGCAGTTCAGGAGGTAGAAGATTTCCACGATCACGATCACGTTCACCACGACGGTGCGCGCCTCGGCCAGCGTGGCACCGTGCGCCTGCTCCCACAGGAAGAGACCGAAGGCCCCGGAAAGGATGATGAGCGTGACGAGGCCGGTGCGCATGAAGAGCGGGAAGGTGAGAATCGGCTCCTTCGGATCGCGCGGCGGACGCCGCATGAGGTCGGGTTCCTTGGGCTCGAAGACGAGCATCAGACCGAGCAGGAGCGCGGTCATGAGATTGATCCAGAGCATCTGCACGGGCAGCGCGGGGAGCGACACGCCCATGACGATCGAGGCCAGAATGACGAGCCCTTCACCGATGTTCGTCGGCAGCGTCCAGACGATGAATTTGGTGAGGTTGTCGAAGACGTTGCGGCCCTCTTCCACGGCGGCTTCGATCGAGGCGAAATTATCGTCGGTCAGGATCATGTCGGCGGCACCCTTGGCCACGTCGGTGCCGTTGATGCCCATGGCGACGCCGATGTCGCTTTGCTTGAGCGCGGGCGCGTCGTTCACCCCGTCGCCAGTCATCGCCACCACGTGGCCGCGGGCTTGCAGCGCGCGGACGATTCGGAGCTTTTGCTCGGGCGCGACCCGGGCGAAGACGGCGGCGTTTTCCGCCACGCCGGACAGCTCTTCGTCGCTGAGCTTTTCGAGTTCGTGACCGCCGACGGCGAAACAGTCCGACGCGCCTTCCAGCCCGATGGTCCGGGCGATGGCGGCGGCGGTGAGCAGGTGATCGCCGGTGATCATCTTCACCCGGATGCCCGCGGCGCGGCACTGGCGCACCGCTGCGATGGCTTCCGCGCGCGGTGGATCGATCATGCCTTGCAGGCCGAGGAAGGTGAGCCCTTCGGCGACGTGTTGGGGCGCGACATCGCGCTGCTCGCACGGGGCCAGGCGGCGCGCGAAACCGAGCACGCGCAGGCCGCGTGAGGCGATCTCCTCGGCCGCGCGGGTCACGGCCGCGGGGTCGAAGGCGATCGCTTCGCCGCGGTCGTCGAGCGCCGTGGTGCAGCGCTTCAAGAGACCTTCGACCGCGCCCTTCTTGTAGATGACGTGGCCGGCTTTCCCGCCGCCGTGGAGCGTGGCCATGAACTGGTGCTCGGACTCGAAGGGGATGACATCGAGCCGCGGCAGCAGTTCGTTGACCTCGGCGTGTGCCAGCCCGGCTTTCTCGGCGACGACGATGAGCGCGGCTTCCGTGGGATCGCCGACCACGGCCCAGCGTTCTTTTTCCCGAACGAGCTGCGAGTCGTTGCAGAGCAGCCCGGCGCGCAGGCATTCGGTGAGCGCGGCGCGCGGCGCGGCGTCGATGGCTTGGCCCTCGACGAGGATGTCGCCGCGCGGTTCGTAGCCGCCGCCCGTCACTTCATAGAGCACGCCGCCGGCGAAGATCGCCTGCACGGTCATCTGGTTTTCGGTCAGTGTGCCGGTCTTGTCCGAGCAGATCACCGTGGTGCTGCCGAGTGTCTCGACGGCGGGCAGCTTGCGGATGATCGCCCGCCGTTTCGCCATCCGCGACACGCCGATCGCGAGCGTGATCGTGACGGCGGCCGGCAGCCCCTCGGGAATCGCCCCGACGGCCAGCGCGACCGCGGCCATGAACATCTCGACCGGCTTTTCCCCGCGCCAGATGCCGAGGGCAAAGGTCGCCACGGCGAGCGCCATGATCGCCCAGAGGATGAGTTTGCTGAAGTGCGCGATCTTCTCCGTGAGCGGCGTCGCGAGATCCGTGGCGCTGGAAATGAGCCGTGCGATGCGGCCCATTTCCGTCTGGTCGCCGGTCGCCCAGACGAGGCCCTCGGCGCGGCCGTAAGTCACCAGCGAACCGCCGTAGGCGAGATTGCGGCGCTCGGCGAGGATGGTCTCGAACGCATGGGTGTCCCCGTTTTTTTCCACGGGCACGGATTCTCCGGTCAGCGCGGATTCATCGACCTGCAAATTGCGCACCTGAAAGAGGCGCAGGTCGGCGGGCACCTTGTCGCCCGACTCCAGCAGCACGAGATCGCCGGGCACGAGTTCCGCAGAAGGCACGCTCAGCTTTTTCCCGTCCCGCCGCACCGTGGCTTTGGTCACGACCATTTCCGCGAGCGCATTGATCGCCTTCTCCGCGCGGGCTTCCTGGAGATAACCGACGAGCGCATTCAGAAACACCACCGCGAAGATCACCGAGGAATCGACCCACTCGCCGAGGAAGGCCGTGACCACCGACGCGAGGAGCAGGATGTAGAGGAGCGGCGCGTGGAATTGCAGGAGGAAGCGGACCCACTCGCTGCGGCCTTTTTGGGACTTGAGCCGGTTCGGGCCGTAGCGCTGCTGCCGCTCGCGCACCTGCTCACTGGAAAGTCCGGTCTGCAGATCGGCCTCGAGCAACTGCACGACTTCGTCCGCCGCCAACTGATGCCACGCGACTTCCGCCGCGGCGGTCGCGCTCCCCACCGTCTCTCGCGGTCTCATCCCTCCGACGGCCACACGATCAGGACCGGGCGCCGGCACTGCTGCAGCACCCGCAGCGCGACCGAACCCATGGCGCGCGCCACCGCCCCCGGCCGGGCATGTGCGCCGATGCAGACGACGTCGGCATTCGCGGCTTCGGCCGCCTGGCCGATTCCGATCGCGGCGTCCTTGTCCTCGAAGATCTGCACTTCGGTGTGAATCCCTCGCGTCGCCGCTTCTGCCGGGATGAGCTGGCGCAGGCGCTCCGAGGTGTGGGCGATCAAAGCCGGTTCGCGATGCCCTGAGCCGGCAGGTTCGAGCACATGCACGAGAGTCACCGTGCCGCCTTCCGCCACGACTCCGTAGGCGAGTGGAAGCGGTCGTGCGCCTTGCCCGGAGAGTTCCACCGCCGCGACGACGCGACGGCAAATCTGCATGCTGGGCGCGGTCGCAGAGGCCGCCGCGATCGGCACACACGCGACATTCATCGGCGCGTGACGCAGGATGCCGCGCGAGACCGAACCGTGCTGCAAACGCTTCCACCCACTCCGTTGATGCGTGCCCACGACGATCAGGTCCGCGCCCTCCTTTTGCGCCAGCTCGATGAGATGCGCATCCGCCCGTCCCCAGGTGGCGCCGACGCGCACGCTCACCGCTTCGGATCCGAGAATCGCCGTCACTTTCTCCTCCAAGTCGCGCTCGAGGATGTACTGCACCTCGGGAAGATTTTTCGAGAAATGCTCCGGGCCGCTCAATCCAAGGCGGCGGCGTTCTTCGGGCGGCCAGTCCGCAAAGCCCGCGGTGATTTCACAGGGGCCCGAATTGCGAAGCTCGGCGACCCAGCGGAGCGCGACCTCGGCGCTATCGGAAAAATCGGCCGCGACGAAGACTTTGAGCGGACGCTCGCCGCGGAGCCAGGCGCCCAGCGGCGTGGCGTCGCGCACGATCAGCGTCGGCACCGGCGCGGCCTCCGCGACGCGCTCGGAGACACTGCCCAGCGTCCAGCGATCGAAGGCGGTCTTGCTCACCGCGGACAATACGACGAGCCCCGGCGACGCCGCGGCGACGTAGTCGAGAATGGCATCTTCCGCGGGCCGCCCGTGGCGAAGCTCTCCGCGGACCTGCGCTCCCTGCTGACCGAGCCGATCGGCCTCGGCATCGAGGCGAATACGGACCTGCTCGCAGAGCCGGTCGAGATCTTCTGGCGAGTCGCGCTGCGCGTCGAATTCATCCGCCGTGTGCAGGACCACCAGCGGCTGGCCCCGTTTGGAGGCGAAGGCGGCCGCGAATTCCGCGACCTGTGCGGCGTTCGGCGAAAAGTCGGTGCCGAACAGGATCGATTTTGAGGGAGAGGGATTGGTGCTCATGGCGACGTGGGTGAGCATGGCCTGACAGTCAATCGATGCCTCACCGCTCCTTGCCCAGGTAGCGTCCGTTCTTGCCCTGCCAACCCCTGCGCCCCCTTGCTCCGGACCAGTTCCGGAGAGAAAACCGGAGCGTGCCTCGGGCTGATGGCACCGTCGCTGCTAAGTCCGCACTGGTATGCATCCTCTCCTCGTCGGCGCCGTGGCAAATACCGCGGGCCATTTCCTCGACCGCTGGGCCCGCGGCGCCGCGACGCCGCCGCCGAGCCGGACGCCCGACGCTTCCTTTGGCCAGATGCTCGAGGCGAGCAGCGCGCCGACTGCCGCCCGCCCGGCAGAAAAGTCCCCGGCAGAAATGCGCCGGGAACGCACTCTGGAGCTGGGCACCGACCTGCTCGACGCGCCGGAAATCCGCGCCGTGCTCGACACCGCCGATCCGGCCAAACCGCCCAAGCTCACCCTTACGACCGACGGCCGTGTGCTCGTCGCCCAGCCCGGTCGCGATGCCCGGCCGCTGCTCCTTTCGCCCGAGACCGCGGACACCGCGCGCGCTCTCGCCAGCCTCTCCGCGACCTCGGGCAGCCTCGCCCTGCCTGGCGGGGCCGGCGCCACCAGCTCCCTGCAGCAGGCGCGTGTCGCGGGCTACGAGCTGACGCCCAAGGCCAGCTTCGCGGGCTCCCGCTGACGCCCGGCCCATCGCCCTGGCGCAGAGGCCGCGCGCCTGCGCTGTCGCGCCGTCTTGCCTCGCCCCGCCGGCTACCGTAGCGTGCCCGCCCTTTTCCCATGCGCCCGCCCGCCTTGACCATCTACGACACCACCCTGCGCGACGGCACGCAAGGGACGGGCATTTCGTTCTCGGTGCTGGACAAGATTCGCGTCGCCGAACGGCTCGATGCCTTCGGCGTGGACTACATCGAGGGCGGCTTTCCAGGCTCGAATCCGAAGGACGCGGAGTTCTTCCGCGAGGCGAAAAAGCGCGCGTGGAAGCATGCGAAGATCGCCGCCTTTGGCGCGACGCGCCGCGGCAAGGTAAAGGTCGGGGACGATCCGCAAGTGCGCACCCTGCTCGAGGCCGAGACGCCCGTGGTCACGATCGTCGGCAAGACCTGGCCGCTCCAGGTCACCGAAGTGCTCGGCGTCACCCTCGAGGAAAATCTCGCGATGATCCGCGACACCGTTGCCTACCTGAAGCAGCACGGGCGCGAGGTGCTTTATGACGCGGAGCATTTCTTCGACAGCTCCCGCGACGATCCGCAGTACTCGCTGGCCACGCTCCAGGCCGCGCGCGAGGCCGGCGCGGATCTCGTGGTCCTCTGCGACACGAATGGCGGCTCGATGCCGGAATTCATCGAGCAGACGACCCGCACCGTGATCGCCGCCCTCGGCGTGCCGGTGGGCATCCACACGCACAACGATTGCGGCCTCGGCGTGGCCAATGCGCTCGTCGCCGTGCGCGCCGGAGCGGTGCAGGTGCAGGGCACGATCAATGGCTACGGCGAGCGCGTGGGCAACTGCGACCTCATCACCGTGATCCCGAATCTCCAACTGAAGATGGGCCACCGGGTCGCGCGCGATCTCACCGCGCTGCGCGGGCTTTCGCTCTTCATCGATGAACTCGCGAACGTGCCGCACAATGTGCGTGCGCCCTACATCGGCACCGCGGCCTTTACCCACAAGGGCGGCCAGCACGTCCACGCCGTGCAGAAGCTCGCGAGCAGCTACGAGCACATCGACCCCATGCTGGTCGGGAATGAACGCGTGATCTCGATCTCCGACGTCTCCGGCCAGTCGAACGTGATCGTGAAAGCCGAGGCGCTCGGCTTCAAATTTCAAAAGGGTGCGCCCGAAGTCGGGAAGATCCTCAGCGAAGTGAAACGGCTCGAGAGCGAAGGCTACGAGTTTGAAGCGGCCGAGGCGTCCTTTGAATTGCTCGTGCGCAAGATCATGGGCGTCCACCAGCCGCTCTTCGATCTCCAGGAGTACCACTGCTCCTTCCGCCGCACCGGCAATGGCGCGTGGGACAAATGCGAGGCCACGGTGAAGCTCACGATCAAGGGCGAGAAAGCCTACACCGTGGAGGAAGGCGACGGCCCCGTGAACGCGCTCGACGCCGCGCTCCGCAAGGCTCTGCGCCCCTTTTACCCGCAGATCGACCGCATCGCGCTGGCCGACTACAAGGTGCGCATCATCAACGGCCAGGCCGGCACCGCCGCCGGCACCCGCGTCTTCATCGTCTCGACCGATGGTGAGCGGGACTGGGGCACCGTGGGCGTCTCGGACAATATCATCGAGGCGAGCTGGCTCGCCCTGGTGGACAGCTTCGAGCACCAGCTCCGCGAGCGATAAGGGCGCGCGGTGAGTGTGATGAAAAGTGGTGCACGGTCCGAAGCATCGTGCTCGTCCTCCTCCTCCTCGGCGCGATTCGAGTAGGAGTAGGAGTAGGAGGACGAGGACCGCGCGCGGCCCGGCAGGCCCGCCCGCTCTCCGGTGGCCCCGCTCCTGCTTCAGGCAGGGGTGCGTCCTTCCATGATCTCCGAAACCGCCCGGGCGGCGCTCGCCCACATCCATATCTTCGCCGGCCTGCGCGACGAGGTGCTGGACCATCTCGCCGATCGGTGCGTCGAGCGCCGGATCGACGCAGGCGGGATCGTGCTTGAAGAAGACGACCCGGGCCGGGAGATGTTCCTCATCGCCGAAGGCACCGTGCGGATCGTCGCCCACTGGCGCCGGCCCGGCGAGACGGTGCTCGCGGAACTCGAGTCCGGCGATTTCTTTGGCGAGATGTCCCTCATCGAATGCACGCGCCGCTCGGCCTCGGCGATCGCCACCGAGCCGAGCGTTCTTTTCGCGCTCTCGAACTCGGACATCCACGGCCTCTTCAAGCGCTGGCCCGATCAATTTTCGATCCTCATCCTGAACATCTCCCGCGACCTCTGCCGCCGGCTCCGCACGATGAACAAGCTCGTCGCCGCCGGTCGCAGCGCCGGTTTCGCAGGCTGCGGCCCTACGATCTGTTGAGTCTCGTAAAAGTGGTTTCGGTCGCGTGGTGCGACCGGAGCGGCTGATCCGATTTCTACATTGAGATTTCGTGATCGTCGCGCACGGCACGCCAGGAGGAGGGGCGCCCTCGCCCCGCGCCGCACGGATGCGAATTCTACGGTCGCGCTGCCGGAAGCGCGCTGGGATGCCAGGGAGTAGGGGCGCCCTCGCCCCGCGCCGCACGGACTCGGGGCGAGGGCGCCCCTCCTCCCTGGCGTCCCCGCGCGCGCCGGAGGCGCACCCTCTCTGGCTCCGTATCAGGCACGGCGGTGGAGTCAGCCGCTCCTGGATTGCGGCGACGACGGCGATGGAAATGCGGGGGACATCGCGCTGATCACCAAGCTCGAGCTGCGCACGGGCAAAGTGTCGGTGGCTTACTCCGACTGGCTGCGCAAGCAACTGGATGAAGATCGCCAGGCAGTCGCCGCGAATCCGCCGCCCGCGAATGTCGAAGCGCGGAAGAAACGCATTGCCGATCTCGAGCGGGTGCAGAGTGCGTTTGGGAAACATCCACTCGGTCGTGCGATCGAGCCCGGCGTGCTGGCCATCGCCGCGCCGCTCGTCCTCACCCTGCCGCTGCCGGAGAAAGTCACGACGGTGACGGCGGAAGCGCGGCTCGATCTGCAGCATCCCGAGATCGATCAGGCGACCATCCAGTGGGCGCTCACCGCCGAACAGCCGCGCGACGTGACCCGGATCATGCCCGGCGTGCTCACCGTCTGGAAGCGGCAGACCACCGCCGCGCGCCGCACCATGGGCGACTTCAACTTCATGAAGTCGGCCTTCCCCGACATGTTGGAGCGGCGGCTCGAGGAAGTGGCGGACAATCTCCATCGGCGGTCGCCCGGCATCGGCGTGTACTATTTCAGCGACGAACAGCTCGGCGAACTCCTCGGGGAAAACGATCGCCGCCAGCTCGAGGCGATGCAGAAAGACTGGGGCTACACCGCGGTGCCGAATCTCAACCCACAGCAGCAAAAGGAATGCGACGGTGCCCTGCTCGGGCACCTGCAACAGTTTGCGCAACGCGCGTGGCGGCGTCCGCTCACGCCGGAGGAAACGCCGAAGCTCGACGCGCTTTACTTCGCCAGCCGAGGCCAGGAACTCGACCGCGAATCCGCCGCGCGCGAAGTCCTCGTGCGGGTGCTGGTCTCGCCGAATTTCCTCTTCAAGGCCGAGACCCTCCCGCTCACCGCGGTGCCGGGCGCGGAACTGCCGCTCCGGGCCCACGAACTCGCCTCGCGGCTCAGCTACTTTCTGTGGGCGTCGCTGCCCGACGGGGAGCTGCGCCGGGCCGCCGACGATGGCAGCCTGGTGAAACCCGGGGTCCTCGCCGCGCAGACGCAACGCCTGCTTCGCGATCCGCGCTCGGCGGCGCTCGGCGAGGAGTTTGCCGGCCAGTGGCTGAAGTTCAGCGGCTTCGATGCGCAGAGCAGCGTCGATGAAAAGAAGTTCCCCGAGTTCACGCCTGAACTCCGCGCCGATATGCAGCGCGAGACGGTCGAGTTTTTCGCCCACCTCATCCGCGAGGATCGCCGGGTGAGCGACATCATCGCGGGCGACTACAGCTTTCTGAATGAGCGCCTGGCGAAATTTTACGGCGTGCCCGGCGTGGCGGGCGGCCATTTCCGGGAAGTGAATGTGGCGCCGCAAAATCGCGGCGGCCTGCTCGGCATGGGCGCGATCCTCACCAAGACCTCGCGACCGCAGCGCACCAGCCCGGTGCTGCGCGGCGATTACCTCTATCAGGTCGTGCTCGGCTTCAGCTCACCGCCGCCGCCGCCGAATGTGCCGGAGCTGAAGGAAACCACGAAGCCCGCCAGCCTGCGCGAGGCCCTCATGCAGCATCGCGCCGATGCCTCGTGCTCCGTCTGCCACGACCGCATCGATCCGCAAACTCTGCCGCCTGCACATTGCGCTCATGGAGCGGATGGGCCTGCGGGTC
>Ga0105049_10007472_pt1 | contig 12674 bp, 3 predicted proteins | sample MAT06_FD_78087 | JGI IMG/M metagenome (GOLD analysis project Ga0105049, IMG submission 78087) | Freshwater microbial communities from Lake Fryxell liftoff mats and glacier meltwater in Antarctica - MAT-06 | ecosystem: Environmental > Aquatic > Freshwater > Ice > Liftoff microbial mat | place...
GGATTATCGCTAGTGGCAATCGGATCTATGTCTCCTACTTCCCGGTGAATGGTTCACCGATCTACTGTTGGGACGGCTCAACCGATAGTCCTTGTGGCATGATCACTGTGCTTCCAACCCCTACTGCGTACATGGGACCACGCATGATCGATGAAAAACTCTATATTGTGACGGGCACAGGCAATATGGATTGCTATGATCCCACGACCTTGCTACGCTGTGCTGGGTATCCCATTGCCATTGGTATCGGTGCCATCCATGACTATAGTGGGGTCAATACCCTCAATAATGGCGATATGGTGGTCTATGGGGACCGGATTTATGTATCGAATTATGCGGCACAACTCACCTGCTTCGATACAGTCACCAAAGCGCTCTGCGCGGACTGGAATGCCAATCCAATCCTCGCAACCGGGGTCGTGGGTACTTATCCTGACGCATTTTTGCGGCGCGACGCTACGGGCCAATCCACCGGCATCTGCCTTGCGCCAGATGGCGGTAATGCGACTTGCTTCAACCTAGATGGTACCACCCCGCAAACTGTGCCGATGGCCTCCGTCCATATTCCTAGTTTGGGTGGCATCCAAACCCCCGCCGATGCAACCATCGGCACCCGCACCTTCTTCTCGACCTGGTACCAACTTACCGGCTCAGATGATATTACCTGTTGGGACTGGGCAACCAATGCGCCTTGCGTTGGCGATGGCTATCTCAATGGGCACATAGGCAATCTGGGGACGCGAAACTATGGCTTAGGTACGAACAGCGCTTGTTTGCTCGTCTTTGGTGACGCGGGCATCTTGAAAGCCTTTGATCCGGTCACTGGTTTGAGCTGTCGCCTGAGTTCGGCGTCGATGAAAATCGCACCACAGATCTTTGCTTGTGGCGGCGCACCGGCTTCGTTCACTTGGGACAAGGTCAAGACCTACGATACCAACTTGACCGCCAATGTAGAGTTCAGCTCCTATACGATTACAGTGCGCGATGCCAATACTGGCCAGTTGTTAGCGGGTCCACAGGAGATGATCGGGACCAACGGTGAGGTGGACCTTTCCGGTATTCCAGTTTCCGTGACCGAAATCGAAGTGCTGGCTACATCATCGCCTGTCAGCACCTATGCCTGGAATGATGGTGTTCCGCCCAAAGTGGCTGGTACCTTCCTTTCCAATAAAGCGCCACAGTTCTGCTATCAGACGGTGACGGCGGTGGATTGTAACACCGATCCGACCCAGACGATTACGAACTCGGTGGCCAGTGCCTTGACGCTTGACGCCAACGCCGCAGCCATCTCTGAGCTCTGTCTCGCGCCTGACGCCAATCTGACTATCAGCAAGAGCGCGCCTATGACAGGGACGCAAGGGGTCAACTTCAACTACACCTTTGTGGTTACAAACACGGGCACTGGCCCGACAAGTGGCGATGTGATCGTCTATGACACACTGCCCGCTGGTGTAAGCTTTGTCAGCAGCAGTGGTGGTTTCGCCTGTAGCGCAGTGGGTCAAGCAATGACTTGTGTCAGCAATGCTGTCATTGCTGCTGGTGCTACAACCACCTTCGATATGCTTGTCACACCGACGGGGAGCGGGATTGTCGTCAACTTGGCACAGGTGATCGGCGGCGACGATGTCACGCCTGATACATCCAACACCGTGACGACCACTGTAGAAGCAGCACCAACGCCAGACTTGTCAATTAGCAAGAGTGGGCCCATGACGGCAACGTTAGGCACCGACTTCAGCTATACGTTTGTCATCACCAACACCGGCGATGGTCCTACATTTGGCACCGTGACAGTCAATGACACGCTGCCCGCCGGCTTGAGCTTTGTGAGCGGCACCGGTGGTGGTTTCACCTGTAGCGCGGTTGGCCAATTGATGACTTGTACGGGCACAGGTGTGATCGCATCGCCTAACGGTACAACAACCTTTGCAATCGTCGTCAAACCGGTTGCCCTTGGTAGCCAACCGAATACCGCAATTGTGATTGGTGGTGGTGATACGACAACATCCACATCCAACACGGTTACCACCATTGTCATCCTACCGCCTATGTCGGATCTGTCGATTGGCAAGAGCGGACCAGTGACCGCCACACAAGGGGTGAACTTCGACTATATCTTCGTTATCACGAACACTGGACCCGATGCAACAGTCGGCACAGTAACGGTGACCGACACACTGCCTGCTGGTGTAAGTTACATGAGCAGTAGCGGTGGTGGCTTCGCCTGTAGCGCGGCTGGGCAACTGGTTACTTGTACAAGCAATGATGTGATCGTAGGGTCCAACGGCACGATTACTTTCACCATGGTTGTCAATCCGGCCAATAGTGGCAATATCACCAACGTGGCAAATGTGATTGGCGGTGGCGATACAACGTCATCCCCGTCCAATCCTGTCACCACAACTGTAATCGCCGCGGCTATCCCGAACCTGACGATCAGCAAGAGCGGTCCAATGACAGCAACGCAAGGGGTCGACTTTACCTATACCTTTGTGGTCACGAACACTGGTTCTAGCCCCACAAGTGGTACGGTAACCGTGACCGACACGCTGCCCGTAGGCTTGACCTATGTCAGTAGCAGTGGTGGTTTTGCCTGTAGCGCGGCCGGCCAAGTCGTTACTTGTACAAGCAACACCGTAATCGCTGATGCCAACGGTACAGCTACCTTCACCATGGTTGTTACGCCGATAGGTAGTGGCAATGTCAGCAACACAGCCACTGTCGCTGGTGGCGGCGATTCCACGCCTGCGCCATCCAATCCTGTTAGCACTACCATTACCATCCCAGCCGCAGTTGTCATTCTGCCACTGAAGGTGATGTTAGGTGGAGCCTATAGTTCAGTGACCGGTCTGATGGATGATGGATTGCGTACGCAGAGCCTCATTCCGACGGCTGAGCCCTATGCCCAAATCATGAGCTTCACGCACATGAACGGGGGTGGTGGTGAAACGGTCAATGCCAGTGTCTTTGCCACGGCAGGGAGCAATGCCATTGTCGACTGGGTCTTTATCGAATTGCGCAGCAGTGCTGATTCGGCGACCGTCCTTGCTACTCGGTCGGCTTTGGTGCAGCGCGATGGCGATGTTGTGGGCCTGGATGGCACCAACATCCTTGAACTGCCTGGAAGTTTCGACGGCCAGAGCTACTACGTGGCGATCCGCCATCGCAATCACCTGGGTGCAATGACCAACAGTACGGTCACCCTATCGGCGACAACGCCACTGGTGGACTTTACTGATACGAATACCCAGATCTATGGCACGAATGCGATGAAGCTTGTTGGCGGTGTCCCGACGTTGTGGAGTGGCAATACCAATACCAACAAAACGGTCATCAATGCGGGGCCAAGCAACGACATCAGCCCGATTATGGCAGTAGTGTTAGGTGATCCAGCCAATACGGAGTACAACCTGAACTTCGTTATCCATGGCTATAGGCTGAATGATGTCAATCTGGATGGCGACACGATTGCAGCTGGTCCGGGCAGTGATGTTACACCCATTGTGGGTAATGTCTTGACCCACCCAAGCAATACGAAGTTTGCCGCCAACTACATCATTCTGCAGCAGTTACCATAGGCCAGGTTTGCTCAAGCAGGGTACGGCGTGCCTGGACACAACGTGTTGAACCGCTCCACGCCGTACCTTGCAATTCCGATTTTGGCAGGACACATCCTCGGTGATACGTGCAGATGTACCGGACTTGTGGATTGGGGTGTAGATGGTTGTATCTACCATCTACACCCAGGTCGGACGTGATTGTTGGACACAGCCATCTACATCCCAATTCATGAGTCATTGATCATCTGCTGGTGAATTTGCAACGTCATCGAGTAGCTTAGCGATTTAGAAAGGAGGTGAGCAAATAAACAATAGCGACAGGATGGGCAAAAGAAAGGCGATCTGTAGCCGCAGATCGCCCCCGGTGGATAGTGTGACGGTTTTATTCGCTGACTGCCACAATCTATAACCATCATCAGTATAGCAATGTTTCTTTCGCTTGCCAATGGGGTAAAGATTGCAAACAGATAACAGTGATGATGGTTATGCCCAAACCAAACGCATCGCCGCATGAATGGTCTGGGCGCTAGTGATACTGCACTATCCAGGATAGGTATAAATCATATTGGTAACCATGAAAGGAAGTGACTTATCGAGAGAAGTGAAATTTGTAGCAATCGCTACTCCCTCAACGGAAGCTTTAGATGCAAGCCTTGCTCAGCTGCCAAATATGAAGCGTTGCTTGAGCCGCCATTGACAAACAGTGTCGCCTCATATTTTTCAGATGGGCCAAATCACGATCATAGTCGTAAGGACAATCTTTATGATAAGTTTTCCTAAGCTAAGTTTTTCGAAAAAGTATCTCAGCATTTTGTTTGGGCTACTCTTTCTCTGTCTGACCCCAGGCATGGCATCAGCGCAGAGCCCAGGTGTTGAGTATACAATTACCTTAGAAGGCCAGACTTTTCACGTTAGCATGCGGCCAGATTTTGCGCCAAGCGGTACTGCGCATACCTTGACTGCCCAGATAACGCTCAAGGTCCCGCATGATACCGTTGATCCTTTTACGGTAAACAATCTGTTCAATGCCATTCCAGGCGTTACCTGGTCGCTTACTTCGCGCATTGATGCGCCAACGGAAGATCCAAACGCAGACTATCTTTCGTTTACGGCGAGTATCAATAATTCGCTCGCCCTATTGGCTAACCGTCCAGCCAATGAAGAATTCTTGGTCTTCACCTTCGACAATACGGCGGCTTGTTTCGGCGAGGTTGCCATCATGGATAATGATGAGGACTTCAATGACCTCCCGAACTCGGCAGGTACAAACCCCGGCAACACGATCGAAGTGTTCGATATTCCCAACGGCATTTCGGCAGATCTCTATTTTGCGAACTTCACGACGATCACAGCCGATTGTACCAAGTCCGATCTAGAGATTACAATCGGGCCACCCGCCCCCAACTTTGTCGTGGGTGTCACCAGCACGGTGCCAATTACGGTCGCCAATATCGGTTCTGCCCCCAGCGGCCCCATCACCGTAACTGTGCCCGTGCCCCCCGGCATCACCACCCCGGCCGCCTTCACCGATGGTCCCTGGACTTGTACGGCGACTTCTACCCTGGTGACTTGTACCAGCGCTGGCCCAATCAATCCGGGAGAGGATAGCAATCTCGGTATCCCCATGACGCCAGGACCAACTACGATTGACACGACCGTACCGCTGACCGCCGAGGTTGGTACAACGAATGATAATAATCCGGCAAACGATACCGACGGCCCGCTTAATGTGCCAGTGGTAGGGGCTCCGGAATTGGTGGTCATAATTGGCGACCCCACCCCCGAATTAGTTGCGGGTGTCACCAGCAACGTCCCGGTGACGGTTGCTAATATAGGTACGGCGGATACCAGCGGCCCGATCACAGTGACGTTGGAGATTCCACCGAACGTGTCTGTGCCACCGACCTTCACGGATGGTCCGTGGGATTGTACGAGCACCGGCTCGGTTGCCGCTGGCTACACTGTCACTTGTGTCAGCGATGGTCCGATCAACGATGGTGAGGATTCGGTCTTCAATGTACCGCTCACGCCGTTGGCTCCCATGCCCGAACTGCCTGTAGTGCCTAATGTCGAAACCCCTGGTCAGGAGCCAGATCCAGCTCCAGCTCCCGTAGACTTGGGCCCGGTAGAAGGCGCCCCAGAATTAGTCGTGACGATTGGTGATCCTACCCCTGAATTGGTCGTAGGTGTTACCAGCAACGTCCCCGTGACGGTTGAAAATATTGGTAACATACCAACCAGCGGCCCGATTACGGTGACATTGGATATCCCGCCAGATGTGCAAGTGCCACCAACCTTCACGGATGGTCCGTGGGATTGTATAAGCACCGGCTCGGTTGCGGCTGGCTATACCGTCACTTGTGTCAGCGATGGCCCGATCAATGATGGTGAGGATTCGGTCTTCAATGTCCCGCTCACACCGTTGGCTCCTATGCTCGAACTGCCCATCGATCCAACGGTCACGACGCCTAATCCGGTCGACCCGACCGGTCCGCCACTCGTCACCGATCCCGGCCCCACAGACCTAGGTCCAGTGGAAGGTCTGCCTGAATTGGTGGTCACGATTGGCGACCCTACCCCCGAGTTGGTTGTAGGTGTCACCAGCAACGTTCCGGTGACGGTTGCCAACGTTGGTGATGCACCGACCAGCGGCCCGATCACAGTGACATTGGATATTCCACCAGATGTGCAAGTGCCACCAACCTTCACGGATGGTCCGTGGGAATGTACAAGCACCGGCTCGGTTGCGGCTGGCTATACCGTCACTTGTGTCAGCGATGGCCCGATCAATGATGGTGAGGATTCGGTCTTCAATGTGCCGCTCACACCGCTGGTGCCCATGCCTGAACTGCCCATCGATCCCGAAGTTACGACACCTAATCCGACCGACCCGACCGGCCCGCCGCTCGTCACCGATCCCGGCCCCGCCGACCTTGGTCCAGTGGAAGGTCTGCCCGAATTGGTGATCACGGTTGGCGACCCCACCCCCGAGTTGGTCAAGGGTGTGGAGAGCAGTGTGCCAGTGACGGTTGAGAATATCGGCGATGCTACGACCACCGGTCCGATCACCGCAACTCTGACTACGCCCCCGAACGTATCTGTGCCACCGACCTTCACGGACGGTCCGTGGGAGTGTACGAGCACCGGCTCGGTTGCTGCTGGCTATACCGTCACTTGTGTCAGCGATGGCCCGCTAGCCCCTGGTGAAGAATCGGTCTTCAATGTGCCGCTGACGCCGCTGGAGACAATGCCCGAACTGATCGTCGATCCAGAAGTTACGACTGAACATCCGGTGCCCGGCGAGCCGCCGCTCGTCACCGCTCCTGGCCCCGTAGACTTGGGTCCCGTGGAAGGTCTGCCCGAATTGGTGATCACGGTTGGTGATCCCACCCCCGAGTTGGCTCAAGGGATGACAAGCACCGTGCCAGTGACGGTTGCCAACATTGGTGACGCTACGACCACCGGTCCAATCACCGCGACCCTGACTACGCCACCGAACGTGTCTGTGCCACCGACCTTCACGGACGGTCCGTGGGATTGTACGAGCACCGGCTCGGTTGCGGCTGGTTATACCGTCACTTGTGTCAGCGATGGTCCTTTGGCCCCTGGCGAAGAATCGGTCTTCAATGTGCCGCTTACGCCATTGCAGCCGATGCCCGAACTGATCGTCGATCCAGAAGTTACGACTGAGCATCCGGTGCCCGGCGAGCCGTCGCTCGTCACCGATCCCGGTCCCGTAGACTTGGGTCCCGTCGCCGAGACCTTGCTGCCCTTGCCGATCAAGGTCTTCTTGAGCGGACCCTATGTGGCGAGTGCCGGTTTGATGCGTGATAATTTGCGTATGCAGAGCTTCATTCCAACCACCGAACCCTACACCGGGATGCCTGGCTTCACACATCTCAATGGTGGTGGTGTCAATGGTGGTGGTGGTGAAATCGTGAATTCGAGCATCTTTAGCGTTACGGGTGACAACGCGATTGTGGACTGGGTGTTTGTGGAACTGCGCGATTCTGCAGCGATGGGTACTGTGGTCGCAACCCGTGCGGCTTTGGTCCAGCGTGACGGTGATGTTGTTGGCCTAGATGGCGTCACTGTGCTGCATGTTCCTTACAGCTTCAACAATCAAAACCGTTTCGTTTCCGTGCGTCATCGCAACCACTTGGGTGTGATGAGCGCGAACACGGTTTTGATCACGATTGCTACGCCATTGACTGACTTCACAATCTCAGCGACGCCTGTCTTTGGCACCAATCCAATGAAGGTGATTGGGAATGTGCGTGTGTTGTGGAGCGGCAATACCAATGTCAACAAAGCTGTCATTGCTGCCGGTCCCTTGAATGATGTCAACCCAGTTTTGATCAAAGTTTTGGGTGACCCAGAGAACTTTAACTTTGCTGCCAACTACATCGTCTATGGGTACTGGCCAACCGATGTCAGCATGGACGGTCGAACGATTGCGGCAGGGCCAAACAATGATCTCAACCCAATCTTGGCGAATGTGTATAGCCACCCAGTTAACACCACGTTAGCTGCCAACTATATCATTCTGCAGCAGCTGCCGTAAGGCGAGTTCAAAGCTACGATTGGACATCATAGCGGGTAATTTTTCGGAATCTGACTGGCTATGATGTTCACTAGTAGCTTTGCTACTAGGGATAGTTTAGCCTTTGCAGGCCACATGGCAATGGTATAAGCAGACTCTATTCTATGGGTAGTCGATAGTGTCGAATCGCTACATGGGCATGAGTAATTTACCAATTATGTCCATGTAGCAGCCATGACCTGCTAGGTACACTTTCATCAAACGAGTTTAAGGAGCACGTAATGAATCGTCTAAAATACAAAATCGCCTTGTTGGCTGGTGCTTTGCTGATCTGGTTGACTCCAGTGCAAGCGGCATTCGCTGCCGATAATGCGATTGTTGCCACAGATGCGGACGCTGCGTTTGCGTTTAAGGTGGCTTATAACAATGGGCGCTATGCCGTCTATATGCAGCCTAATGCCTCGCCAGAGCAGTATAACCTGACATTAACAGGCCAGGTAACACTCAAGGTGCCACATGGCGTTGATGCCGACAGCTTTAAGGTAATTGATATCCAAAATGGAGTTCAAGGTGCCAATTGGTCATCGACGTCGCGCATCAATGCACCTAGCGAAGATCAGAACGCTGATTACATCTCCTTCACCGTTGAATTCCCCGAAGGAAATCACCAGGCGTATCAGTGGAAGGCAGGCGAAGAGATCGAAGTCTTCAATTTTGCCAACGAAGGGACTTGCTTGGGTTCTGTCGCGCTGTTAGACAATAGTGACCCATTCATGGCCCCAGTCAATTCGGCGAATACCAATCCGGGGAACCAGATCGACGTGTTGGGCTTCCGCGAAGGCAATCTGTATGCGAACAACTATGGCGATGCGGCAAATTGCGGTGCGGAAGTAGTCGATGTCGATACGCTGATCAACAAGATCTTTATGCCGTTGGTGAACCGCTAATCGATTGACTCACAAAGCATGGCAGAAGTGAAGACAGCAAGATTCTACCCCGAAGAATCCTTTTGCCGTGGGGATGTACCAAGTGCTAGGCTGGCATATACACAGAACGTATATGCCAGCCTAGTGCTGCGGATATTATGCAGTTTCTAGCTGTGCGGATAACCTTTTTACGTTTCTGGAAATAGTACTGGCCCAGAAGATCGTCGCCTGTTTGCGCACTCGATCACTATAGTCTTCCGCGCGGCCGATGCTACCTCTAGGATTTGTACCATAATGTTGGTCTCTACCTCCAGTGTGCAACACTTACTATTTTTATTGAACTGTTTGATTTACCTACTAATCAGCTCATTTGGACATGCCTGGCGTCTGCAAATTGCTGGGTATGCGAATCCACCTGCATCTACAGTATTCTTCATTTTCTTACCCAATCGCAGCTGCGCATAGGAAATCCAGTGTTTGTCTTACTGCCCAAGATCGGATTTATATTGGATTTACAATGCATAAATCTCCCTATACTATGGTAGCAGATGCCGTAGCGAAGTCGCCTTACCAAAGTGAGTTTTATGGTCTGTGTACTTTTAAAGGCGCGTAATCGCGGTTGGGAAGTAAGAATTTCTCAGTGGAATATAGGCTCGGCCATGTATTCGCGGCGGCGTATTTAGACAATTATCAATTTCCATCGACTACAAAATTCTGTACAAATCATTGATTTTCTAAGGAGGTAATTATGAAAGGTTTCTCTCGGAAGTGGCGTATATGGGTTGGCGTTCTCACCTGGGTGGTGATATTCGCTAGCTTTATGACGCCTACCCTGTATGCGCAAACACCTACTACAGATGGCATTGCTTTTAAACTCGTGCTTATCGGCGACACGTATGAAGTCTACATGACACCCGATATTACCCCGGATGCGCCCAGCTTAACCCTGACTGCACAGGTGACGATCAGAGCGCCGCATGGCGTCGGCGCGAATGCATTTAGTGTGATCAATCTACAGAGTACCGTAGCCGGCACTGAATGGTCACTTGGTTCTCGCATTAATGCGCCCGCAGAAGAGCCGACCATTGACTATCTCTCTTTTGGGGTCGCTTTTCCGGCGAATGATCGGGGTGCTTTCGGGTGGACTGCAAATCAGGAAATCAAAGTTTTTACCTTTCAGAACGGTGGGCCATGTTTAGGACCCCTTGCGCTCTTCAACAATGATACAGATCCTTTCATAGATCCTAACTCTGCCGGTACTAATCCGGGCAATCAGATTACCGTCATGGGTATCGATAAACTCGACGAAAATGCCTATATCGGTAACTATGGCCCGGATCCTGTTGTTGGCGCGAATTGCGCAATTCCCCCCACCCCTACGGTAACGGCAACGGCGACGAATACGACCGTGCCATCCACGGCGACCCCCACAGCGACCGCGACGAATACAACCGTGCCATCCACGGCGACCCCTACGGCAACGGCGACGAATACGACTGTTCCGTCCACAGCCACCCCGACCGCAACGGCGACGAATACGACCGTCCCCGCCACGGCAACCGCGACGAAAACGTCGGTGCCACCCAGCGCAACACCCACGGCGACCATGACGAAAACGTCGGTGCCGCCCAGCGCAACACCAACGGCCACCGCGACCAGTACCACGGCCCCGCCGACGGTGACGCCATTACCGACGAGTTCGATTGGTATCGAGTTCGCGATTGCCTACAACAATGGTATCTATGAACTCTTCATGCGGCCTAATGGTACACCTAATGAGCCCATCCTGACCTTGACATCCCAGATGACCATCAAAGTGCCACATGGTGTCGGCGCGGATCGATTTATGATTGCCGACTTGCTGAGCAGCGTCCCAGGTACGAGTTGGTCGTTGACCTCACGCATTGATGCGCCAATTGAGGATCGATCTTCTGATTACCTATCGTTTGTCGTTTCATTTACAGGAGGTGACTACGGTGTCTATGATTGGGTAGGCGGCCAAGAAGTCAAAGTATTCACCTTCCGCAATACCGGTGCCTGTTTAGGAATTACCCGATTGATGGAAAATGATACAGATCCTTTCAATCAACTGCCCAACTCGATGGGGACAAACCCTGGCAACCAGATTGATGTTTATACGATTAATCGTGATAACGCGTATATTGGCAACTATGGTTCGGCCCAGGTAAACTGTCTCGACTCTGGTGAAAAGGATCAAATTGGTGGTATCATCTGGAATGATAGTAGTGCCGATGGTATCCGGCAAGATAACGAAGCGCGCATTGCTGGCGCGGTTGTCGCCCTTCACCGCCGTGTAGGGGCCGACAATACAATTGTATTGACCATGACAACGGATGCGAATGGCAATTTCCAAACCCCAGACTCAAGTCGCGCTCTACAAGCGGCCAACACACAGGTTGCCAACGCGCTGCTGGTTGAGCCAGGCGTCTACTATTTGGAATTTATGGCACCCAGTGGGCTAGTGCCTACAAAGGCCAATCAAGGCAGCAATGATGCCATCGATAGTGACGGCGTACGCACCGGTCTAGAACTCAAAAGTCTCTCTGGCGATATTACGACAGGTTCGAATGGGGTCCTGCACCTGCGCGATGCTGGCTTTGTTGCCCCGGCCTCCATTACCCTTACTGTCTATAATGACCGCGACCGCGACGGTATCCGGGAAGATGGCGAAAATCCGGTCCCTGGGTCGACCATTGTGGTTTATGACACTGCAGGTAACGAAATCACGCGCGCCATAGCCGATGCCGATGGTGTTTTTACAGTTGATAATTTGACACCGGATCAATACGATATCCGTATTACGCCACCGGATGGGTTCGAGATGTTAGTTGCGAACCCAGTGATCTTGGTGCCGTTGGATGCTGGTGGTGGCCTAACCAAAGACGTGGGGATTGCCCAAATCACAACGGGTGTCCCGACTGATCCCAAAGCCATTGATCTGGTCAGCTTCCTGGTCATTCCGCGCGAGGGTAGTATTTTGCTCCGCTGGGAAACAGCGGCAGAAGAGAACACACGTGGCTTCTATGTGTATTTGGGTACCAGCTCTACCTTTGCTACCTCAACACGCTTGACTAGCAATCTGGTTTTGAGCCAGGGTAGCCGGGGTGGTGTCTATGAAGTAGAAATGCCCTATGATCCGATCTATGACCCGCCCCTGGAAGAATTACACTTTTGGCTACTGGAAATGGAATTGGATAGCAGCGAAAATCAATATGGCCCCTTCCGCATTTTGCTGCCAGCGATGTACCTGCCGCTAGTAATGCGCTAAGCCATTGTGGTCAATCAGGCGCGATTGGCATTCGTTCAGCGATAGCTTGTGACAAGAGTTGTGCCTACATAGCATTCAAACGCATTCCGGGATAGCCACAGGCGATGGTACACGGCAGTGAAGCGGTCTGTTGCTATCCCGGAATGCTATCAATGGCTACATCCCGCTGATTCGGCAACAACTCTACAATGTCAATCGCGCCGTACGGCTTGTTATACTCAAATCAGAATGAGAACCGGCGTTTGGTGAAACAATTGTCAGCGTGCCGGGGACTGACCAACCGTAAACCTGCACTGAGAACTTTTTCTGGTCAGTCCCCGGCACGCTATCGCGAAACTCCGGTTTTTAAATTGAAC
>Ga0105049_10007473_pt1 | contig 12674 bp, 11 predicted proteins | sample MAT06_FD_78087 | JGI IMG/M metagenome (GOLD analysis project Ga0105049, IMG submission 78087) | Freshwater microbial communities from Lake Fryxell liftoff mats and glacier meltwater in Antarctica - MAT-06 | ecosystem: Environmental > Aquatic > Freshwater > Ice > Liftoff microbial mat | place...
AGACTCTCGTAGAGACTAGTAGGATGAAACAGTAGGTGGTTGGGTGATTTGAATAGCCCCAACCACCTACTTTCGCGTTATCTTGCTAGCGCTGGCAGAGTTGGTTTATTACAGTACCGTTCGTCACACCAACATAATAGCGTTGTTCCTACATAGCATTCAGCCGCATTGCTAGCCATGGCTACATCCTGCGTATTCGACAACACCTCTATTACTCTTGATCACTATAGGTTGGCCGCAGCGCCAACATGCGCAAGCCATTGATAACGACAATAAGGGTGCTGCCTTCGTGACCAACCACGCCCAACGGCAACGGTAGCACAAAGCCGGGCAACAAAGCCGGCAAGAGAACCGTTGCTGTCACCAACGCGACAATCACACTCACAGAGAAAATCACATTCTGATGCACAATGCGCTCTGCTTGGCGACCCAAATTCAGCATAAATGGCAATTTGGAAAGATCACTAGTCATCAACACAACATCAGCGGTTTCTAATGCTACATCTGTGCCGCCGGCCCCCATGGCGATCCCGACGGTGGCCACGGCAAGTGCTGGCGCATCGTTGATGCCATCGCCCACCATAGCCGTCTTGCCTTCTTTGACCAGCCGCTGAAGAATTTCAACTTTTTGCTGGGGCAACAGATCGCTATACGTTTCAGTGATACCCAGATCGCGCGCAATGCCGTTGGCAACCGATTGATTGTCGCCAGTCAACATGACAATGCGTTGCATCCCCAGCGCATGCAACTCGGCAATCGCGGCTTTGGCCTCGGGGCGTACTGTGTCGGCAACCGCAATAAAGCCCAGCACTTCCCAATTGTGCGCCGCATCTGGCGTATCTTTCCCTGTGATGCGCCGCACGACAATCATTGCCGTCTTGCCTTGCTGTTGAAGCGTTTCACCAATCAGGCGAATGGCAGGTGAAAAGTCCATCGCTTCGCTCATGAACAGCTTGTCATTGCCAATATAGATGATCTCGCGCTGCCCCTGGCGCTCAAAATGGGCTTGAATTCCATGGCCAGGAACTGCATAAGACTCGAGCGGCTTTTCCAATGCCAATCCGCGACCTTTGGCTTCGGCAATAATCGCATGGCCCAGATGATGCTCGCTGTGTAATTCGGCACTGGCGGCAATCCGCAGCAATTGATCTTCGGTACAGCCAGCTAACGGATGTACATCGGTAACAGTCGGCTTGCCATGGGTAAGGGTGCCTGTCTTGTCGAAGGCCACAATGCGAATGTCCGCCACTTTTTCCAAGTAGGCCCCGCCTTTAAATAAAACGCCATTGCGGGCGGCTGCAGCAATCGCGCTCAACACGCTGGCCGGTGTACTGATAATCAGCGCACATGGGCTGGCCACGACCAGCAAGGTCATGGCACGGTAGAGGGTCGCGCTAAAGGGTTCACTGCTAAACAAACTTGGCAGTATAATAGCGAGAAGTGTACCGGCAATCACCACATAGGTATAGGGTTGGCTAAACCGATCAATAAATCGCTGGGTCGGTGTGCTATCTTGTTGCGCTTCTTCCACCAACTTAATGATTTTGCTAAGCGTGCTCTCGCCAGTGAGCTTCTGTACTTCAACTTCGATGGCGCCGCTGCCATTGATAGTGCCGGCAAACACTTGATCGCCTACTTGCTTTTGGACGGGAATGCTCTCGCCGGTAATTGGACTTTGATCGAGTGAACTGGTTCCTTGGGTGATGATGCCATCGACGGGCAAGCGTTCCCCAGGGCGCACCAAAACAAGATTGCCCAGTTGGAGCATATCGACGGCAACTTCAATTTCTGTCTCGCCTTGGCGCAGACGCGCTGTTTCTGGCCGCAGATCGGCCAAGGCCTCGATGGCGCGCCGGGTGCGCTCCATGGCAAATCCCTCAAGGGCACCACTCAGCGTAAACAGAAAGAGCAGCAACGCGCCCTCTTCCCATTCGCCAATCGCGGCCGCGCCAAGCGCGGCCGCGATCATCAGAAAATCGATGTCGAGCTTGCCGTGCTTGGCTTCTTCAATCGCACCCACCAGGCCAGAATAGCCGCCAGCCGCAAACGCAAGGACCGCCGCCAGCGTTACCGTCCACCCAGGCAAAATCCCAGTGACACTGCCGCCAACCCAGCCGACAAGCAGGGCCAACAGCGTAACTGCGGCCAATAAAAGCTCGAGATTAGAGTGCCATAAAAAAACTAAATAATTCGTGTTATCTGGCGTCCGTGTGCGAGACGCGACGGCGTTTGTGTGCACCGTTTGTGTAATCATTATCGACCCTTTCTGGCTGGTTTTTCCGTGCCTGTCGCTCCATCCATCGTTGCTTGTCGGTCTTGCTGTTGGCACGCCTGACAAAGACCGAGGACATCAATTTTGGTGGTAATGGGCTGAAAACCGATTTTTTGTTGCAGCCCAATAAATGCTGCCATCTGCGTAACATCACCTTGGTGCTCGCTGTGCGACCCACTGTGATAGTCTACGACCGCATGGCAGCGCAGACAGATCAAGTTGACATGCGGTGATGGATCTGTCTCGTAGTGCGTGTGATCAGCGCCAAAGCTGATTTCCACAATCGCGCCCAGTTGTTGCAACGTATTCAGCGTGTTATAGATCGTTGCCCGGCTGATCTCTGGATGCAGCGAATGAATATCGGTATAGACTTGATAGGGCGTCGGGTGTTGCGCGGTTTTGGCCAGATAATCGCAGATTGCATAGCGCTGTTCCGTGATGCGGTATCTGGCATTGCGCAACGCTGCTAGATAAAATTCCGCCTGTTTTGCCATGGAAAACCTATACTTTCTCTTGCCCATTAGCCTGCTGTTTGAATCAAATTCTGCGCTATTCATCTCATCAAAATCTTTTCAAGCAGCGCAGTACTTTTGTCTAATTATTTAGAATCATTCTAAATTACTGGACCAATAAACTATGTAAGTTACCTTCCTATTTGGCACGCGTTGAGGCTGAGCATTCTGCCTGCATTGTCGGATGTGGTTTGACAGAGCTTGTGAATCTTGGTACAATCTTAATCTGTCACATTGAGGGGATATAAAAACTATGAACCGCTCTGTAGGATATGGTTCGTTACTTTTGTTGCTTGGTTGGCTGGGCTTGAGCTATGGTGGCTGGCTACCAGAGAGTGCGCGGTTGGTAGCGCCTTTGGCGCAGGCTGGCAATTGGTTTCAACAAGCAACCCTGGTCATTCTTCTTTGTTTTATCGCTATTCAGCTTTGGCTTTTGCGCTCAACTTTTCGTTTGTTGGGCCGCCGTTCACCGACGGATGTGCACCCCCTGCCCACCCAGTTTGCCTTGAATCCGTGGCGCGAAATTTTTTGGACAGCCATTCCGCTTTTTATGACGATTGGCCTCGCTTTGGTGGGGTATAAATTATGGGCGAATCTGTAAAAATTGGGCGCGTTATCGCGGTTGCAATCCAAAAAGCCTACTACAGTGCCGTAAATTTGGGCGGATCCAGTTGGAAGCAGTAAACTAAACAGAGCCTATAAATTTTAATCACTTTTCGATAAGATTTTTAAAGTCTTGCGTAAGTTTCTCGGCAACTCTTTTGATAGCAGGAGTGAGTAAATCTATGCCTAAGTCATCGACCGATATACGTCACTTTTATATTGTGGGCGTACTCGTCGTTATCAGTACCATTCTTATGGACTTTCTCTTAAAGGCCGCGTTGCCTTTGCCGGTGCAGGCTAGCATTGAGTCGTTGACCATTGATCGCTTGATCGGCTGGCACTTAACGATCATTGCTTTTCTCTTCTCGCTGATCATGGTCTTTATGTTCTATGCGTTTGTGGTCTTTCGCCGGCGCGAGGGAGATGACAGCGATGGCGACCACTTTGAAGGCAATGCCAAGCTAGAGATTGCCTGGACTGTCATTCCGCTGATTTTGGTTGTGATCTTCAGCTATATTGGCATTGTCGATCTCAATGAAGTTACTAAGAAGAATGAAGAAATTACCGTCAAAGTAACCGGCTTTCAGTGGGACTGGACCTTTGAATATGACGGTGGTGTCTTGAGCCAGGAACTCATTTTGCCGGTTGACAAACGGGCCCTTATGGCGATGACCAGCAACGATGTGTTGCATTCGTTCTGGGTGCCGGAATTTCGTGTCAAGCAAGATTTGGTGCCAGGGTTTACCCAGAATCTCTACTTCACGCCCAATAAAGTCGGCGAATACAATTTGGTCTGCGCCGAACTATGCGGTCTTTCCCACTATAAGATGATGCGTGTGGTAAAAGTAGTCGAGCAGGACGAATTTACCGCTTGGTTACAAACCGAGCAGGTAAAGGTGAATGATAATAAAGCGGTTGCGAATGCCGATATCGACGCAGCGCAGTAAGGCGCGGCTTGTTAGATAGTTAATAATTTCGTAGACTAGGGTAGCAGCCAGACTGATTTGGTCTGCGCTACCTTTTCAATAGCTTCCGTAGCGTGGAATAGACGCAGGTGAAGGAGTAAGATTTTATGTCATTGATGTCGTTGGGACTGGTACGCGGTCTGGTGGGGCAGGCAATTGGCACGCTCGCTGGGATGGCCGTCGTCATGCTCATTCGCATTATGGCCGGCATGCCCGCCTGGAGTGAAGAACCGGTTTGGGTGATTGGTATGCTCACGGGTGGCATCGCCTTTATGATCGGCGTTGGTGCCTTTAGTGATTGGGCACAGTGGTGGAAAGGCAAAGAGACGCCAATGCACCATGGCCCGCCCCATGGTGTACCAGAATGGACCCGCTATTTTGGCATTGATTACAATCACAAAGTGATTGGCATTCAATATGGCGTTACTGGTTTCCTTTTGCTGATGGTCGGCGGTGGTCTTGCCGTTATCTTCCGTACCGAGTTGACCCGTTCGGGTTTGCAGTTTTTGGATCCCGACAACTACAACACGATCATCAGTATGCATGGCTGGGTGTCCCTTTTCGCCATTCTGCTGGGTATCGGTGGCATGGCGAACTATCTGGTGCCGCTGATGTTGGGCGCAGATGATATGGCTTTCCCACGCCTGAATGCCTTTGCCTACTGGATCAATGTGCCCGCTGCTGTATTGATTCTAATGAGCTTCTTCTGGGGCTGGGATGGCGGCTGGACACTGTACCCACCCTTAAGTATCAAAGGGCCACTGGGCTTTCAGTTTGTGATTATTGGCGTCTTCTTGTTGGGCTTCTCGTCGATTCTCGGTTCGCTCAACCTGATCGCGACCATCTTCCTGATGCGCCCTAAAGGGATGAGCCTGTTCCGTATGCCGATCTTTTGCTGGGCGGTTCTGTCGACTAGCTTTATTCAGCTGACTGCAACGCAGTTTATTGCCCAAGCGTTCCTGATGCTCTCTACGCAACGTTTGCTGGGCATGGGCTTCTTCGACCCGGCTAAGGGTGGCGACCCGATTCTCTTCCAGCATATGTTCTGGTTCTACTCCCATCCGGCTGTGTATATTTTCGTTCTGCCGGGGCTGGGTATTATTAGCGAACTGTTGCCGGTCTTCTCGCGTAAGCCACTCTTTGGTTATCGTTGGATTGCCCTGTCGAGTGTGGCCATTGGGTTGGTGGGCTTTATTGTTTGGGGCCATCACATGTTTACCTCTGGCTATGCGGCTCAATTGCGCATTTGGTTCATGCTTTCCACGCTGCTGGTCGCTGTGCCAACAGGGGTTAAGTTCTTTAGCTGGTTGGGGACAATTTGGGGTGGCAAGCTCACCTTTCCGACCCCCATGCTCTTTACCTTGGGTGCTATCTCGGTCTTCTTGATCGGTGGTCTGAGCGGACCAATTTTGGCAACCACGGCTTCTGACCTGCCTCTACATGACAGTTACTTTGTGGTTGGGCATTTCCATGCCACCATCTTTGGCGGCTTTGTCTTTCCCTTCTTTGCGGCCATCTATTTCTGGTATCCCAAAATTACGGGGCGCATGTACAACGAGAAGCTGGGCAAATTGCACTTCTGGCTGATGACCCCAGGGTTTTGGACGATGAGTATTGGTCAAATGTCGGTGGGCGTTATGGGGATGCGCCGTCGTATTGTGGATTACGAGCAGGCGATCGGTGGTATGGTGAATGATAACCTGGGCCTTGTGGAAGTTGGTCACATTATTATTACGATTTCTGCCTTTGTGATTGCCTTCTCGATCTTGTTGATGGTCTACAATCTGTTCTACAGCGCAGAGATGGGCAAAGAAGCGGGTGCCAACCCCTGGCGTTCCCGTTCGCCAGAATGGCAGATTCCGTCGCCTGTGCCAGAGCACAGCTTTGCCAGCCCGATTTCGGTGGTTGGTGAACCTTATGATTATGGTTTGCCGGGGACCTATGTGACCATGGCTCCAGCGGCCGCGGGACATGACTAAGCTTTGAACGATAATAACCAGGAATCAGGGATAAGCTGGCATCATAGGCTTGCACCTGATTCCTGGTTATCCTGTCATACAGTTGGGGGATGAGATGAGCAGTCACGGAAAAAGTAAATCAGCAGCAATCCGCACCAGCTTGACGGTGGCGATTGTGCTTGCTGCATTGACCATCGGCGAATATTTTCTGGCGTTGGTCTATTCAGGCGCAGCTTTATTACTCTTGGTAGGTTTGATTAAAGCCTATTTTGTTGTCAATTTTTTCATGCATATTTCACGTCTTTGGACAGTGGAGAAGGGACACTAGACCATGGCTGCACTGGCTGGCCGGGCAGAGCAGTATGCGATTGCCTTGCGTAATAATCGGATGGGACTTTGGCTCTTTTTCTTGTCCGAGGTATTTCTCTTTGGTGGACTTTTGGCCACGCGTTTCTATCTGTGGGGCCCAACCCGCCCCGAAGCTAACCAGCTGATTGGTTTGATCATCACTGTGGTGTTGCTCATCAGCAGCGTTTCAATGAATCTTGCCGAAACGGCCATGGAGCATGGTGACCGCCGCACCTTTATGAATGGTCTGGTGGTTACGGCTGTCTTGGGGCTGGTCTTCTTCTTTGGCGTGCTGATCTTTGAATGGGGTCTCTTTCCTAGCATTTATGAAGGCCATTTAACGCCATCTGGCGATAAATATGGCGCAGTCGTCTTTGCGATGACGGGCATGCACGCCATCCATGTTTTGAGTGGTGTTGCCTTTATTGCCATTGTTTGGAACCTTGGTCGCAAGGGGCATTTCTCCAAAGAAGAACATTGGGGCGTTGAAGCCTGTGCCATCTACTGGCATTTCGTCGATCTGGTCTGGATTTTCTTCTACCCAGCCATCTATTTGATCGGCACCGTGCATCATGGCTAGTGAATAAAGTGATATGGCGATTGGGTGAGTATCGAATTTCATACCCATTCAGTCGGTTTGGATCAACAAATGTCTATGCATCCTTTACTGCGGGCGCTCTTCTCTGCTTGGGATTGGCGCTTGGACGTATCTGTGGTATTGCTGACTTTTGCAATACTCTATACAACGGGGTGGTGGCGTCTACGTAGGCTTGGCAAACGCAAATTAGCGAACCGAAAACGGCTGGTAGCCTATTGGGGTGGATTGATCACACTGGCGATTGCGCTCATGTCACCGGTCGATCCCTTGGGTGGCCAGCTGTTTTTTATGCATATGTTACAGCATATGACGACGATCATGGTTTCGGCACCATTGTTGTGGTTGGGCGCACCTTTTCCTTTTCTACTTTGGGGCCTACCGCCTACAGTGCGTAAGTGGGTCGGTGGTCTGTTTGCCCAGGGTTCGCCTGTCCATGCCGGATTACAACTGATCACACAGCCAGCCTTTGTCTGGCTTATGTTTATTGTGGTCTATGCGGGGTGGCACGACCCGAATTTGTATAACTTAGCGTTGTGGCATGGCTGGGTGCATGATATTCAACACCTAACCTTCTTTGCCACCGCCATGCTTTTTTGGTGGTCTGTGATTGGGGCCGCTCCCCATATCAATCGTCCGCCGATCTGGGGTCGTCTGGTCATGGTGGTGGGGGTGATTCCTATTAACATGGCCATTGGCGTTGTGATCGCAACCTCAAGTGAAGTACTGTATTCCTACTATAGCTCGGTGCCTCGTATCTGGGGCTTCACATTACTCGATGATCAATCGATTGCCGGTGTGATCATGTGGACTTCGGGCAGTGAAATGCTGATACTGGCGATTATCTTTCTGATCGCTGGTGCTATGCGCGGCACAGATAAAAAGCCGCCTACCCCAGTCATTGGCTGGGATCGAGACGAAGCCATGATCGCGCCGGGGTTAGAGCATCGTGCATTGCAAAATAAATGGCAACGACTTAAAGCCGCATCGCTTCACCCTTCATCTGATGGCTCGTAATGCTGGCGTTGGCCGCAAGCCGCGGTTGTTGTGGGGCGTAGCACTGCTGGTAACAATTTGTTTGCTGCTATCAGGTACTGTCCTTTATGCCCATGGCGGGGGTATCCCGCGTTTAACAGACGCTGCAGCTGGTCCTTATCGCATCTTTGCGTGGACGCAGCCCGAACCGCTGCGGGTAGGGGAAATGCATTTGTCGATTGGGGTGGTGAAAGCGGCAACCGATAGCGTGCAATCTGCAGAAGCGTTGGATGAGGCCGTGACAGATGCAACGGTAATGCTTTACCTGTTGCCCGTCACCGCAGATGCACCGGTAATCAGCGTGCCAGCCGTTCTCCAAGAACAGATGGGCAGCTATTATTATGAAGCGGATGCAGCATTGCCGACCCCCGGCGAGTGGCGTTTTACAATTGAAGTTAGCGGCGCGCTGGGTGAGGGGCAAGCTGAGTTTATGAGCGCGGTCGCTCCTGCTCGCGAAATCAACTGGACTTTGGTTGCTGCTGCTGCTGTGCTTTTATTTTTCTTGCTAGGTCTCATCGGTGTGTGGAACCGGATGCAGGCCAAGGAGATGATTCGTGATACTCACAAAACTATTTAGCCGCCGTTGGTGGTTTGTCACACTCTTTGTGATTTTGGGTGTAACTGTGTTGGCCCGTTTGGGCTTCTGGCAGCTCGAGCGCTTAGAAGAACGCCGAGCATTCAATCAATTGGTGGTAGAACGCTGGGATCAAGCGCCCTTTGATGTAAACCAAGAAGCGTTGCCTGCCGAACTGGATGTGCTGGGCTATCGGCGCGTCGAGGTAACTGGTTCTTTCGATTATGCAAACCAAATTGCGCTGAAAAATCAGAACCGCGATAGTGGTCCTGGGGTTGGTTTGGTAACCCCCTTGATTTTGCCCGATGGACGGGCCATTCTGGTATCGCGCGGTTGGATTCCGTTGGACCAATCCAAGCCGGAACAATGGGCACAGTTTAACGAAGCGACCGGCGAAGCAACGATAATTGGGATGCTACAACAATCGCAACTGCTGCCCGGTGCAAAACCGCCCGACTCGCCGCAGACAGAATGGTTCCGCGTTGATATTGAAGCAATTCAACAACAATTGCCCTATCCATTAATGCCCGCCTTTTTGGCACAACTGCCCGAACCGGGCCGCGGTTATAGCGATCTGCCCTATCGTGAGGTGCCTTTTGAGCTAAGCGAAGGCAACCATTTTAGTTATGCCTTGCAGTGGTTTATGTTTGCGGCTGTGTTGGGTGGCGGCTATTTGCCCTATATGCACTTTCAGGAACAGCGCCGCCAACGTCTCAAGACCCTGGCAGAAAATGGCGGTATCGACCCAGACGCCTCCATTGATGTCCCGGCTGACGTCCCAGCGATGACCTAGCGCCATTATGTCGTGCGCTGGGTGTTATGGTTGATAATTCAGCACACGATGATATCGTGCTCTATCTGGAGAGCGGACGCGTTGCCGGCTGCATCCAGATAGAGCACAAACCTGACAAGTTATGATGTTTAAGGATAATTCATGCTACGCACTTCCGTAATCAAAGAGGGGCAGCGTTTAGAGCCGCCGGCAGATGAAAACAAAGTTGTGCCGGCGCAGCGTTCCTTGCGTGACTATATAGCACTGACCAAACCACGGGTGATCTCGTTATTGCTCGCCGTTACTCTGGTCCCCATGTTTTTAGCAAGCTCGACCCCGCCCAGCCCGCTGCTGATCTTTTGGACGCTGTTTGGTGGTTTTCTGGCCGCTGGTGGTGCCAACACGATTAATCAATTTATCGATCGCGATATCGATCATGTGATGGTACGCACTCGGCTACGCCCCTTGCCCAGTGGGCGTATGCAGCCGGCCCAAGTCTTGCTCTTTGGGATTGCGCTGAGCCTGATCAGCTTTCTGCAATTGTGGTGGACTGTCAACCTGTTGACTGCCCTGTTGGCCCTGGCGGGTATTCTCTACTATATCTTTTTCTACACAATTGTGCTCAAGCGTTCCAGCACCCAGAATATTGTGATTGGCGGCGCAGCGGGCGCGATTCCACCATTGGTGGGCTGGGCCGCCGTTGCCAATGAAATTTCCTTGCTGCCAATCTTGCTCTTTCTGATCGTTTTCTACTGGACGCCACCTCACTTCTGGGCACTCGCTTTGATGCGCCAAAAAGAGTATCGGGCGGCCAATGTACCTATGTTGCCAGTCGTTGCTGGCGACCGCGAAACTCATCGCCAAATTGTGCTCTATAGCGTGCTGCTCTTTCTGATTTCGCTGGCACCTTTCTTTCTCTTTTTGCTGGGGCCGATTTATCTTGTCTTTGCTCTGCTCCTCAATGGTATTTTTCTGGGACAAGCGATTGACATCTGGCGGCGACCAACCAATGCCAATACTTGGCGTCTCTACAAATATAGTCTGCTCTATCTAGCCCTCCTCTTTCTGGGCATGGGCATCGATCATCTCTTCTATCACGTGCCGCCCGAAATTATCAACTTTGCGTGGCGCTTACCCTTGTAAGCTGTAAGCACGATGGTTGCCAAGAGGTTTGTATCTTTGTGTACAAACCTCTTTTTTAATTCCTAGAACATTGCCCAATAGCGTTCCCACGTTTGCTTGGCCACCACACGACTCTTGGCCGTAATCGCCGCTTCATCCATGGTTAGCAATTCTCGGTTGCGCATCAATACCTGCCCGTGCACAATGGTACTATGCACATGGCCCCCGCTCATGCCAAAGAGGATATGCCAGGGTAGATTCGCCGCGGAAAGGGGGGTCGTAGGATAGTAATCCAGCAAAATGAGATCGGCATAGGCCCCTGGCGCAATTATACCCACTGGTTGATCAAAGAAAACATTGGCCAGGCGACGGTTGTTATGCACTGCCATCTGGATCACCTTGTCTGCGCCCAGATAGCGCGGATCGCTGTGCGCAACTTTTTGTAGCAAATCTGCCACTTTCATTTCCATAAACATGTCATTGCTAAAGCCATCATTGCCCAGGCATACGGGCAGATTGCCGCGCAGCATTGTCGTAATATCGGCCACCCCCACGGCGTTGTTCATGTTGGAGCGTGGCTGGTGGGTGACAAAAGTGCCTGTCTCCTGGAGCAAAGCCATCTCCCAAGCGTCAATGTGGATACAATGCGCCATAATACTCTCGGCCCCGGTAATGCCAAATGCATGTAAGCGTTCGACAACCCGTTGCCCTGCCTTTGTTACGCTGTCGTATTCATCGGCTGGGTGTTCGGCAACATGAATGTGGAAGCGTTGTGCCGCCGCGGCACAGCTTGCCAATGTCGTATCGCCAAGGGTAAGGCTGGCGTGCAGACCGAAGGTGGCGGCCAGGCGCGCCGCAAGCGGTGATTGTGGATTGTACGTTTTTGCTTGGACAATGCGCCCCATGAACCGTTGATTCTCGCGAATGCCGGCCTGGGCCGCTTCGGGACCGTCACGGTCGGTGACTTCGTAACACAGCACAGCGCGTAGTCCACTGGTCGCTACGGCGTCGGCAATGATGTCGAGGCTGCCATCAATCGCGCGTTGGCTGGCATGGTGATCGATCAGGGTAGTGGTGCCGTTGCGGATCGCATCTACCAAACAAACTTCTGCCGAACTTTGCACGCCTGCTGCGCCTAGTGCTTTGTCAAGCCGCCACCATAAACGTTCCAAGATCTCGGGAAAATCTTTGGCTGGCGTGCCAGGAATATACATGCCCCGTGCAAAGGCGCCATAAAAGTGGGTATGGGCGCAAATCTGGCCGGGCATGAGCAACATGCCCTGTGCATCCCATTGTGGCTCATCGGGATATTGGCTCAACAAGGTCTGGCTATTGCCGACATCATCGATTGTGTCACCAGCAATGTGGACTGCGCCTTGTGCAAGCACTTGATTTTGCCCATCAAACGTGACAACCGTTGCGTTATGAATTAGCATAGTGCTTCTCTTTCTGCCACTTGGTAGGGCTCCAAAATGAAATTTCTGTCGGCTCAATGTAAGCATTGTACCTGGGAAAAACGTGGCCGGCAATCGTTGCTTGTGCAATAATTGTTTTATAAAAATGAGTAAACCGCAACTTAAATCTGCAAAGATTACGAAATGTTATTTTAAGCCAGAAGAAAGTATAATAGGCTAAGTTTGTGTTGTAGGCAGGCAACTAAAAAATTAAATGGACTTAACATTTTCTGGGAGACTTTTATGAACGTACTTGTAACCGGTGGCGCTGGGTTTATCGGTAGCCATATTGCCGATGAGTTGTTGGCCGCGGGGCATCGTGTGGTGATTGTTGACAATCTCCTCACCGGCCATCGCCATAATGTGCCTGCGGGCGCCACTTTCTATGAAGCAGACATCTGTGATCCCGTCGCCATTGCCCGCATTTTTGCCGAAGAAAAGATCGAAGCTATTTCCCATCAAGC
>Ga0105049_10007474_pt1 | contig 12674 bp, 12 predicted proteins | sample MAT06_FD_78087 | JGI IMG/M metagenome (GOLD analysis project Ga0105049, IMG submission 78087) | Freshwater microbial communities from Lake Fryxell liftoff mats and glacier meltwater in Antarctica - MAT-06 | ecosystem: Environmental > Aquatic > Freshwater > Ice > Liftoff microbial mat | place...
CGTCATTCAACAAGACCATCCTGCCTTCCAAACTGCAACACCGGAAGTGGTGGTAGACCGTTTTCCAGTGAGGAAATTCCTTGGGCAGCAGCCGCCAGGGACAACCACTATTGACCATGTAGAGCATGGCATCAAACACCTCACGCAAGGGAGTTCGCGGTCGGCCTCGATGGGCTGCAAGGGGCATTAAGGGTTCCGCAATTTTCCACTGGGCGTCGGAGAGCGAGGTGTCGTATGAGGCGTTTTTCATCGCCTAAATGGCCCTGCGGGTAAAAAGGCCAATTCGCGCCTTCCGCTAATGTCAATCTTCTTCTTATTTTTTTCTGTGTTTTTTTACTTATCGTGAGAGAGACCGATTATCTTGGGCTTTTTCAGACAGGCTCTAATGCCACATCAACCCAGATAGGCCCGATCAGGTGTAGTGGAGTTGGGCGGTGGCGAGGCCGTCGTGGTGGGGGATGATGCGGAGCCAGTGGGCGGAGAGACCTGGGGGAAAAGGATGGATGAGGGCTCCGCCGGCTTCAACTTGGAAGCGACCGTAAGGGCGGAAACTGCCATCACCCAAGGCGTCAAGCTCCACACTGAATTCCATGGTGGAGCTGGATTCGTGATGGAGGTGAAGACATTTGTGTTCGAAGCCAGTCATGAGATAAGAATCAGAAGGCTGGCCGGAGTGGACGGCGGTTTTCCACCAAGGGCCGCCCCAGCCTTTTGGTTTGCCAAGCTTCCAGAGATCGTCGGTTTTACCAAACCAGAGACCGGACTGGGGTTCAGCGCATTGCAGGTTGCCGCCGCTTTCGTGGCTGGCGTTGTCGGCTCCGAGTACGAGCATTCCTTTCCAGGAACAGAAGTCGCCATGGACCCAAAGGTGAGTGGAGATTGGGCGGATACCCCAGATTTTGTTACCGTAAGCCCAGGGCGATAACTCGTAGAACATGCCATGATGATCCATAAGAAGGCGTTCATGTTCCACGGAGCGGATACGGGGCCATTCGGTCTGCCATTTGTGATCCCAGCAATGGGAGGCTTTGGGCAGGCGGTAGGTGGTCCAGGTTTTATTACCGCCGGTGAATACCTTGAGGATGGCTGAGGCGCGGTCCCAGCCGAGGGCAAAGATGGTGTTGCCGTAGCGGCCCAGGCCTCCGAGACCGACATAGGGGTTGCGTTCAATGACGCGCCAGGTCTGGCCATCGAATTCGGCCAGGGTTCCTTCACTTTGCAGGCCGAGGAAGTCGGGCTCGCTGTAGTCGTTATTGACCACGACAAGGCGTCCGGCTCCGGTGTAGCAATCTTTGAAATGGCAACGCATTTCTCCGGGAGTATTGAGGGCCTGGGTCAGGTCGAAGAGCAGGCGGCTCTGCAAAGTGTGGACGTTGAGCTCAAAGAGTTCTCCCTCCATGCCCAGCATATAGACAAGGTTGGCTGGGTCGCTGAGGTGACGTGCGGTGCCGCAGATCCGGACATCGGTGAGTGCTGGAACGGTGCGAACTGAGTGATCGGTGGCGATGAGGTGGGGGCCGATGATAAGTTGGTTGGATTCGTTATGGACCATGCGGTTGGCGTAGGTGCCATCCACGGCGGCAGGATGCCGGGTCATTTGGAAATCGGCCTCAATGACCCGCAGCCCGGTGCCGGTGCCGGTTTGTTTGCGATGGGAGGAGTAGTTCAAGACGTAGAGTTTGCCGTTCCAAGGCATGAGGCATCCGACCCCGATTTCGCTGCGGGGCGGGCCGAAGTCTGCAATCTGGGCCAGAGAAGGGATCACGCCGGAGACGGAGTGAACGGGGTTCAGGGTGGGGTTGGCGGAGGTTTGGCTGGAGGGTTCGCAGTTCATAAGTTGAGTTTGGGGTTGGCGGGGAAGACTTGCCAGTGGCCTGAAATGTTCACTATAACATTAAGAATGCGTGTAACCCTGCTGGATGTGGCGCGGCGGGCCGGGGTCAGTCACATGACCGTTTCCCGGGTCTTGCGTGAGGTGAGGCAGGTGAGGCCGGCCACGGCAGCGCGGGTGCGGGAGGCGGCGGAAGCGTTGGGCTATCGGCCCGATCCGTATTTGTCGGCCTTGGTGGCGTATCGGCGCCGTTCCCCGGTGGAGCGCAGGCTGGTATCGGTGGCATTTTTGGACTGCGATGGCAGCGACTACAGTCGGGAGGTCAGACGGGGGGCCATGGACGAGTCGGAACGCTTGGGCTACGAGTTGCAACACCTTGTCTTCCCGCAGGATCAGGTGGCACGGGAACGTTTGGGGAGGAGGTTGTATCATGAGGGAATTGAGGGCCTGCTATTTGGACCGAGTGACCAGGCGTTGGAATTGCCGCAATGGAAATGGGAGGGATTTGCCCCGGTGGCCCTGACGGTATTGAATCATCAGCCGACCTTGCATGCGGTGGGAATGAATTATTTCCTGGGATTGCGCCGGGCTCATGCACATTTGAAAGGGCTGGGTTGTCGCCGGATTGGATTGATGCTGGACCCTGCACTGGAGGCGAGAACGGGGCATTTGTGGTCTGGGGCTTATCAGGTGGAGGCCGGGTCGAGCCTGCCACCTTGTTGGTTGGAGCAGGGTTTGGGGCAGAGGCGGGCTTGGTTGCTGCTGAAGAGCTGGTTGGAGGAGCATGGGGTGGATGGGGTTTTGACGGTGCATGGGAATTGGCATCCACAGTTGGAGCGTCGCGGGCTGCGGGTGGTTTATCTGAATGATTTCAACAAGGTGCCGGGGGCGGTGGCAATCTCTCTGGATCCGGCGCTGATCGGGGCGGAGGGGATAAGGGTGGTGCATGGGTTGTTGACGCGGCGGGAATTGGGACTGCCCGTCTGCGCGAGGTTGCTGTTGTTGGAAGGGAAATTGAAAGAGGGTCCATGACCAAGGATCAGGTCAAGGGTGACAAGAGACCGCGAGGGCCGCTTCAATTCTACACCCCTGTAAAATAGCGGGTTCCCGGACGAAAGATTTCCTAAAATCGCTGTTTTCGGCCTCCGGTCCGCGAAGACGGGCTAAGGTCGTCGCTCTCGATGGCCATAACCATGTCGCGAGCCGCCTGGTTCTCGTCGCGGCATTCTTCTCACTTTGCCCTCTCCTGACACATTCTCAACCTAACCGGTCAGGGCAACGTCAGCCTGTGCTCCCCGGCATCGAGCGGAACTCTGTCGGTGCCGTAGCCGGTTGGCGGATCGAAAACTCCGCTGCACCCTTCCGGAACGGTGAGGAAGATCTTCAGCGTTTCCCCACGCAGTTCCCAGCGAATGGCGCAGTTCCCGTAAGGAGTCTTGAGATTCGCTTCCGCCCAAGTGATTGAGCCCCCGGGTCGCGGACGGAAAACCATGCGGCGATATCCGGGCTCGTCAGGGTCGAGCTCGAGCCCGGCAACCGTCCGATACATCCACGCTCCCACTGCGCCATAGGCGTAGTGATTGAAGGAATTCATCCCCGTGTCTTGAAATCCCTTTTCCGGCGTCCATCCATCCCAGCGCTCCCAAATCGTTGTCGCGCCGTTCTTGACCGGGAAAAGCCAGGACGGAAATGTCTCCTGCTCGAGCAGCCTGTAGGCCACATCGAGATGGCCGTTCGATTCCAACACGTCCAACAGAGCGGGAGTTCCGACAAATCCCGTCGCGAGATGCCAATCCCGTTTTTTGATGAGTCGGACAAGTTCTGTCGCAGCAGGTGCCCTGAATGACTCCGGAAGCAAGTCAAAATCCAGAGCGAGAACATAGGCGGTTTGTGTTGCGGAGAGGAGCAACCCGTCTGGCGTGACAAAGCGACTCTGAAAAGCCTGCACGATTTTCTCATGAAGCGTGCGGAAAGTGGCGGCATCGGATTCGTAGCCGAGTCTGGCGGCCACCTCCGCCATGATCGCTGCATCACGGGCATAATAGGCCGTGCCGATTAGATCTTTAGGTGTCTGTCCGTCCACATTGCCGCTGCCATCCAACGCCAGCCAATCTCCGAATCCTCCCCAGGCGTCCACGTCGGGATGCGAACGGATATGATTGCGGCTGCGATGGTTGGCGACGAAATCCATGAAGCGTTTCATGGACTCGTAATTCTCCCGCAGGATGGAGTCATCACCGTAGCAGAGGTAAAGCGTCCACGGACAAATGATGACGGCATCCGCCCAGGCCGGGCCGCCATCTTCTCCTGGAAGTTCGTCGAGAAAATTTTTATTCGGAACGACCGCCGGGATGCCGCCCGGCGCGGTTTGTGCGTCTCTTACATCCTGCACCCATTTGTGAAAGAAGCTCTTTACATCCATGTTGAAACAGGCTGTGCGGATGAAGACCTTAGCATCTCCCGCCCGCTGGTCACTGCCCGGCATGGCAACCATCTCGTTTGGGAAAATCTGCCGGCTTCAGAAAATCCACGGTGGGACGTCAAGGACGTGACCGAGGTGGAACCCTCCTGGGCTTTGGCGTTGGTTTATTCCCTTCCAGGCACAGGATCCGCGATGATTCCTGCCCAACCGAGCGAAGAGCCTAACGGTTCTCCATCGTGAAGTCCTCTCTCCGGAACCCATCCTTCGATGTTCTTGTCATCGGCGGCGGTCCGGCTGGAGTTGTCGCCGCAATCCAGTCCAGCCGCGGCGGGGCAAGGACGCTCCTCGTTGAGAAGATTGCGCGACTGGGAGGCACGACCGTCAATGCGGGGATCAACCGCCCGGGACTATTCCATGCGTGGGGTCGGCAGATCATCCGGGGGATCGGCTGGGAACTGGTGACACGGACGGCCGGCGCAATGGCGGCACTGGCTGCCTCCCGGAATTGCGACCCGGAGGAACTGCCGATGGAGGATGGGTGGGACCTGCTCGAGGCGAACGACGCCATCGTTCCCGAGCGGGCTCCTTTCTCATCGTTGTCGGTCGTATGACATCTCGAACCTTCCGAAGGGTTTTTTAAATGTCGGTGCTACGATCCAGTGCGCTGTTCTTGTCATTCTCAAAAATGCAGTAGATAGAAGTCCCGTTGAATTCTCTGTGCATCCCGTATTCATCCTCCCCACATTCTCCGCTCGTTTCTTTTGTCCCGGCAGGCATACATCCGCCCCTCTGAGATCGCGGGTACGGCAATGCCTGCCCTTTCTGCTTCTCGGGGGAATCGTTCTGCTATCCGGCTGCGAAAAAGCGCGGGAGACGGAGTCCGTTCCCGCCTTGGTGAACCGGGGATGGGAGAACTTCCGGTTGGGAGAGTTCGAGCTGGCCGTGGCGGATTTTCAAGCGGCGGAACGAATCGCCGAAGGTAAGGATCGGGCGGGGGCTCTGTTCGGGGAGGCGTCCTGCTGGCAATACCGGCGGGATGGTCGGGATACGGCGCGCGCGGACCAACTTTACTCGGAGCTCCTGGCATCGGCTGGAGGGGACGTGCTCGCGCCCTGGAGCGAGCTGGCGCGGATCCGCATCCGGCATTTCGGGCAGATCGAGCCGCCACCGGATTACGAGGCATTGGCTGGTGATTACGGTGCTCTCTACCAGCGTCATCCCGGGCATCCCGCCGGTCAGGAGGCATTGGTGAACCGGTTCGCCATCGAACTTTTCGACGCGGCGAAAGCACCGAATGTGGCTCGAAAGAGTGTTCCGGCGCTGGAAGCATTTTTGAAAGACCATCCTGGAAGCCCGTTTCAATCGGCAGTCCGCTTGCACCTGGCGACCTGCTACCAGGCAATGGGTCAGCCGGAGGAAAGTCTGCAATGGCGGATCCGGGCGTTTGAAAGCCGGGAAAGCAATGTTGCAAATCCGAATGCGAACGAGTCGGGCAGTTACTGGACGATCGCCCGTGCGGCCAGGTTTGAGGCGGGGAATTTCGCGGTGGCGCGGCAGTATTTTCAAAAGCTCATCTCCGAATACCCGAACGATCAGCGAATCTTCGAGGCCAGGCGCGCCTTAAGCGAGATGGAGCAGATCGAGGAATTTGTCCGCGCCGGGGGCAATCCGGCAGATTGGCGGGAAGGGATCAAGCGATGAAAAGAGCCTGGGATTTTTTTGCATCGAGACTGCCGTTTTTAGTGATCGGCGCGACGTTTGTGTGGGCCTGCGTGAACATTGCCACGCGGACCGTGAAGCGGGATAAGCCGGATGAGATCGTGATCCGCATCGGGCACTGGCAGTTGGAAACCGGGGTGCGCCAGGGTCTCGACGAGCTGGCGCGGGAGTATGAGAAGCTGCATCCGAATGTGCGCATCGTGCAGGATGCCATCCCGGAATCCACGTGGAAGCAATGGGTGAGCACACAGCTTATGGGTGGCACCGCCCCGGACCTGCTGGAAATCGGGAACATGGAGCCGAATCTCGTGACCACATTCTACCTGCGATATTTCCTCCCGCTGACCCAGTGGGTCGGACAGCCGAATCCCTACAATGCGGACACCGAACTTGAGGGTATGCCGTTCTTGAAGACCTTCAAGGACGGCATGCGGCGATCCTACATCGAGGAGACGCAGGAATACATGAACGTGACGCTCTCGATGATTGGCGTGCGCCTCATCTACAACAAGGATCTTTTGATGCGGCTCACGGGACTCGCTACGCCGCCGGATAACTACCGCGAGTTTCTCGAGATGTTACGGAAAATCCGCCGTCAGAAGGATGCCTATGGGCGACCCTACATCCCGATCTCCAGCTCCGGATGGCATTTTAGCCGCTGGGATGCCGCGTTATTCCGGCCCATCACCTATCCGGCGCTGCGTCTGATGGATTTCAACAAAGACGGACGGTTCGGCAAGGAGGAGTTGTTTTACGGATTGGCGACTGGACGCGTGAACTTCGAACATCCGGCGATTCAGGCGTATCTGGATTTGGTCGAGGAGGTGAGCGAGTTTTTTCCAGGAGGTTATACGGGGCTTAACCGGGACGAGGCGGTTTTTCCTTTTGCGCAGCAGCGGGCGGTGTTCATCCCCGCCGGTGTTTACGAAATCGTCGGCCTCAAGGAACAGGCCGCCGGGAAATTTGCCCTTGGGATCACACGGTTTCCGCAGGTGGATCGCGCGGATCCCGAATTTGGAAAAATCTTCGAAGGCGAGCCTTACGAAAATCAGGAGGGAGGATTTTCTGTCGGCATCACCCGCTCATCGAAGCACCCCGATGTGGCATGGGACTTCCTGCAATTTCTGACCAGCCGAAAAGGCAATGAAAAGCTCAATAAGGCGTTCGGGTGGATCCCGATCATCAAGGGCACGGAGATGCTTCCGGAAGTGACGGCCTTCCAACCGGTGCTTGAAGGGGTTTATCCGGCATTGGACGCCACCCTTGGTGGCGAGACGACGATCAAGTGGATGCAGCTTTTCTCGCTCTTTCAAGTGGGACAGTTGTCGAAGGCCGATTTCACCCAATCGTTCTCGGATTTCTATCTGGGCATGGGGCGGGAGGATTTCCGCGAACTCATCCGCAACCGCTACCGGGGAATCCAGCGGGACGAACAGGTGGCTGCGGGGCAAATGGCGAGGGCGCGCGCTCTCGAAGGCACACCCGAGGCGGAGAATTACTGGATGAAATATCGCGCCATCATCCTCGGACGGGTACTGGAAAACGACGCACAATCCCGCCGGCTTGTGAAAGAAGTCAACGCCGGGCCGCAGCAAGGAAGTCCGGCTCTTGATGACTACAGTGCCGAAGCTCTCCAGCGCATCCGGTCCGACTTGCAGAAAGAAAAACTTCCATGAAAAGCATTCCTTGGCGCCAGGCCCGCTACCATTGGGAAATCTACCTGCTCGTTCTCCCGACCGTTCTCCTGATCGGACTCTTCCAATACTATCCGGCCGCAAGCGGGATCTATCACAGCTTCTTTCGCTGGAATGGGGCCGATGTGTCCGAATGGGTGGGATTCAAAAATTACATCGATCTCATGCAGTCTCCGGAGTTCTGGTCGTCGTTCAATGTCGCCTTCACCCTCGGAGTCTGGAACGTCCTCAAGATGATTCCGGCCATCGCGGTGGCGATCTGGATTCACCGCTGTCGGAGCGAGCGCGCCCAGTATTTCTATCGCTTGATGTTCATCGCGCCGATGGTCGTTCCGGCGCTGGTGATGGCGTTGTTGTGGCGCACGTTTTTCTTCGAGGCGAATGCCGGATTTCTGAATCACTACCTGGACATCACCGGGTTGATGAATGTGCTGATCCATCTCGACCAGTGGTTCCACTGGGGCGGGATTTTCCGGGAGGGATCTCCTCCCGCATGGTTGGGGGATCCGCGGCTGATCCTTGTGGCCTGCATCGTATGGGGGTTGCCGTGGGTTGGCTCGTTCGCGGTGCTCACCCACTTGGCCAAGCTCCAGAATATCCCCAAAGAAATCTACGAGGCGGGCGACATTGACGGCACCACCTGGTGGAGCAAGTTCTCCCGCATCGAGCTGCCCCTCATGATGAGTTCCATCTATCTCATGCTCGTCTTTGTCATTATCGGGACGATCAAGGACGCGGCGATGGTTCTCGCGCTCGCCGGACTCGATGGAGGTCCGGGCGGCGCGGTGACCGTTCCAGCGCTTTTTATGCTGCGCAAGGCGTTTGTGAGTCAGGAAATGGGCGCAGCCTGCGCGATTGGCATCATCCTCATGCTCGTGGTTATCGCCCTGCAGAAGCTCAGTGTCGTCGTGATGGACAAGGATGCCGTGCCGCGTTTCCTGCGTCCGCTCATGCGACCGATCGGGCTGCTCCTCGCTTTTGCGCTCTTTTTCCTCCTTTCCTGGCGGTTTCTCGGAATTCTAATCTTTCTTGCGGTGTTCCCGTGGGGCGGACTTTTCTCGGGACTTTTCGCAATGCTCCGGGGTTGGTTGCCAAGCCGCGATGACCGCAGAGCCCCACTCCTTAAAGCCCCCTCGCCGGTGGCGACCGGGGTGCTGCGGGCCTCCAAACACGTTTGTATCTGGGCCGTCCTCGCCATGGCCTTTCTGCCGCTGTATCTCATGCTGGCGGTCAGCCTGAAGACGAACGCCCAATTCTATGAGTCCCCGTCCTCGCTGGCAGGCCCCTTCCAGTGGGACAACTGGGGCACCGCCTGGCAACTCATTCAGCCCAGCGTGGCGAACAGTCTCTACATTTCCACTTTGGGAACCTTCTTCACCATGATCCTGGGATTGGGTGGCGCGTATTTTTTTGCGCGTCAGCGGATGCCGCTCTCGACGCTGCTCTGGAACGCGATCCTCGTTTTGATGATGATGCCCGCCGTTGCAAACCTGGTTCCCCTGTTCCGCCTGCTCGCCGACCTCAACCTGCTCAATACCCTCAGCGCACTTATCCTTGTGGGCACATCCTCCGGGCAGATTTTTGCCATCTTCGTTCTGCGCAACTTTGTGGCGGATATCCCGCAGGATTTGTTCGAGGCGGCGGAGATCGATGGCGCGAATCACTTCCAGCAAGTCTTCACCATCGTCCTGCCGCTGTGCGGGCCGATTCTCGGCACGATCGGCGTGATGCACTTCATTGCCGAATGGAATGAATTCGTTTTGCCGCTGGTCGTCATGCGCGATGCCGACATGCTGCCCGTCATGGTTCAACTCCAGCGGCTTTCCGGCGAGTACATCAAACTCTTCGGCCCGCTCATGGCCGGCTACGCGTTGGCCAGCATTCCCGTGATCGTTCTCTTCGCCTTCTCGATGCGTCTATTCGTCAAAGGCATGACCGACGGGGCCGTTAAAGGATGATGCGCGTGACTGGCCGCTACACGTTCCCTCCCGCTTTTGAACTCAAAGCGCTCCCATGCATTTCGCGTCCCCCCAATTGCCATGGCAATCGGCCAGGCTGGCGGAACGCTCGCCGCTCTCTCGGCCCTGGATCCGGCGCGGTGCCGCGCTAACGCATTCCCGTACGAGACGCTCCGCGTGCGACTCCTCGCCGACAACGCGTTCCTCGGCGAAACGCCTGGGCAATGACTTCCATCCGTCGGCGGGTTGGCGGATGACCGGTCGAATCAAACGCAGGCTTCGTCAGTTGCAGACGGCCGGAGCGGATCGTTCAAGCCGCCCTCTTCACGCCTTCCGGTTGGCTGCGGCCAGCGTGGCCTTCAGCCAGCCGTTGGCAAAGAGGCGTCCGAGAGTGCCGTAGCCGGGGGTGAATCCGGGCTCATTGCCCTCACCTTCCATGGTGGGCACATGGTCGCAGCGGAACGGGACGTTGATTCCCAACTCGCGATAGAGGCGAAAGAGAGCGAGTTGGTCGGTGGTTCCTTCATCATGGAAGAGCTCAACAAAATCGTCCGCCGTGCCGCTGACATCGCGTACATGGACAAAGGCGATCCGGTCACCAAACAACCGGGCAGTTTGCTGGAGATCGACTCCCATGAGTTTAAAGTTGGCCTGACAATACGTGACGGCGTTGGCGCGACAAGGCAGCATAGAAAAAGCGCGCTCGAAACCCTCCACCGTGCCAAAAATACGGGCGACGCCGCCGAGGGAAGGCAGTGGCGGATCATCGGGATGCAGCCCCATGCGCAAGCCGAGGCGTTCTGCTTCGGGCAAAACAGCGCGGGCGAAGTATTCGTAGTTGGACCAGAGTTGATCGAAATCCAGTGGCGCACCAGGAAGCAGCGCGGGTGTTTCTGAGAGCCGGAAGGACGGGCAACGGGCTCCGCCGCGCCCGACCCGCTCCGAGCCGCGATACCAGCCGGTGCCCGCCATGAAGTTGTAGCACAATAGCGGGATGTCGAGCGCGGCCATGTTGCCGAGCATGCGACGATAGCACTCCAAATCCTCGTCGCGTCCGGGCCGGCCGAATTTGATGCGCGACATATCGAACTGGTCCCCTTCGAGAGCGACCACTCGGAGCCCAGCGTCGGCGAGATCCTTGACGGTCGCGGCAAGGGCGTCGCGATCCCACGGAGCTGCCCGTCCGGTCAGCTCGGGGGCGCATTTGACCACCACGTCGGTGATCCCCATTTGCCGACAAAGCGGCCAGAGGCGATGCGGCTTCGGAGAGACAAACTCGATAAGGCGCATTAAAAATAGCCGCCCTTTTTGGTGATCTCTTGAACCGTCTGGCCCTCGGCGACCCAGCCGAAGATTTTCTTCTCGTTGGCTTTGATCTCTTCGGCGCGGACGATTACTTCGTGAGCGATGTCACGCGGGACAATGACCACGCCGTCGATATCGGCAAGCACAACGTCTCCGGGCTTAATGACGACATCGCCGATCTTGATCGGAATCTGGTAGTGAGTGATAAGGCAGCGCCCGAGCGAGCCGTTCGGGCTGCGGTGTTTGTAGAAGACCGGAAAGTCTTTCTCCATGATTTGATGAGTGTCGCGGATGCCGCCGTCAATGACAGCTCCCTTGACGCCAAGACCCACGGCGGTCGCGGTCATGACGCCGCCCCAAAGCGTCGCCTTCTCGTCGTTGGAAGTGTCCCATACGACCATGGTGTCCTTGGACAGCTCGGAGATCATCTGCGTGCGGAAGGTCATCTCGCCGGTGATCTTCACGTTCGGCGCGCTCTTCACCGTGAAGGCGAGACCTGCCACGGTGCGCTCGGGCCGCAGGGGCTTGAAATGGCCGGGAAGAGCCTGATCGAGCAACGCAAACTCGCGGAGCACATCGCTGATGACTCCGGTGTAAAGTTGCTCGTAGCGCGAGAGCAACTCGGGGACGGGCACGGGAAATTCCTTCGTCGAAACGCTCTCGCGCTCGGCGATCAGTTTCTCAAGTTTCATCATGCCCACTTCTCTTTTATAGGCTTCAATATCGGCGTTGAGGTTTTTGCTCATGGAGTTGTATTTTGTTGATTTGTTTTGCGAACGGGTTTGTTAAAGGCTCATGCCTCCATCGACATAGACGTTCTGTCCGGTGATGTAGCGACCGGCCTCCGAACAGAGCAGCAGGGCTGCACCGGCACAGTCCTCGGGCTCCCCGAGGACACCGGCGGGAATGGCGGAGAGCACCTTGTCGATGTAGGACTGCCCGGTGAGACGTGCGCGGGAACGGTCGGTATTGATCACGCCCGGAGCGATGTTGTTGACCGTGACGCCATACGGAGCGAATTGCTTCGCGAGATTGCGCACCATGAGCGTCTGAGCCGCCTTGAGCGCCGAATAGACAACCATCTCGGGGTGCGGCTTGCATTCCTGCACGGAGCCAATCGTGACGATGCGTCCCCATTTGCGCTCAATCATCGCGGGAGCGCTAAGCTGGATCATCTCAAACGCACTGCGCCAGTTAACGGTGACTTGATGGTCAAAATGTTCACGGGAAACTTGCAGCCAAGGTTCGGGGTGCTGAATGGCCACGTTGGAAACCAGAATGTCGATGCCACCAAGCGCCTCCAGTGTAGCCTCAATGAGCCGCTGCGGGCCATCCGCGTTCCCGAGGTCGGCCTCCACGGCAATCGTGCGACGGCCGAGGGAACGGATTTTCTCGGCTACGGCGATTCCTGCCTCTCGGCTCCCTAGGTAATTGACTGCCACATCAGCACCGGCCTCGGCGAGAGAGATCGCAATGGCGGCACCGATGCCGCGCGAGGAGCCGGTAACCAAGGCCCGGCGGCCATTCAATAAGAACCGGGCAGGAAAGTTCATAACGAAAGACTCAGCAAATTTCCTCCCTCCGCCTCGGGAACGTCCAGGCCTCCGCGAAACTTGAGTCCCTCCTCGAGAAGACTGTTCGCGGGGTCCGTGCTCATGAGGTCTCAGCGATCGGTTTTTCCGTACCAGTGCTTCATCACCTGAGCGGCCGGTTTGCCATCCAGGGTGAAGCCTTTGTCGCCGCGC
>Ga0105049_10007478_pt1 | contig 12671 bp, 10 predicted proteins | sample MAT06_FD_78087 | JGI IMG/M metagenome (GOLD analysis project Ga0105049, IMG submission 78087) | Freshwater microbial communities from Lake Fryxell liftoff mats and glacier meltwater in Antarctica - MAT-06 | ecosystem: Environmental > Aquatic > Freshwater > Ice > Liftoff microbial mat | place...
GCGAGCTTCGCGCGGCGAGCTTCGCGCGGCGAGCTTCGCGCGGCGAGCTTCGCGCGGCGAGCTTCGCGCGGCGAGGTCGCTACGCTCCCGCGGCGAAGCTTCGCAACGCAGGGCCATAGGCCCGCTCGCAGCGCGAAGCTCGAAGCGCGAAGCTCGCCGCGCGAAGCTCGAAGCGCGAAGCGCGAAGCTACCGTTTTCCCCGCACCGGCACGACGCGCAGACGGATATCAATCGAGCGGTTCGCTCCGACATCCCACGACATCACCAGTTCTTTCGCCGGCTTGGCGATCGGTAACCACTTGGCTGCGCCTGGCGGTTGGATCTCGACGGCATCACGATCGAACTGCAGAGCGAAGGCGTATTGATCGGATTCCTTGGCCAGGACGCGCTCTTCTCCCGCGCCGGTCAGCACCATGCCGCTGCGGCGAATGACCAACGTGCGGCCGTCGGCGAACGGTAGCGCCCATTGATCAGGGCCATGGTCCTGGTCGGGGAAACGCACTTGGAAGCGCAGGGCACGACCAACCGAGGAAGCGGACACATCGCTGCGCGCGTTGCCGGTGCTGGTCAAGCGGACGGTGTTCTCGTGCACCACCGCGTTCGTCGGCGGACGCCAAGTGACCGCCTGGAGTAGGTCTGCGCCAAGGTGGCTGACGTACTCCTGCGGCCACAACTCGCGGACGCGACTCTCCTCCGGCTTGGGCGTGCTCGCCTCCTCGGCCAGCATCGCCTCCTCCCATTTGCGCTGGTAGCTGTCGTAATCCAGACGCACGCCTGGGCTTTTGAGGTCATCGCCGATGGATTGCAGTGCGGTGTAGGCGTCGGCTAGGCGGCGCTGGCCGAGATGCTCAGCCACGCTCTTGAAGGTGCCCTGGACCTGGAGGTAGGCCCAGGTGTTCCATGCGCGCTCCACGTTGGTGCGGATACGGGTGATTTCCCGTGCTGGCGCAGTGACACCGGGTTGCTGGCGATCGAGTAGGGCCACGGCCTCACGATAACGATTGGCTTTCGCCAACTGCGCAACCGCTTCCTGCGCGCTGCTCCATTGCCAGCCACCGGCAAGGCCCATCACCATCACGATAATCACCACGGCGATGGTGATACCGAAGGCATACCACGACAGTTTGCGCACGGTCCGACGCAGGCGACGACGACGTGCGCGCACCACCGCCTCGGCCGCGTTGGGCGCGGAATCAGGATCGTCATCGACCTGTTGGCGCCGCAGTTTGGAAACCATCTCAATCACTTCGGCGGCGGACTGCGGACGGTCGGCGGGTTCTTTTTCCATCAACCGACTGATGAGTACGCGCACGGCCGGACTCGGGCCCGGCTCCGGGAACTTAAGCGGTTGACTGGCCGCGCGCATCAGCACTTCCATTGCTGAATCACCGTCGAACGGCGTGTGGCCACATACCAGATGGAATAAGGTGGCACCGACCGCGTAAAGATCCGCGCGGTGATCAACACCATGCGCGTCACGACCCTGCTCTGGCGCCATGTAATGCGGCGTGCCCATCACCTGCCCGACGTTGGTGGCGGTGACCGAGGCGTCGTCCGCGTCCTCGGCACGCGCCAAGCCCAGGTCGGCAACTTTGACCATGCCGGACTTGGTCACCATCAGGTTGTCCGGCTTGATGTCGCGATGGACCACGCCGTTGCTGTGCGCGAACTTCAGCGCTTCCAGCGCTTGACGGCAGATCTCCAGCGCGCGCATCTCGGGCATACGCCCGTGCCGACGTAAAAGTTCAGCGACGGTGCTGCCGTCGACCAACTCCATGCTGAAGAACATCAGGCCGTCGGCTTCACCGACATCATGCACCGCGATCAGGATGGGATGATGCAGACGTCCAGCAGCACGGGCCTCGCGCACGAAACGTTCGCGGAACTTACTGTTCGCCGACAGTTTCGGCGCCAGCACTTTGAAGGCCACGACACGGTTCATCGATAATTGCGTCGCGCGGTAGACCTGCCCCATCGCGCCAGCGCCGAGCGCGGATTCGATACGGTAACCGGCGATGATGGTGCCTTCGGCGAGAGCATCCCATTGGCCGCTCTCATCGGTCAGGCGCGCCAGCGAACGCGGGGTGAGCGCGTCGTTGAATCCAGGATCCACCGTCACCGGGCTAGAAGTCACCGGGCTAGAAGTCACCGGGCTAGAAGTCACCGGGCTAGAAGTCACCGGGCGATCGACCTTGGTCTCCGCCGATGGTTCGTGCTCATCGCCGAGTTCCGTCGGCGCGGTGGCGACTTGCGTCGACACCGGCGGATGGCTCGACGCCGGCGTGCCCGGAACCGCGGACGCCAGCTCACCGCTCGGTGTGCTGCCGGTGGGAGCCAAGGCGCCAGGAGTCAGGTGGCGACCATCACCACGTGGCAGGCAACGCACCAAGGCCTTGGCAATCAAATCATCCGGCAGCCGCAGCAGGCGGGCACGCTCGGTGAGGTCTCTCACCAGGCGGGCACGCCGTTCACTGTCGAGCTTCACGGGACTGGTCATCGTCCAATTATCCTCGGCCGCATGCCGCGGAGTGTGCCGTCTTTCAGGAACTACGGCAGAGGGAAAGGACCGTTCACCGGCGGTTGGCAGCGAACAGCGCGTAACACGCGATCGCTCCGGCCATGGCCGCGTTGAGGCTCTCGGTGCCACCGGGCATCGGCAGGGTCACGCGCTCGGCACAGGCTGCGAGTGCCGCCTCATCCAAGCCGTGGGCCTCTGAGCCGACCACCAACCACCGCGGTTTTCTCGGCAAGTCGAGCGGATCGCTGCCGCCACGCACCACCAGAGCACAACACGGCGCACCACCAGCGAGCGCCTCCAGGCCCTGCTCAGCGTCGTAGCGATGCACGTCGATCATCACCAGTTCGCCAGCGCTGGCCTGCACCACTTTATGCGCAAAGGGATCCGAGCCACCGACCAGCACCACCTGCTTGATGGCGAAGGCCGCAGCACAGCGGATGAGCGTACCCAGGTTCCCTGGGTCGGCGATGCCGTGCAGCACTAATCCACCAGCGGCGCGATCCAGCGCTGGTGCGGCCGGCAGCGCAAAAACGGCGAGGTAACCGGATGGCGTGTTCGCCTGCGACAACTTGGCCAACACTGCGGTCGAAGCGCGCGTGACGGTCCATGTCGCCCATTCGAGTGGCAGCTCCAACTCCTGCGCGAGCACCAGTTCCACCGGCTGCCAGCCGCGTCCTAAGAACGCCGCGATCGCACGAACCCCCTCTACCAGAAAGGCGCCATCTGTCCGCCGATGGCGAACCTCGTGCAGGCGCCGCAGGCGTTTGACCAGCGGATTATCGAGCGAGGTGATGGTGCTCATCGCGGCGCGCGACCGTTGTCAGTCAGCGCCGGAGCACAACCCCTCACTGCCACCGAATGCCACCGAATGCCTCCGAACACCCTCCAGTCGCTTCCGCCCGGCGCACCTGCTACAGCCCACCAGAGTGTTGCGACTGCATCAAGCTCCGGTCCAGGCAGTGGTTTGCATCGACCGCACCATTTTCGCGCCCGTTGACGGGTTCGCGCGCGACTTCTAAGCTCCCGCCGATCCTCAAGAAAGGCCTCGGCCACGACGTTATGAGCCAAACTACTCCATGAACACCATCCGTATGTCCCAGGTGATTGTCGCCAAGGCCTTCACCGTGCTGCCCACTGAGGCGGACAAGCGGCAGGTCATCAGCACGCTGGTGCAGAGTCTGGCCGCCGTAAAAAAGTTCGCCCCCGACAAAGCTGGAGAGATCGTCGAAGGTGCTATGGCACGTGAAGCGATCGGATCAACCGGCATCGGCCACGGCATCGCCATTCCCCACTGCCGCACACCGCATGTGAAGGAAATCGTCTGTTCGTACGGCAGCAGCACTGCTGGCATCGACTTCGACAGCCTTGATGGCGAAGCGGTCCACAGCGTGTTTCTGCTGCTGACCCCACCGGACATGAAGGAGCAGCACCTGACCTTGATGAAGAGTTTCGCCAGTCAGATCCGTAAGGAACATTTTTGCGAGTTCCTGCACCAAGTGACGACCGCGCAGCCGTTGGTGGATCTGCTCAGCGAGTTTGAGGCTCGCTGAGCCGGAACCGTGTTCCGCGCGTTCCCTGACCTGCGGCCATTCCTGGATCCGGGACGGGTGTTGACCCTGACCGGATCCCCGAGCAAACGTGAAATCCTGGTCACCGTCGCGCGTACCTTTGCCAGCCATCCCGCAATCGGTGACCATCGCAGCTGGCTCAAAGCACTCTATGACCGCGAGGACGTGACCAGCACTGGCATCGGTGGCGGCATCGCCATCCCGCACGCGCAGCACCCCTCCATCAGCGAGTTCGCCCTCGCCATCGCCCGCTGCCCCTACGGCGTCGATTTCGCCGCCAAGGATGGCCAGCCGGTGCGGGTGTTAGTGATGATGGCCGCGCCCCCCGAGGACCGCCCGACCTACCTCAAGGTCCTGGCCGGCATCGCCGCCCGACTGAACAACGTCAAGGTGCTGGAAGCGGTGCTGGCGGCGGACGGGTCCCCAGCCGTGATAGACGCCTTCGTGGCGACCTGAACCCGGACAACCGGGGATTTTAAAACCCGAAGCGAATACGCACCGGACAGCATCTCAGCGGATATCCCGGCAGTCCTGTTTTTCCTTCGTGCCTTCCTGCCTTGTGGCGAAAAATCGGGGTTCTCCCCCGCCTATGGCCCGCCCAGAAGAACCCTTTGCCCCGCCGGCTCATTCCCACATGCTGCCGGCCCATTTTTCACCACCCAATTGTGCGCCGCCCCCGAGCGCCTGAACAGCAGCGAGTCCCCCATGCAGGCCACCATCAATGACGCCGGTACCCTCCGTAAGCAGGTCACCGTCACCTACTCCGAAGCCGAAGTCGCCAGCCGTCAGGCTGCCGTGCTCAAGAAGCTCAGCGGTCAGGTGAAACTCGACGGCTTCCGTCCGGGCAAGTCCGCGCAGGCGGTGGTGGCCAAGCGCTTCGGCAACGCCGCCGTCCAGCAGGCCCAAGAGGAACTCGCCGACGAAGGTTTCAACCAGGCCCTTAAGCAACACAGCCTCAAACCCATCGGCCCGATCACCAAGGAATCGCAAAAGTCCGAGAAGGGCCTGGAGCTGGTGGTCAGCTTCGATGTGAAGCCGACTATCACCCTGCCCGAACCCTCGGCCATCGTCGTGACCAAGGACGAGGTCAAGATCGCTGACGCCGACGTGCAGGCCGCGCTCGACAACCTGTGCAAACGCGCCGGCACCCAGGCTCCCCTCGAAGCAAACGAGCTCATCGTCGTCGACGACGGCGTGACCCTGACCGGCACGGTCAGCGTCGACGGCAAGGAAGTGCGCAAGCTGCACGACTTCCACCACTTGGTCGGCGGCTACAGCCTGCTCGGGATCAAGCCTGAAGACGTGATCAAGCTTTTTGAAGGCAAGAAAATCGGCGACACCCTGGAGTTCACCACCACCCTGCCCAAGACCTTCAGCCCGAAGGACGCCGCCGAAAAGGACGCCCAGATCAGCGTCACCATCCAGACCGGGCAGCGCCAACGCGCCGCCGTCGCCGATGATGCGCTCGCCACCCGCATGGGTGTGGAAAATCTTGATGCTCTGAAGACGCGGCTGACGGATCAGCTCAAGCAGCAGAAGGAAACCGAGCTGCATCAGAAGCAGATCAACGAAATCACCGAGACCCTGATGACCAAGGTCCAGATCACCCTGCCGCCGCGCCTGGTGGAAAACGCGCTCAAAGAAAACCTCGAAACCCGCTTGGCGAAAGCCAAGGAAGAAGGCAAGAGCGCCGAAGAGCTCGCCACGCTCACCGAAGAGATCAAAGCCGAGGTCGAGAAGGGCCTGAAGCGCCACCTGATCGTCGACGCCGTCGCCGAACAGCACCAGGTGCAAGTCACCCGTGAAGACCTGGAGAGCCAGATCCAGATGGCGGCCATGCGTTCGAACCGCAAGCCGCAGGAGATCGCCGACCAGCTGCAGAAGAGCGGCCAGATCAACCAGGTAGTCGCAGAAATCCGCGAAGCCAAGGCGCTCGAAGTGCTGCTCGACAAGGTCCTCGGCCGCTTCGTGGCGAACCCCGGCCATGGCGACGTCGGCCACGTCCACGGTCCTGACTGCAACCACTGAGTCGCTGATCTAGACGACCGCACCGATGCGCACCGATGGCTGATGGCGATGCGCCGTCAGCCATCGGCATTTAACCCGATTTTATTGGAACCGCCATGACGCTGCGGCGCCACGATGAGCGGTGTCGGGAGTATCTTGCAGGTTCATTGCGATCGGATCCATCCACCGGGACTTCCCCGTGGCGTCGTGGCGTCGTGGCGGTTCAATCCCGCCGCTCATCCACACGGAGTTCGCCATGAACATCGCTGTCGCCGGAGACCACTCCGCGGTTGGACACACCCGCGCGATCATCGCCCACCTCAAACAGGCCGGGCATCAGGTCGAGGATTTCGGCACCACCACCGAAGCGTCGTGCGATTATCCCGACTACGCCGGCCCGGCGTGCGAATCGGTGGCCAAGGGCCGCAATGAACGCGTAGTGCTGGTGTGCGGCACCGGCATCGGTGTCAGCATGGTCGCCAACAAGGTTCCCGGCATCCGCTGTGCGTTAGCGCACGACGACGTCACCGCGCGGCTGGCGCGGGAACACAACAATGCCCAGGCGCTAGCGCTGGGCGCGCGTATCGTCGACGTGCCCACCGCGCTGCGCCTGGTCGACACCTGGCTGTCGGCCACCTTTGAAGCCCGCCATCAACGCCGGCTGGACAAGATCGCCGCGCGCGAAGGCTGCGCCCTGCCGACCAAGCCCTGATCCCCGCTGATCCACTGGAACCACGATGGACTCCACCATGTTGACCGCCACCGACCTCATCGCCGACGGCAAGTTGCTAGCTGACCGTATCGACGCGGCACCGGCGGAAGGACTCTCGACCGCGCTGAGCAACGCCAGCGGCGCGCATCTCGCCGCGCTCGCACTCATTGCCGGTGAACGTGGCGCGCAGGACACCATCACGGCGTTGCTGTCGTTGCTCGACCGTGATGGCATCGCCGGCAAGACCATCGCCTGGGCGCTCGGACGTCTGGCTTCGACCAGCAACGGCATCGAGGCCAAGGCCGTGGCCGCACTCGCTGACGGTGACCTCGATGTGCGCGAGAACGCCTACGGCATTCTCACCGGACTCTCCGCACGCGGTGTCGCCAGCACTGGCCTCGCAGATGCGATGGCCGCACGAGTGCAGGCGGAGATCGACCGCGCGAAGGCCGGCGGCAGCGGCCTGGGCGAACAAGCCTGTCGCGTACTCGCGGTGCTCAGCGACAGCCGCACGCCCTCGCTCATCCAACAGGTCATCGACCAGGATCGTTTCTGCGACCGCTTCGAACTTCAACGCCTGCGCAAATCAGTGCAGGATGACGGACGCGATCAGGAAACCATCAAGGCCATGAAAGGCCCCTGGCGGACGGTGTTCGCCGATGCGCTGTTCGTGCCCAAGGCACCGGCACCGGCACCGGCACCGGAGGCGGTGAAGGTCGCCGATAAAACCGCAGCGAAATCACCAGCACCTGCGCCCAAAGCGGCGGCACCTGCCGCTGCCGCGCTGACGCCGGCGCCGATAGCTGGCGAAGAACCACCAGTTGACGATGGACTCGATGAAGTTCCTCCGGGTGAAGACGATGCGCTGCCCGGCAATCCTCAGCCGATCGATTGGAAGGCCTTTACCACCAGCCCGGAAAACGAAGCGTTACCCGCGCCACTGCGGCAACTCGCCGGCCAGCTTGGGCCGTTGCTCGAACAACTGTCGGTGCGGGCCATCCGCGCGCCGCTGGCCGATCTGGCAGCCCAAGAGTTCGCCGGTCTGTTGCTCCAAGTTCTACCGCAGGCGCTGCCACCACAACACGTGCAGATGGCGCTCAGCCCACACGCCATGCAGTGCTACAAAGCCATTGCGAAGTTCCTCATCCGCACGGGCGTCGCGACCAAGGGCAATGACCTGCTCGATTCGATCGGCCTGGTGCGCAAGGAACTGACCAATCAGATCCGCCAAGCCGGCATCCTCAACGGGCCGGACTACAGTGATCCTGAGGACAAGCCGGTCGCAGCCCCACAGGCGTGACGCCTTAGACGGAACGCGACGGTCCCAACCGCATGAAGCCGACGAGCGACAGCACGATGCCACCGACGGCCACCACCCACGGCAGGATCTTCAGCGCGAGCGCCCGTTCCGCAGCCCCTGGGCTGATCGCCAGGCCGACCGCAAAACCGAGGCCGAGGATCGCCACCACCGCGCCGGCAACGATGTAGGTCGGTGCGGCCGGATCTGCGCGTCGGCGCTTGGGGACTTGGTTTTGCGCTGACATGCCCCGCGCACTGCGCGAGGTGCCCGACCCAGGACGGGCTTGATTGCGGATGCGGCTGGTACTCGACCTGTTGTTCGACCTGTCGTTCGACCTGTCGTTAGTCATGGGGCCTCCTAAGCGGATGGCCGGCGCGAAATCATCGACCACCATGGCCGACAACACCGCCCGCTGCAGCAGGGACTGCTCCAGCACAGCAAACCAGACAGTACGTTTTCGCCTGGAGGTCCACGGTGTGCGCGACAGGAGCACGCGCCGGCGCTACGCTATAAACCACTGCCAAGGAGGCGGATCGAGTCCTGCATCGCCACTCAGATGCGGCTGACGTCCACCACTGCCTGGACTTCATGGGTGCCGCCACCCAGGATCACGCCCTTGGTCGGGCTGATGTCGGTGAAATCACGGCCCACCGCAACGATCAAGTGCCGGTCACTCGCCAAGCAGTCGTTGGTCGGGTCGAGGCCGATCCAACCAATACCTGGACACCACAGCGACATCCAGGCGTGCGAGGCGTCGACGCCAATGAGTTTGACCTGCCCTGGTGGCGGCTCGGTTTCCAGGTAGCCACTGACGTACCGCGAGGCCAGGCCGAGTGAGCGCAAACAGGCGATACCGAAATGCGCAAAGTCCTGGCACACGCCACGGCGTTTGAGAAAGACCTCCGGCACGGTGGTGTTCACCGCGGTGGCCTTCTGATCGTAGACGAAGCCGGTGTAGATGCGGTGCACCAGATCAAGCGCCGCATCAAGCAGCGGGCGACCGGGGGTAAATGATTCCGCGGCGTAGGCCGCATATTCCGCTCCGGTTGGCACCATCGGCGAGTCGAAACGGAACTCGCTGGCCAGGACTTCGTCGTCACCCTGCGGATGGTAGAGATGATCACGCACCCCTTCCCACGGACTGGTGACCTGCGCATCAAGCGCAAACGCCGGCTCGACTTCGAGCACCGACTCAGCACGCACGATCAACTGCGTGTGTTGGTCCTGCACGGTGAAGCAGTCGACGCGGTTGCCGAAGTAGTCCGCACGTTGGTGCTGCACCGCCGGCACTGGCGAAATGTCGAGCGTAAACGATTCGACGCGCTGGCGTGACGTGTTCGCCGGAGCCAGATGCAGCACATTGTGCGACACCGTCACCGGTTCGCCGTAGCGGTAGATCGTGACGTGCGAGACGCGGTACCTTGTCATCACTCCCCCGGTCCGACCGAGGGCTGACGCGTGGTCGTCGCGTGGCTGAGGTACTGCGTGGTCACGGTATCCGACAACAAGGTGAGATCCGCCGACAGGTGATCGAGCACGTGCGCCAAGTGCGAGCGTTCACCCGCCTCGTCTTCGCGACTGAGTTCCTGCGGATCAACCAGACGCACCCAGGTGTAGGCACCCAGTGCGAGGCGTTCCGCCGGCGTCGGCAGGGCTTGCGGAGCACGCGGCAATTGCGCCACGTGGTCGACGATGCGTTCAAACTGGAACGCCATCGCACGTGGGTTGGTGCCATCGCATAGCAGCAGGTCGATCACCGGCGGAACCTGCAGCGACAGCAAATACCGCGCACGGTAGGTGATCGCGCTGTCGGCGATCTCTAACACGGTATCGAGCACGCTCTCATCGACGCGCGGTACGAGCGCACCACGCACCAGTTCGGCAGTGAAGGTCGCACGTTCCAAACGCCGGCCGAGATCGAGAAAACGCCAGCCCGGTCCACGCGTGGTGTTCTCGGTGGTCATGCCGGCGAAGGCCGCGAGATTGAGCACCAGACGATCGAGCAACGGCAAGGCGTCGATGGCGCGCTCCGGCTTGACCTCCGGGCTGAGATCCTGGTCCAAGTGGTTGATGATGCGCCAGGTGTCATAACTCAGGCGATCGCGCGAGGAGAACGCGGAATAATGCAGACGCCCGACCACCGAACGCAGGCTGGCGAAATTGGTGTCGCTAAACAGCAGGTCGAGCAATTGCGCTTCTAGCGCGACGGCATCCGTCGCCGGTTTGCTCAGCACACCTTGGTGCTTGAGCACGCGTAGGGCGGTCTCCAGTCCCTGGTCGGCACCAACCTCCTGATCGCCCGCGAGGCGCGTCAACGCTGCACGCAGCACCCGGGCCGCATCTTCGGCGCGTGCACCGTAACGACCCAGCCAATAGAGATGGTCGGCCACCCGACTGGGCAGATCACTGCCGCCGCGTTTGAATTCCACCGGCGCGCCAGACGGCCGCAGCAAGGTCACTGGTGCCACTGGCCCATCGGACAACACCCAGGCGTCCTTGCTGCCGCCACCACGCTGAAACGACGCCGCCCACGGTTGGTTTTCGCTGGCGATACGCGCCAAGCCGCCCGGCATGACGGCGTAGTCGCCATCGTCGTTGGCCACCGCGAACACGCGCAGGACCAGCGAACGGGCGGCGAAGGTGCCTTCGCTCCACACCGGCGTGATTGATGGAACCGGTGAGTACTGACCGACCAACGTGTGCGGGACGGTGTTCAGCCGCATCAACATGCGCTCGCGTTCCTCCCGGTCGAGTTCGCGACCAAGACACGCCGGCGCACGCACGCTGCCGAACGCGGGACGGATGACCAGGTCGTCGAAGCGTTCACGCAGTCGACCGGCGGCATCCCCACCCCACAGCGTTTCCACCGCGGGCAGCGACAGATCCTCATTAAACAGCAGACGACAGAGCCGCGGCAGGCTCGGCATTAACGCTGCATTTTCACCGATGCCCGAACCGAGGGCGTTGGCGACCACCACGTTGCCGGCGCGCGCCGCAGCAACCAGGCCCGCGACGCCGAGCGTCGAGTCGTTGCGCAGTTCCAGCGGATCGCAGAAGTTGTCGTCCAGGCGGCGCAGGATCACGTCGACCCGGTGCAGGCCACCGAGAGTCTTGAGGAACACCTGATCGTCGCGCACCGTCAGGTCGCCGCCCTCGACCAGGGTGTAGCCCAGGTAACGCGCAAGGTAGGCGTGTTCAAAGTAGGTTTCGTTGAACGGCCCAGGCGTCAGCAGCACGATACGCGGATTGTCGCGGCGAACCTTCAACTTGGTCGCCAGCACGGTGAGCGTGCGGCGCAGGGCGATGAAAAAACCGGCGAGGCGCTGCACCCCGCACTGACGATACCCATCGGACAACGCGCGCGACAAGACGATGCGATTCTCCAGCGCATAGCCGGCGCCCGCAGGTGCCTGCGTGCGGTCCGCCAACACTCGCCACGAACCGTTGGGGCTGCGCACCAGATCGGCGGCATAGGTATGCAGCCAACGCCCGCCAGCGGGGTTGATGCCATGGCAGCCGCGCAGAAAAGCAGGATGGGCAAAGATCAGCGCCGGGTCGAGGTGGCCTTCCTTCAGCAACCGCTGCGGGCCGTACGCATCGGCGATCACCGATTCGATCAGACGCGCACGCTGGCTGATACCACGAGCAAGGCCATCCCACTCGGAGGCCGACATCATCAGCGGCAATGGATCAAGCTGCCACGGCCGGTCGAGCCCCTGGGAATCGCCATAGACGTTGTAGGTGACGCCGTTTTCGCGGATCAGCCGGCGCGCCTGTTCATAGCGCTGCGCCATGCCGCGGGCGCCCAGTCGGCGCAGGCAGTCGTCGAGCATGCGCCATTGCGGTCGCAAGGTCTGGCCCACACGCAGTTCGTCATAAGCGCCCGCGACCGCAGGGGCATTGACCAGATCGAGATCGCCGGGGGCATCCATCACGGGCGGACAGGTGAGTGACTGTCAGGCGGAGGTCAATCGTGCATCGTGCACAGGTTCTGAACCTGCGCCGAGATCCACCCCGCCCCAAGGCTGGCGGAGTGGATGTCGGCGACACCGGCTGTGCCGCTGTGTTTTGCTGCGCAAAACCAGGATCCCGTCCCCGCTCGCGTGCGCAGGCGCACTCGGGGATTGTTGTTCGCGAACTCTGGTAGCTCACGCCTGCCAGGGGCTCGGCCGCCCCTGGACCCGCACATCATATCCCGGTGCTTGCTACGTTTCACTTCCCCTGGCGACACTTGGACCAGCGCACAGGTGCTCCTTGGAACTGTTGCCAGGATGGCTGGGCGGCGATACCGCCGAGGCGTTCTACGTCCATGTTGCAACCACTCAGGTCTTCACCCGAACGATGAACAGGTGCCACGCCATTCCGGACTGGTGTCCCACTGCGCACCGCGCACCGCGTTTTTACGTTCATTAAGTGTAACTGCTCAGGCTTGGTGCTCCATCGCTTCGCGATGGGGCGGGTGCCCGAGTGGCGGTGGGCGGATAAAATGGGCGAAGCCCATCCGCCCACGGATGAGGAGGCGAAGCCGACGAACCCGAGCCACGACCAAACCCGTGGGGGCAGGCC
>Ga0105049_10007483_pt1 | contig 12668 bp, 6 predicted proteins | sample MAT06_FD_78087 | JGI IMG/M metagenome (GOLD analysis project Ga0105049, IMG submission 78087) | Freshwater microbial communities from Lake Fryxell liftoff mats and glacier meltwater in Antarctica - MAT-06 | ecosystem: Environmental > Aquatic > Freshwater > Ice > Liftoff microbial mat | place...
ATAGATAATGCACAAACAGCACATTTGTCATAACAAAATAATACAGAAGTTGATGCACTAGGAATAACCAATGTACGGTTTACATCTCCACCATCTTGGATACCGCAACCACCAGTCACGATTTCAGTTGAATCGCCACCTTCATTAGTTCCCCAATTGTCATTTACAAATTTAAATTTTTGAGTATTTCCGATTGCGCTGTCAGGAAATGTTAAAGTAATTGTCCAAACATTAGATGCTCCTTCTTGTGTCATTGCGCATTCAGCAGCAGTTGGGTTCCAGTTAGGAGTAACAGAACCATTATCTGTAAAATTACCGCCAATACGCATCCCGCCAGGACCTAAAGTAGTTGGTATTGCTAAGTACTCAGTAATGTCTACTCTAAAAGTTACATTAACTTGAGCGTTCAAAGCTGTTGTAGCAAATAATGCAGCAGCAGCGAATAATGTGTAAAGTTTTTTCATTGTTTTTTTAGTTTTTAAGTTGGTTACAAATTTAAGTGAAAATTATCGTTTACAAAAAGCAAATACGCTTTGTTTGTTTAATATCCTGAGTTTTGTTTTAAGTTAGGGTTTGCAGTAAGGTCACTGAATGGAATAGGGTAGATGTTGAAATTATCAGAAACGCTTGCACCTGCACTCACTCCGCCTTTCCATGGCCAAATATAGCTTCCTCCTGTAAATTTACCAAAGCGAATTAAATCGGTGCGACGGTGGCCCTCCCAATAAAGCTCTCTAGCTCTTTCATCTAAAATAAAATCTAATGTTAAATCTCCTGCTGTAATGTTTGCGTTAGAGTTACCATAAGCGCGCTCTCTTAACTGATTTACGTATGTTACAGCTGTTCCTTCAATTCCATTTGCTCCGCCTCTTTTGGTTGCTTCTGCATACATGAGGTATACATCAGCTAAACGGAAAAGAGGAAAATCTGTGTCTGCAAAATTTACAGGATCGGAGCCCACAGATAAATCTTTATTTATATTTCTAAATTTTCTAATTCCGTAACCATTCGTAAAAGTAGCAAGCGTTGTAATATCTGCAGTGTGACCATTTCTAAAAAATAAAAATCTTCCATCTAAAGTGGTATCGCTAAATTTATTGTAAAGTGCTACTGTTGTTCTTAATCCAAACCAACCTCCAGCACTTATACCAAAACTATCTGCAGCAAACCAAGTAGGACCTCCTACAGGAGCATGTATAAGATAGGTTGTTCCGCCGAAAGTTTTCGTTCTTGTTCCGTCGAAACAAATCGGAAAAATTATTTCGTTTGAGGTATGGTTATCCGCAAAAAACAAGTGTCTGTAATTTGGCTCAAGTGAGTAATTTCCTTCACCTAAAACTTTATTACAATAAACGATAACATCCGCATTTCTCTCAGTGCCTGTAGATACTTGTGCATTCAAATACAGTTTTGCCAAAAGCATTTGTACAGCGCTTTTGTTAGCTCTGCCGTATTCACTTTCTGTGCGAGAAGAAATCAAACCTTCTATTGTTTTTAATTCACTTTCTATATAATTGAAAAGGCCTGTTTTTGTAAATTGTTCAGGAAACTCTCCGCCAGGGAATTTTGTTTCATCAGAAGTGTTAGGAAGGTTACCATACAAATCTAAACCGTGGAACATACTTAAGGCTTTTAAGAAACGAGCTTCTGCTCTGAATTTAGCAATTTTGGCTTTATCATCGGCTCCGAAACCACGGTCATCTAATCTGCTTTCTTCACTTTGACGAATGAATTCATTGCACAAAGTAATTTGATACATTATACGGTTATAAAGTATAGTAACGAATTCATTACGAGAGCTCCAAGTCATTTTATTTAATTCTTGAATGGTGCCATCGTTCCAAGCTATTACCGCTTCATCAGTTGGTAACTCTTGCAATTGCCAGAACTGCCTCAAGTATTGAGAAAAACCTTCATCAATTCCTACTAAATCTGCATTACCTGCGGGACCAGTTTGTCCGCTAACAGCCAATCCAGCATAACATTTTGCCAAAACGTGAATGTAATTTTCTGGCTTTTCATAAACCGTTAGAGATGTTTCTAAATTATAGGGTTGTCTATCTAAATCTTTTATGCAACCGGAAAAGAAACCTACACTTAAAACGGCTGCTCCTATTAAAAATAAAATTTGTTTTTTCATGTTTTTAAATTTCAAAATTGTCTATAAAAAATTAGATTTGAATGTTAACACCTAAGGAGAATATTCTTGGACGCGGGTAAAGTGTATTATCGATTCCATTAAAAATTTCAGGGTCAACTCCTTTATATTTTGTTATTAAGAAAGCATTCTGTACTGAAGCAAACACTCTTAAACCAACTTTGTTTTTAAGAACTCTTCCGAAAGAATAACCTACATTGATATTATCAACCCTAATAAACCAAGCCTTTTGCACATAATAATCAGAGAAGTATTGAGGAGCTCTGAATTCTGTATCCAAGATATCAGACAAACCATTAGAAAGGGTAGGGGAGGCCGGCAACAGGGCATTTGTAAAACCAGTGTTAGATGCCACATTGTTATAAATATAATTTCCAAAGCTTCCTCTAGCCATTATGCTAAAGGACCATTTTTTATAAGTTACAGAAGTATTAAAACCTATAAAGAACTGAGGAGCGGGATTTTTGTGACGGTACAAGTCTTCTGAATTTATTACACCATCTCCATTTCTATCTTGATAGGCATCTGTATCTCTATAAACAACACCAGAAGCGGCAGTGTCTCCAATCTCAATTGGTTTATTGTTCTCGTCATATCTTTGCTCGTATACAAAGAATGTATTTATTTGTTCACCTACGGTATTTATCTGAATTGTATTTCCAACACCTCCAGCAATTCCACCAACAAGATTTCCAATTGCTGTATCAGAATTAAACCTGCTTAAAGCTAAAATTTTATTTCTATTGGTAGTAAAGTTAAAACCTACATTCCACTCAAAATCTTCTTTCACAATTGGTACAGTATTGATTATGAATTCTATCCCTTTATTTTCAATTGAACCAACATTGGTAAGTACTCGGTTATTAAAGTTAGTACCAGCAGGAACATCAATTTCTGCAATTAAATCATCCGTTCTTTTGTAGTAAACATCCAAACTACCATTAATTCTTCCCTTAAAGAAACCAAAGTCTAAACCGCCGTTATAGGTTGTTGTTGTTTCCCATTTAAATTGCTCATCGTAACGAGATGGACGTAATGTGTAGAAGAATTGATTTCCAAATTGATATTGAGCTGTGTTTTCACTTTGACTGTAAATAGGCAAATAATTAAAATTTACTCCAACATCTTGCTGACCCGTTACACCATAACCCAAACGTAATTTTAAGTCAGAAAGGTGTTTCATTTTCTTAAATGGCTTTTCTTCAATGATTCTCCAAGCAACTGCTGCAGAAGGGAATAAACCCCAACGTGCGGATTTTGAGAAACGAGAAGAACCATCATTTCTTAAGGTTCCAGTGAATAAGTATTTACCATTGAACGTGTAGTTTAATCTGCCGTAAAATGAAACCAAGGTATTTTGTGATAAAGCAAAAGGAAAAACAGGAGCAAGCGTTCCTGGAATGGTATCGAGGTTGCCTTGCAGTCCTCTGAGGTTAGGAGAAGAAAAGTACCAATCTTGATAAGAATATCCTCCAATTACATCGATTACACTTTTTATTTTTTTCAATTCCTTCTTGTAATTTAGATAAAACTCAAATAATTTATTATCTCTGTTTTGGATGTATGGTGCAAATTGACCTTTAGAGTTTGAAAAATAATTTGCTGCAGCAGAATCTGTTACAGTAACGGAACCGTTGCTTCTTGCAATATCATAACCCACATTTAAATTAGCTCTTAATTCTGGTAAGAAATGAAATTTATAATCAAGTTGAAGATTACCGATATTTCTAAAAACCTGGCTTTGGTCTAAGCGCTGTTCAATTAATCCAAGAGGATTTCTTCCAGCAAGCGCATTTGGATTATTACCATTTAACCATTCGAAATATCCTCCGAAACGGTCACTAGTTGATCTTACTTCTTGCGTTGGGTCGAAGCCAATAGCAGAACCAATTGATCCTTGATCAGCAAATGTAGAATTACTTAATACTGCCTTTTGATTGATTTCAACTTTTAAATGGTCTTTGAAAAAAGTAGGTGAAATATTTAAATTTGCTGTACCTCTTTTCATATTGTCGGTTATTAAAACTCCATTTTGATCTAAATATCCCAAGGATAAACGATACGGCAATTTTTTTACACCACCAGAAAAGTTGATCAAATTATCAGTAGAAATAGCCGTTCTGTAAATTTCTTTTTGCCAATTCGTGTTGGCGTTACCTAGTAACTTAGTCTTGTTGGTGTCATTGGTGCTGTTAATTATTCCGCGGAATTCATCAGCAGAAAGCACATCTACTAAACGCGTTACGTTAGCTACAGAATTTACAGAATTTACTTCCACTCTGAACGCATCTGTTTTGCCTTTTTTAGTTGTAATGATAATAACACCATTAGATGCTCTAGAACCGTAAATAGCAGTTGCGGAAGCATCCTTTAAGATAGTCATATTCTCAATGTCATTCGGGTTAATTAAGCTCAAAGGATTGGGTGAGCCAGCAATGCCATCATTCGCTAATGGAACTCCATCAATAACAATTAACGGATCGTTGCTTGCATTCAAGGAAGAACCACCTCTGATTCTGATTGTGCTACCTGAGCCTGGAGAACCTCCATTAGGAGTAATCTGCACACCTGCTACCTTACCGCTTATTAGTTGTTCCGGTGTATTGATATTCCCTTTTAAGAAATCTTTAGAACTTATGGAAGCCACAGCCCCTGTTAAATCTTTCTTTTCAGTAGATCCATAACCGATAACAACTACTTCATTTAAATTATTCCCGCTAGGAACCATTTTAATGTTTAAGTCAGCCGTTTGTCCGCTTTTAACATTAACCGAACGTACTTCTTTTTGATAACCGATAAATGAAATTTCTACTATATTGGTACCTTCTTTAGGTGCGGTAATAGTAAATTTACCATCTAAATTTGTAGTCATACCGATGGTTGTACCTTGAATTCTAGCCGCAGCACCTATCATTGTTTGTCCAGTTTCGTCAAGGACGGTACCTGTAATTGTTTGGGCAAATGCAGAATAATTTGCAAAACAAATAAGAATTAAAAGAATCCGTAGAAATCTATTCATATTTTAACTGTTTAAGGGATTTATTTATTGTTTGATTATTTTACCAGTGAAAGATTTACCATTAATTTGAGCGGTGTAGAAATAGATACCTGTATTCATTTCGTTAGTATTTAATAGAAATGAATTTAAAGGGTCAACTTCTAAATTTGTTTCAGTTTTTACAATTCTTCCTGTTACATCTGAAATAATTAATTCAGATGTTTTGTTAGGAGTTTCCGGAAACTGAAAGAAGATTTCACTAGAAAAAGGATTTGGAAAAACTAACAACTGTTTTTCGTTTGCTGTAATTTCGTTTAAGCCTAAAGCGATATCATATCCATTGACAGGTGGAATAATTCTTTTGTTGGTATAAACATGAAATTCTCCAGCAGCAAGGTTGAGTGTGATATCTGTATTGTTGATAGTTATGCTATCGCCGGTAAGGTAATCGTACCATTTTCCGGATTGTGTAAAGTACGGCTGGCAGCCCCAATTAGAAAGGTTAAAGTTTCCTACAACAATAACATCTAAGTCGTTGCTATCGAATTTTATAAATTTTGTCCAGCCACCTAAGTCATATTGTGGAAATAAGTCGCGCATTACTGGGAAGTTTGTTTTTAAGTAATTCATTTTTCTAACAACTTCAAAACAAGCTCTTCTCCCAGGGGCATTATAGTAGTCCCATCTGACTGGTTTGGAAGCGGTGCGACAATTTTCGCTGATACTTCCATTTGGACATCTATTGATAGAATATTCGTACCCTAATTCACCAAATTGCCAAATCATTTTAGGTCCAGGAATAGCGATTAAAAATGCGTTTGCAGCAGCCATTCTATCAACTGCGGTTCCGATATCTCTTGTATTGTAGCCATCAACCGAATTTCCAAAGTTTAGGTTTTTGTACATTAATCTCTCTTCATCATGACTTTCCGCATACGTTACCATTCCGTAATTATTCCAATTTCTCCTCCAATGAGTAGATTCATAAAGGTTCATATTTGTTAAGAAACCCATTGTTGCTTGGTTATAAGCATCAGTTCCTTTAGCCCAAACCATCATCCCGTTGTTGGCGTATTGAATCTCTTCATCCCAAACTCCTAAATGTTCTAATATTAAATGGGAGTTAGGATCTGTTTGGCGAATACTTGCAGCATAATCATTGATAATGTTAACTCGACTTTGGTCATAATTACCCCAAGCTCCTATGTTAGAGCCAGAATTTGTTTGCGTAAAACCTTTACTTAAATCGAAACGATATCCATCAATTTTATATTCGTCAATCCAATGTTTTGTAACTTTTTTAACGAAATATTTAGTTGCTTGGGTTTCGTGGTTAAAGTCAAAACCAACGTTGAATGGATGCGTTGCAACAGTATTGAACCAAGGGCTTTGAGAAGTAGGAGCGCCATTGTTAAAATACATTTGCACCATTGGATTTTGACCAAAAGAATGGTTAAAAACAACATCTAATAATACAGCAATACCGTTAGCATGACAAGAATCTACCAGTCTTTTGAACTCATTCCTTGAGCCATAAAATTTATCAACAGCCATAAAAAACATTGGGTTATAGCCCCAACTTTCATTTCCTTCATATTCAGCTACGGGCATTAACTCTAACGCATTGATTCCAAGCGCCTTTAAATAAGGTATTTTTTCTATTAAACCCTTAAAATCTCTTTTGGAGCTAAAATCGTGAATCCAACATTCGTAGATAACTAAATCCGATTTAGGGGCGCGATTATAAATGTAACTATTATCCCAAGAATAGGCAGGATATTGAGTTTGAAGAACACCTACAATTCCCTGACCTTTTCCAACAGGATAATTCATTGCTTCGGAGTAAGAAGCGGCAGAAATATATTGATCATTATTAGGGTCAAGAATCTTTTCAGCATAAGGATCCGCAACCCGTTGACCTTCCCAACCAATATGATATTGGAAGCTATACTCTTGATTAGGGTTTAAGCCGGTTATTTCAATCCAAAAATGTTGTCCATCAGCGGTTCTTTTCATATTATATTCTGGAAGAAATTGCCAATCGTTAAAATCTCCTACAACATAAACAAAATCTTTAAAAGGCGCTCTTAGTTGAAGATAAGCGGTAGTTGAATTGGGGTAAATTATACCTTCTGAACCATAACTAGGCACTTCGGCAACGGTTACACCTGCATGAACGGTTAACAGAACTGTATCTCGAATAATGGCAGTATCAATATCAGCAACAAAAATTAGTTGATGTAAACCTCCTGTTAATAGAGCAGTGTTACATTGATAAACAAGCGAAGTTGTGGATGATTGAGTTCCAACATTTGCACCATCTAAGAAGAAGTCGAGTTGACAATTTGCGGAAGCCTGTCCTGTAAAAGCGACAGTAGAATTGTTGTTTACTAATATGCTTGTTTGAGGATGTGAAGTAATAGCCGCTGCAAATTGATTGGTATACAAATCAATAAAAATATCACCATTAACAGATGTTTTGCCCTCTTTTGTACCATCTACATTTCTAAACACCATAGAAAGTCCTGTAATATTTGCTGATAGTGGTACGTTTGCTCCGTTGGCAACAAACCATTCTCTAATACTTGGTGTTAATGATAGCGTGTAGAAGTTACTCGTTCCAACTCTTGTCATCTCAACTCTTTGGTCTGCTGTGGCCCAAGTTCCTATAACGAATTGCCAATTTTGGGTGCCTACTTTTAAGCCAATGTGAGCGTAAACATCTTCATTCGTAGGCATGTCAATTAGGCCTCCGTTTCCCTGACTTGCGTCGAAAGTAAGCGTTGTAGAATTGTCTGCTGTTGGAAAAGGAGGGTCTAACGTAACGAGTGCTTGCGCAATTAAAGAATTTCCGATAAAAATGAGCAGAATTGAGGATAGGATAGTTTTGAGATGGTTCATGGTTCTAACTAAAAAAGTGCTATTTGAGATTCCGAAGGTAAAAACTAAAAGTGTAACTTTGACACTATACAAATAAACAAAAAGGCGTTATCAAGCCTATAGTGCTGATTGTTAGTTATATAAAATTACCATTTTAACGTAACTTTGGTTAAAAAGGAGTTCCAAATCCTCATAAACGAGGCGTATAAAGCAGGAATTAACCTATTAAACTAGCTTGGATAATGTAAACTATTGCTCCAGCAAAGTAACCTAAAAGCGCAATAAAGCTTATTTTTTTGAGGTACCAAATAAAGTCGATTTTCTCTATTCCCATTGCAGCAACGCCAGCAGCAGAGCCAATTATAAGAACACTTCCACCTGTTCCTGCCGCATAAGCAATAAATTCCCAAAGTCTATGATCCATTGGATATGTATTAATATCGTACATTCCCATACTTGCTGCAACTAACGGAACATTATCTATTATTGCAGATAAGAGACCAATAGATAAAACGATAATGTCTTTATTTCCAATTAAATTATCTGTCCATTGTGCAAGAGAGCTTAATAAATGAAGTGATTCTAAACCACTAACGGCGAGCAGAATTCCCAAGAAAAATAGCAAACTTGGCATATCAATTCGCATCAATGCGTTGGAGGCAGATAGTCTTGATTTTTCGAAGGAATCTTTTTTTCGGTGAAGTATATCAGCTACAATCCAAAGGATTCCCAATACGAGCAACATGCCAAAATAAGGAGGAAGATGAGTTATTTGTTTAAATGCAGGAACAAAAAGCAATCCTCCAAGACCGATGAAAAATATAAGCTTATTTTCAGAGTTTAATTTTCTGTTTTCTAAAATAGCTAGTTCTCCTGTAAAATCTTTTTTGTAAAAGAAAGTTACTGTTAATAAAGGGACAAGCAGACAAACCAAAGAAGGAATAAATAACTTTAGAATAACATTTGATGCAGAAATTTGTCCACCAATCCAAAGCATTGTTGTAGTTACATCTCCAATTGGCGACCATGCACCTCCTGCATTTGCAGCAATAACAATCATTCCCGCAAAAAATAATCGTTGTTTTTGTTCAGCTACTAATTTGCGAGTAAGAGAAATCATTACAATGGTAGCGGTAAGATTATCTAGAATCGCAGAAAGGAAAAAAGCGAGAAAAGCAATTGTCCATAAAAGCGTTAACTTGTTACGTGTATTTATTCTGTTGGTAATGAGGTTAAACCCATCGTGCGCATCAACAACTTCAACTATTGTCATGGCGCCCATTAAGAAAAATAGGATTTCTGTTATCCCAATTAAATGGTGCCCAAGTTCTCCTAAAACATCAGCATCAGGCAGCGCTAATCTATAAATTGTCCAAATTAATACGCCCATTAATAAAGCAGTACCTGTTTTATTAATTTTTAAAGGATGTTCAAGGGCAATTGCTAAATAGCCGACAACGAAAATTGAAATTATGAAGACAATCATTTCTAAAAATTAAATTGAATTCCTTGCGCTAATGGTAGTTGAGAACCGTAATTTATAGTGTTAGTTTGTCTTCTCATGTATGCTTTCCAAGCGTCGGAACCAGATTCTCTACCGCCACCTGTTTCTTTTTCGCCCCCAAAAGCACCACCGATTTCTGCTCCAGAAGTTCCAATATTTACATTAGCGATTCCGCAATCAGAGCCAGTAGGAGAAAGGAAAGCTTCCATTTCGCGCATGTTATTAGTGAAAATAGAAGAAGACAGACCTTGGGGAACCCCATTTTGATAAGAAATTGCTTCCTCTATTGTTTTGTATTTTATGAGATACAAAATAGGAGCAAAAGTTTCTTCTTGTACTATGTGAAAATGATTCTGCGCTTCAATAATGCAAGGTCTTACATAACATCCACTTTCGTAACCTTCGCCTTCTAAAACGCCACCTTCAACTAGAATTTTACCACCTTCTTCTTTCGCTTTGTTGATGGCGTTGGTGTAATCTTGCACCGCTTTGGTATCAATTAAAGGCCCTACATGATTTTTTTGGTCAAGTGGATTTCCAATGCTCAATTGGTTATAAGCTCCAATTAAATTTTCTTTTACTTTTTCGTATACATTTTCATGAACAATAAGTCTGCGTGTAGATGTGCAACGTTGTCCTGCAGTGCCAACTGCACCAAAAACAGTTCCCACCAACATCATTTTTAAATCAGCATTTTCAGTTACAATTATGGCATTGTTTCCACCCAATTCAAGGATGGTTTTTCCAAATCTACCTGCAACAGTTTGTGATACATGGCGTCCAATACGCGTAGAACCGGTGAAAGAAACCAAAGGAATTCTTTTATCATTATTTAACAAGTCGCCCGCAGCATTTCCGATTACTAAACCAGAAACTCCTTCAGGAACATTATTCACTTTTAAAACATCTTGAATTATATTTTGACAAGCAATAGCACATAAAGGTGTTTTGGAAGATGGCTTCCAAATACAAACATCACCACAAACCCAAGCTATCATTGTATTCCATGACCAAACTGCAACAGGAAAGTTAAATGCAGAAATAACACCTACAATTCCTAAGGGGTGCCATTGCTCGTACATACGGTGCGAAGGTCTTTCGCTCGGCATTGTTATACCGTATAATTGGCGAGATAAACCAACTGCAAAGTCGCAGATATCTATAATTTCTTGCACTTCGCCCAAGCCTTCTTGTAAACTTTTTCCCATTTCGTAAGAAACAAGTTGACCCAAAGCACTTTTATGTTTTCTGAATGCATCGCCCATTTGACGAACAATTTCACCTCTTCTGGGAGCTGGAACTGTTCTCCATGTTTGAAATGCCACAGCAGCTTGTTTAACAACCATTTCGTAATCGAATTCGCCTGCGCATTTAACTTCTGCAATGAGCTTCCCATCCACAGGAGAAAAAGATTGTAACCAATTCCCAGAACCTTCAAACCATTGAACGCCAGTTGAAACGCCTGTGTTTTTGGGTTGAATGCCCAATTCTGTTAAGGCAGAAGAAATACCAAATTCTGAAAGTGTTGCTGTGCTCATTTTGTTTTTTTTGAGGCACAAAAGTAATCAAACTAATAGAAAGGAAAGGGATTCAGTTTTAAGGTAACTGTATTATTTTTTGAGCAGATGTTTTATCGCCATTTAAAAGCAAGAAAAACACGCCATCGCAAGGAAGTTTAAACGAAATAATTCCGGAAGCATTTTTATTTTCAATTACAAGTTGACCTAATTGATTGTAAACTTGAACATCGGCAACACCTATTTCAGTTAAATTTAAGTTGAAATTGTTATTGCTCGGATTTGGAAAAACAACTGGAGAGCTTTGCTTTATATTGGCAATAGATGCTGTATTATTGAGCGAATATTGACTGAAAAAGCGCCAGATTTCTTTGCAAGCGTTAAAGTCCATGTTGGTTATATTCACATTTATCGGAGCTCCAGGCCATGAATGACCTCCACCAGAAACTTTATAAAACTCTACTGTATTTCCATTGGTTCCTCCGGTGTACAAAAACCGAGTAGCAGTTGTTAAATCTGTAGTGTTTACATTAGGAACCTCGGTTTGAATAGGTTGGGCATTGCAATTATTTTTCTCAGCCCAAGTTTGCACTAAGGTTTCAACAGGAGCAAAGACAAAATTTCCAAAGTAAGGTATAGTTGCGTCTGCTGTACCATGTATTTGCATTATGGGCATTACTCGAGTTGGATTGCAAGCATTTAATTTTAAAGTTAGCATAGAACCTGTAACCGAAGCGATAGCTGCAATTCTGTTGCTTAATTGACAAGCAAGGTCATAACTCATAAAACCACCGTTGCTCATACCTGTAGAGTATATACGGTTTGCATTAATGCTGTAATTGTTTGAAATAGTATCTATTAAAGCGTTCAAAAATCCTAAATCATTTATTTGAGAAAGGCCGAAATTATTCCAATTGAGTTGGCCGTTTCCATCTGGTGTTCCGTTCGGGTGCACGATAATAAAATTTGCAGTGTCAGCAATAGGCCTGAAATCGGCGTAAAGTTCTTGTTCCACATTATTGCTGCTGTATCCGTGTAAATTAAATAGTAGGGGAACAGGGTTGTTTGAAGTGTAACTTTCAGGAATGTAGATCCTGTAATTTCTTGTTAAACCTTCAAATAGAAAGGAAGCGCTGATAGTTGTTTGAGCTTTTAAATTAACAAATGCTGCAATAAATAGAAGGAGAAAAGCTGTGGAGATAGTTTTATTAAATTTCATTTTTTTTCTAATTTTTTCCAATCTTCTTGTAACACAACATTAGGGTCGAAGTTTACATTATTGCTTAAAATGTAAGAACCGTGTGCTTTTGTCCAAACTTGATTATGACTCAAAGATAGGTCAACTTTTTCACCTGAGGTTGTATCTGATAAATTTTCAACACCATTAAATAAAAGGGTTGTTTTGTTTACAAATCTAATGTTCCTTCATTAAAAATACCGAGATAGCAAACAAGAGATGACAATAAAAAATAAAAACCATTAAGGAATGAAGGAAAATTAAGGAAAACCAAATGAGTATTAAGTTCTTAATGCTTAAAAAAATAAAAACCATTAAGGAATGAAGGAAAATTAAGGAAAACGTAATGAGTTTTTAAGTTCTTAAAGGTTAAA
>Ga0105049_10007492_pt1 | contig 12662 bp, 7 predicted proteins | sample MAT06_FD_78087 | JGI IMG/M metagenome (GOLD analysis project Ga0105049, IMG submission 78087) | Freshwater microbial communities from Lake Fryxell liftoff mats and glacier meltwater in Antarctica - MAT-06 | ecosystem: Environmental > Aquatic > Freshwater > Ice > Liftoff microbial mat | place...
TCAGGGCCCGTTCGCGGTAGCGTTGCATCACCGTGATGGCGGCGTTCGCGTCATCGGCAAAGCCCCACACCACATCGATCACCACCGGCACATCCGGTGGCAGTTGCACACGCCGCCGCATCGCCATCACCGCGTCGAGCGGTTGACGCACGCAGCCGCCGAGCGGCCCGGCGCGGTCGAGCGCAGCGGGTGCACGGATCGTGCGACCACGACCGACGAAACGCACGCGATCGGTCTCGACGCTGGCGGGCGAATGTTCGGCGCCATGGACCGTCATCAGGTGCAGCGCCACCGGCACCGCCTCATCCCCGCGGCGCGGGCGGCGGTGGCAGAACAGCGCACCGTTCTCCTGATCGAAACGCGTGGTCAGGCCCAGGCCAGAGAACGCCTGATGGGCGATGTCCGCCGCGCCGGATCCCACCACCACTTCACCACCGGTGGTCACTTCGATGGTGCGCGGAATGCCGGAACGGTTGACCAGCGTGATGCGGCGCAGTTCGACATCGTCCTCGCTGGCGATGGCGATCTCGCAGGTGCAATCGATGTCATGGTCACGGCGGCGGAATTCCGCCTTCGCCTGGGTGAACACCGTCTCATAGGCACGGCTGGGGGTTTGGGCCGGTTGATGCGTGACCGACCAGCGGTGGCCGCGTTCGACGTCGTGCAGCCAGCAGAACAGACCGTGTTCCTCGTTGAGTGGATCCTCTTGCCAGCGGTTGAGCGACAGACCACGCCAACGGCTGACGCCGGCGCCGCCCGCAGTGATGAGCACATGGTAACGCCCGTTGGACAGCAGCGTCGCTTCCGGATGGGTGCTGTTGGGATTCGCCACCACGTACGCCCCAGCGGCCTCCTCCGCCGGAGTGAGCGGACGGCTCTCCTCCTCGGCCTCCACGAAGGGGGCCTGTTGCGGTGCGCGCTCTTGCAGCAGGAGTTCGAGCGCACGCAGGTGGGGATCGGCGCGGAAACGTGCGCGCATCGGCGCATCGGCCAGCACATGGACGCAGGCCAGCAGCGTCATGCCCTGGTGATGCGCCATCCACGAACGCACCACCGCCCGCTTGGTGCCCGGTGGCAGTCGTGACGGCGTGTAGTCCACCGCTTCATAGAAACCATGGCGCGCGAACATGCCGTCGCTGCGCAGGCGTTGCAGGTTGGCGACCGCGGCCGCCGGATCGATCAGCAGCGCCAATGCGCTGGCATAGGGCGCCACCACCAGATCGTCGCCCAGGCCATGTTTGAGTCCGAGTCCGGGCACGCCGAACCCACGGTACTGCCATTGCTGGACGGCATCGGTGAGGTGGTAACCGGATTCGGAAACGCCCCACGGGATATGATTGCTCTGACCATACTGGATCTGACGCGTCAGCATCGCGCGCTGACCGGTGGCCAGCAGGGTGTCCGGGAACTCCGGCATCAGCAGGTCCGGCATCAGGTATTCGAACATCGATCCCGACCATGATACCAATGCGGCACGACCGTCCACGTCCACCAGCGGACGACCGAGGGCGAACCAGTGTTCGAGCGGCGCATGACCGCGGGCGACGGCGAGGTAGCTGGTCAGGCGTGCCTCAGACGCCAACAGATCGTAGCAACTCCGGTCGACACGGCTCTCCTCCGCCTGCATGCCGATGGCGAATAGTCGGCGACGCTGGTGATAGAGGGGGCGGAAGTCCATCGCGTCCGCCAGCGCGGTGGCGCGGTGCGCGAGCCGGTGGGCCTGCTCCACCACGCGGCGCGCGGCGTCGCCACCCGCGAGCAGGGTCGTGGGATGTTCTACGTCCCAACCCATATCGCGATGGAACGCCGCCCACCCGTGCGCTTGGCGGATCAACGCCCGCAGCCACCATACGGCGTCGTCACCAGCACCTTGGAGTGCCGGCTCTTGCGCTGCTGCCCATTCAGCGAGCACGGTGAGACGCGCCGCCACGGGCATCACCGACGACATGTCCATCAGGCGGTGCCGCAGATCGGCCACTACGCCATGCGCCTGTGGGTAAGCATCGCAGGCGGTGGCCAGGACGGCCGCGGTGGTGCGCAGCCCATCGATCACGCGTGTGGGATCCGCCTGCTGGCGTTCAAGCGCCTGCAGACCCTGGGTCAGCACCAGCAACGCGCCGACAAGGTTGCCGCTATCGACCGTGCTGACGTAACGCGGCGACAACGGCAACAGCGTGTGCGTGTCGTACCAGTTGAAGAAATGTCCGCGGTGGCGTTCGAGCCGTTCGAGGGTGTCGAGCGTCCGGCCACAGCGTTCGATCAACGTATTGGTCGGCAGGTAGCCCAGGTCGTTGGCCGCCAGGTCCGCCAACAGCGCCATGCCGATGTTGGTCGGTGAGGTGCGGTGTGCGATGAGCGCCACCGGCTGCTCCTGCACATTATCCGGTGGCAGCCAGTGTTCTGATTCCGTGACGAAAGTCTCGAACCAGCGCCACGTGGTACGTGCGATCAGCGCCACCAGATCGCGGTCGGCTCCGCTCAGGCGCGTGATCGCGGGTTTGAGCGGACGGCTCAGCCACCAAGCGATGAGCGGCGCCACCAGCCACGCTCCAGCGAACAGGACCATCACCACCTGCGTCGCGGGCGCTACAACGGGGAGCGCGGTAAGCAGAGCCAAGCCGGCGAACGGGCAACTCCACAACGAGCGGTAGATGCCCAGCACGTCGCTGTGCGCCAGACGCTCGGCGTCGCTTGAGGTCATCCAGGCCAGGCGTTTTTTTCCACTGACATGGGTGCGCCACAGTGCGACCACCAACGCATGCAGCGACAGCAACGCCTCCGCCGGTAGCATGACTAGCGTGAGTCCGAGCCCGGCGAGTTCGCTGACGAACCGCCGTCCCACCCCATTCAAGTGCACCCGCCAACGGATATGGTCCGCACGGCGTGGCGTCGCCAGCCCGCCGGCGATGATCGGCGTCACCAGCCACAGAATTCCAAGAGCGGCGCAGGCCAGCCCACCAGAGCCAAGGCAGAGGTCGATCACCACCAGCGCCAGCACCGCCGGCGGCACCAGGGCGCGGCGCAGGTTGTCGAGGATCTTCCAGCGCGCGAGCAGGCTCAGGTGGTTACGGACCATGCGACCAGCGCCATCGCGCACCCACGGCATCAGCCAGGCAGCGATCTGCCAATCACCGCGCATCCAGCGGTGGCGGCGCGCGCGATCGGCCAGCAAGCTGGCCGGTTGATCCTCCACCAACGCCACATCGCTCACCAGACCGGCGCGCGCGTAACAGCCTTCGATGAGGTCGTGGCTAAGGATGGTGTCAGCGGGAAACCGACCGCTGAGCGCGCGATCGAAGGCCACGACATCATAGATGCCCTTGCCGACGAATGAGCCTTGATCGCAGAGGTCCTGCCACAGATCCGCCGATACGCCGCTGTAGGCATCAATGCCGGGTTCCGGTGCGCTCAGACGGGCGAAACGCGAACCCACCGCGCTCGCGCTGCTGATCGCCACCTTGGGTTGCAGTAGCGCGTGACCGGCGCTCACCACGTTGTTGCGGTCGTGGTGCGGGTGCATCAACGGGTGCGCCATGGTCGCCACCAGCCGGCGGGCGGCGCCCGGCGGCAACTGCGTGTCGGTGTCGAGCACGATGACGTAGCGGATCCCCTGGAGCGCGACCTCATCGCCGTCAATGACGCTGAAATGCTGGCGTTCACCGCGCCGCAGCAGCGCGTTCAGGTGTTCGAGCTTGCCGCGTTTGCGTTCCCACCCCATCCAACACCCTTCCACCGGATTGTGGCGGCGCGGGCGGTGCAGCAGCAGGAATGGTCCGCTGCCATCGTGCCCATGCCGTGCATTGAGCGCGGCCACGGCGCCCCTGGCGCCGGCCAGAGCCTCGGCGTCACCGGGAATCTCCTGCGTCGGCGCATCAGCGAAATCGGTCACCAGGGCGAAGCGCAGTGCCGGATCCCGATTGGCCAACCAGCGCAGCTCAAGCCCCTCGGCTAGGGCGGCCCCGTCCTCCGCGCGCCGTAGCATGGTCGGCACCACCACTAATGTGCGGCACGATTCGCCGATCCCGTTGGTGAAATCCAAGCGTGGGAGACGCGTCGGCGTTAGCAGGCGCGCATGCAGCCACGCCAACAGATGCACCAGCGGTTGGCTGGCGGCGGTCACCGTGATGGCACCCAACAACGGCAGCATCCACCACGACCACGAAACCGGCATGGTCAGCGCGAGCAGCGTGGCGCCGCCGGCCAAGCTCAGCAGCACGACCGCAGCGATGAAGGGCAGTTCACCATGCTGCCGGTACCAGCGCGCGAACAGGCAGGGCAATGAACGTGCGAGCCCCAGTTCCCGTTCCAGTTGCTGGCGTCCGCTGCCGAGCAGCCAGTGACCGGTATGGCCTGCGTCATCGTTCCCAGCCTGTGCCAAACGCACCGCGACCTGCGCCACCACATGCTCCTCGCGGCCACTGTGGCGCGCGAGGCTCTCGACCGCATGACGGTAGGCGTCGCGCGTAGCCTCATCCATCTGTTGGTGGATTCCCGCGGGATCTCGGCCCAGCTCGGCTTCAACCACACTGGCGCTCTCGACAAAGGTTAGCCAGTCCGCTTCGTCAAGTTGACGCAGGCTGGTGATGGTGATCTCGGCGGTCAGCTGGTCGCTGGCCTGCGCCTGGCTGTGGCGCAGATCGTCATCGCGATCGTGACGGGCATCTCGGGCATCGCGGCGTGCATCAAGCCACCCACCGATTACCGACTGCACCGCCGAATGGCCACGCAGCAGTCGGCGCAATTCAGCGATGAAGGCCACGGAAGGATCGGGCATCGCGGCGGACAACCGTCCGACCTCCACCACCAGCTCCGCCGAGCGCTCGTCAGCGGTGGCGATCAGGCGTTCGGCCCACTGGCCGGCGCTGATGGTATCGCGGTTCATCTGCGCCACCCGCCGCCCGAGTCGCGCTAGGTTGCCGATCAGGCCCAGACGCAGCATGATCGGCGTGGCCCACAGTTCACTGAGCAGGAGCGCATGGGTTTCCTGATAGGCGCCGATGAATCCGAGCAGTGATTCTTGCTCCAGCCGGCCATCAACGTGGGCGATGTAGTCCCGTGCGAGTACCAGCACGCGCGGCAGACCAGCGACCGCGCCCTGGCGCAGCAGTGGCAGCCGACGGCTGTAGGAGCGTGGCAGATGCCGACGCACGGTAGTGATCTGGGTGCGGATCAGTTGTCGATTGTCGAGCAGCCACAGTGCCGCCGGCGGCAGGCGACGGCCTGCGCGCATGCCGACTGCCAGTTCATCGATCGCCTGATCAAGGTGGCTGGCATTCTCATTCAGCCAGCGCAACAAGCGATTGTGTCCGCCGACGCCCGGGCGCCCGTGCAGCGCCGCCAGATCGCGCGCATGGGCCATCAACCGTTCGTTGGTCACCGGGACATTGGGGATCGCCTCTTCCGCATCGTATCCAAGGTTGGCGGACGTTGAGGTCGGAGTCAGGAGCAGCATGGCGGCCTGTGAACGGAAGTGAGACGACGGGGATGGATGGCCTCAAACCGCATCGTTGGAGGTGGTGGACGGGAGCGCAGTGATCGCTGACAGAGCGGATTCCTGAGTGGGTAGCAGAGCGTTCTCGATCTTGCCGCGCAGGTTATTGCAGTGGCCTCAGCAAGTGCTGGACCAAGTGGGCAAGCTCGCGTCAAGACTGCGTTTACCCGGCACTTCAGTCAACTTCTGCCCACCTGTGCACGATGAATCCATGCAGGAAACCAGATCGGCTGCAGATCGAGCCTGCGGAATGCAGGGAGCACCCGCCGGCCCGCACCGCGCTGATGCCGGTGCGGTCGTGCAGGCTGCATGGCGGTTGCGCTGCGCTCCGTGCGGAAGTGAGCGGACCATGGCCTTCGCATCGGTGCTCATGGTCCGCCTGGAATCGCCACACAAGCACGGTGAAATCAGTCTTTTCAATCAGGTGGAGCGACGTCGGCAGGAAGGCGCCGTGGCGATGGCACGGGACATGCATCTGCACATCGCAGATCCACCCCTAAATTCCCCGGAGAAACCATGAGACCCACCCATCTGTTTATCGTCCCTGCCCTCGCCATCGCCTTTGGCCTGAGTGGCTGCAACGACAGCACTGCACGCAGCGACTACCCTGACCAGTCGCAAGAGACCAGGGCCGAGGCCGACGCCATCCGGCGCGAAGGCGAACGAAGCGAACAGGTCATCGCCCGCGACCTGCAGCAGAGCCAGACCGGCTTGGCCTTCGCCCAGCAGCAGAACACCGACAAGGCCAAGCTCGAACGCAACCGCATCACGCTGGAGCGCGACCAGAAGGTCCAGCCGTTGGAAGCCAAGAAAGCAGAGGCCTCGGCCAAGGCCAAACGCGACAGTGACCGCATCACCAGAGAGAACGATGCCAAGATCGCCAACGCCAACGGTGATGAGGCCAACCGCTTGCGCGCTGCAGCGGCCAGCGCCATCGCCGAGGTCCGGCGTGAAGCGACCGACCAGACCACCGAGTTGGACGCCGACATCCGCGTCGCCAATCAAGCGGCGCAGAAGCGCATCGCCAACGTCGACGAGGGCGAAGCCAAAGAAGAGGCGGCCATCGAGGCGAAACGGGCGGATGCCGAACGCGTGTCCCGCGAGGAACGGCTGAAGGTCGCCAATGACACCACCGCCAAGCTCGATCGGGTGGGTAAGAACAGCGCCCAGCGCCGGGATCAGGAACGCAGCCGCGCGGATGAGAAACGCGACGTCGATGCACGGATCACGGAAAAGGTCCAGCAGGGCATCGCCAAACATGGCGAACCGGCTCGCGGCGTCACCGTCAGCACGCAGGATGGCGTGGTGGTGCTGACCGGCGCGGTGACGGCGGATACCGTGCGCAAGCAGGTGGTGAACGACGCACAAAAGATCTCCGGAGTGGTGCGGGTCGACGACCGCATCGCGGTCCACTGATCGCGGTCCACTGATCGCGGTCCACTGATCGCGGCAACGGCCGACAAGGACCTGTCACTGCCCCGCGCGTACACCTGATCGTGACGCGCGGGGCCATCGTTCCGGGATCATACCTATGGCACTCCTATGGCACTGACGCAGACGCTCCCAACCATTCCATTGGTCAACGCGCAGCGCACGGCGACCTCTTCGGAGCGGCTCAGTTTGTCCAATGCGGATCTCACGGCGGCGATCAGCGCTGCTGGACCGACGGCGACACTGCCCGCCATCATTCTAGCTCATGCGCTGACCACCCTGCGCCTGGCGTTTGCCGGCGTGCGCTACCTGTGTCAGGGGGATGCCGTGGCGGAATCTTACCGGCGCATGACCACGGCGGAGTTCGCTCTCATAAACGCGCGTCAGGAGTGGGCCAATTGGCGTACCATCCCGCGCAATCTCACCGGACACCTGCCAGTGGATCGGCCGCTGACGGTGGTCGATCTGTGTTGTGGGATGGGTGATTCCACCTGCGTCTTGGCGTGGTGGCTTCCTGCCGGATCGCGGATCATCGGACTGGAGTTGGATACGCGGTTTGCCGCTGCCGCTGCCAGGCGCACCTACCGCAACCGCCATGGCGACATCATTCCAACGACCATCCACCGCGCATCGGTGTTGGAGACCTTCCGCGACCACGCAGGGCAGCGCTGTGCTGCTGGTTCAGTCGACCTGGTGCATGCCATCGGCAGCATCGGTTGCCATTTCTCGCCGGATGACAGCCGGGTTATCGTGCGCGAGTGCGCCCGCGTGCTGGCCGCTGACGGCTTCGCCCTGCTTGATGCCGGCAACGCTGGAACCCCACCATCGGCACTCGCCGCCATCGCTGGCGATCACGGTCTGACGGTGGTGCGGCGCAGTCGCAGTTGGTGGTTTGATCGCTACGTCCAATTGGTTCTGCGTCGGGCCGCCTGATGCGCGGATCTTGATTTCGTTCACGTCACGTGTGCAAACCGGTGGTCTGTAGCCTGTAGCCTGTAGCCTGTAGCCTGTGGTCCATCACGTCGGAAGCCGGCGTTATTGATCTAACCGAGCACTAGGCGGGAAAGCCGTTGAGATGAGCCGCCAGGATCAGGCGGACTTTGGCCTGCCAAGCGACCCAATCTGCCGGTTTGTTGACGTAATCATTGGCCCCAAGTTCCTTGCAGCGCACTCGATCGCTCAGTAGTGCTGACGAGGTGAAGACCACCACCGGGGTGGAACGGAACTGAAACCATTCGCGCATCGATTCCAGCACCATCGCCCCGTCGAAGACCGGCATGTGCAGATCCAGCAACACCAGGTCGGGCGTGGGAGCCTGTTCGAAGGGGTGCTGCTGCAGCAGGAAGCGGTGCGCCTGAACCGCATTGGGAACGTGGTGCACCACTACCCCGGCGAATCGTTCCGCGCACATGCGGATGAGGTTCACATCCCCAGCATTGTCCTCGACCAGCAGCACATTCCAGGTGGTGTTGCTTTGCATGATTTCCTTAGGCATCCCGCAGACGTAACGCTCAAGCGGACTTCGCAGGCAAGTCCGCAGAGAATGAGGAAGCTGCGCACAAGCAGCCATCATCATGCCGATTGAGATTTGTCCTCGTCAGGAGCATGCGGAGTGGAGGGAGTGGAGGAGCCGGTAGAGACCGGTCCACCAAGCAGGCCTGGATGCCGTTCACCGCCCTGCAACTTGCAGGATCCCTCGGTGCGCCCTGCCTGCAAAATTGCATGGCGGCACGGTGAGTGGGATGGCGTCGGATGGGGTCGCCGGGCGAGCTGTGCTGTACCATGTCATCACTCAGCGATTTAACCCGCGTTTTGGTACATCACCGGCGCCTCCATCTTCGATTGAGCGATTTGGCATTGGCGGCGCTTCTCAGATTCTTCATGCAACAGGGTCCCTGGTGCTGGAAGGGATCTCTATATGACGACGCATCCGATCACCACTACTCCTCCTCTCAGCATGCGTTGGCGGGGTTTCAACCTGACCATCGCTGACAAGGACAGTGAACGGGAGATGGCCTGGCGGATCCGTCATGATGTGTTCCTTAAGGAGATGCTGGGCCGTCCACGCCCTGATGGGTTGGAACGGGATTCGTTCGACGACCATTACGATCAGGTGCTGGTGACGAGTGCCACCGGTGAAGCGGTCGGCACCTGTCGGGTGATAAGCACCGTCGCGACTGAACGTTTCTACAGCGCGAGCGAATTCGCCATCGCGCCTTTCCTGGCCCAGCCTGGTGTGAAGATCGAACTCGGGCGCGTCTGCCTGTGTCCAGCGTGGCGCAACAATCTGGCGTTGGCAGCGATGGGCCGTGCCATCGGCTGGTATGCCCGCTCACACCAGGCGTCCTGGATCTTCGGCTGCACCAGCATCGCGACGGTGGATCCGCTGATGGCGACCGCGCTCACCCGCCATTTCGCCAACACTGGGGCATACACCGAGGGCTTCGGCATCCTGCCATTGCCAGCATTCCGTCTGCCGCACCTCGCGCAGAGCCGCGAGGGTGCTGCCCCCGCGGTGGATCAGGGAACGCTGGAAAGACTGATTCCACCGTTGCTGCGTTTCTACCTGCGGGCTGGAGCGAGCCTGGGGTGTGAACCGGCGCTTGATCAGAACTTCAGCTGCCTCGACTTCTTCACCATCGTCAACCTGGAAGCACACCGTCACAGCGTTCTTGGTCGTTACGTGCCATGCTGAAGCGGGTGCTGCGGGCTGCGGCCATGGCGGTGATTATCCTGGTCTTCATCGCAGGTGGTCGTCCACCACGCACTGACCGTGAACTGCTCGCGACCACCATCCGCACCAGCCGCTGGGCCCGGCGCGGATGCCGGATTATGGGCATCCGTGTGCGTCGACGCGGAGTGCATTGGCCACTCCCAGGGCGTGGAGGGATGCTGGCGCTCAACCACCTGTCATGGATCGATCCGATCATCATGGCGGCGATCCACCCATCAGTCTTCGTCACGTCGACCGAAACCGGAGAGCATCCGCTGCTCGGGCGCATCTGCGCCGCGGCCGGCTGTGTCTTCATGGAGCGCCGTCGTCGCCAGGGCCTGAGCGCCGAGCGTGATCGCCTGGGCATCTTGATGAATCGGCTGCCGGTGGTGATCTTTCCGGAAGCCACCAGTTCTGACGGATCAGCGGTGCTGCCGTTCAAGTCTGCACCCTTCGCTGCCGCCATCGCGGCACGAGCCTCAGTTTCTCTGATGGCGCTGCGTTATCGTTCGCTCGATGGCCGACGGATCGGGAAGCGCACCCGCGATCGGGTGTGCTGGTATGGGGACATGACCTTTCTGCCGCACCTCATGGGGGTGTTGGGGATCGGTCGCATCGATGCGGACCTCGATGCGGTTGGCGGATTCGACACCTCCGCGACCGATGATCGCAAGACTCTGGCGCTGCGCGCCCACCGTCTGATCGCCAGCTTCCTCCATCCCAGAACTATGTGCGGGTCAAGCCCATGACCATGGTCTATGATCTGGCCGCCAATGCGATGCGAAGCCTGTACGATGCCCGTATCGCCACTCCGCCGGTGTTGCCGATCGCAGAGAATTTCCCGCAAGCACGCATTTTCCGCGAGAGCTGGCGGCTGATCGCCGGTGAGGCTGATCACATCGCCAAGGACATCCTGCGCGTGCCGCGTTTTCATGAACTGATGCCTGAACAGGCCAGCATCTCAGCCAACGACGATCGCGATTGGCGGATGTTCGTGCTCAAAGCGTATGGCGTGGGAATTGCCGGGAACCTGGCGCGTTGCCCGCATCTGGCAGGACTGCTTGCGAAGGTGCCCAACGTGGTGTCGGCGAGCTTCTCGTTCCTGGCTCCGGGCAAGCACATCCCCATCCATCGTGGACCATTTCGCGGGGTGCTGCGGTTCCATCTCATGCTGTCGGTTCCATGTGACTCCCATGGTGCGCCGACGGCAGGCCTGGGAGTCGACGCGATCGATCATCATCTGGCGGAGGGTGAATGCCTGTTGTGGGATGACACCTACCCGCACGAAGCATGGAACCGTGGCAACACCATACGCACGGCGTTGCTCCTTGATGTGCTGCGACCCCGCATGTCGTGGGACATCGCGTTGTTATCGCGCACGATCATCAGCAGCGTCGGACTGGCCATCAGATGCCGCAGATCCTTGCGCACGATGATGGAAGGAAACCGCCCGCGCGATGGTCGGATAGCTGGTCCGGCGGTGGAACGCTAGCTGTGAACGTTCAGGCACGGGGCCTGAACGTTCACGGAGCCTCAAACTTGTTTTGCTCAGTCCGTAGACTGATTGAGCGCCGGCCATTGGGGGACACGTCGTAGCCGAGAGACGCGGGGCAGAAGTTTGGCCTCAGCCAAGTGCTGCGGCGGCCAGCTTGCCCACCGCATGGTCTCCGGCGGCGACCTGCAGCGCCTTCAGGCCCTCCGTGGTCGTCCGACGCTGACGGAGCAGCTCGGCGAAATGGTCATTGCCCTCGTCCTCGTTTTCGACCTCGCCCTTAATCATCACCTCATACGCATCGAGGATTGCGATGCGCTTGGCGGGCAGCCGAGTAACCAGGGCGGCAACCGTGTTGGGTAGCTCGTCGGGCAGACAGATCTCCTGGCAGCTCGCGAGCGCACCGAACACGCGGGTGAGCACTGAGAGCATCCGTTTGATGTTGGTCGACGGGTTGACTGAAAGACCACGGAGCAGCTCGCCGATAATGACGGCGAACTGGTTCCACGGATCATGGTCAAGCTGATCAGACAGCTCGTCGGTCGCGGCGGCGTCGAGGACGTCGAGGGCGAGGTCGGGCCAGGCCTGCGGCAGCTCGGTGGCCAGGCGGGCCAGGACCGGTTCGAGCAGCGCCCACGGCCAAGCCTCGTCGGTGCCTGCCGCAAGCACGGCGGCGATTGTCGGCGGCAGACTGGCGACCTCGGCCGCCGCGACCGTGGCCGCCCAACTGTCGTCGTGGAGATAGCAGTCGGTGACTTCTTCCGGAATTTCCAGGGCAGTCGGCCCGGTGGCCTTCGCCTTCTTGGCCGGCTTCGCTGTCGCCTGCACCAGTGGCACGCCCTGGTCGGGATCGGCCAGGCCGGTGGTTTGCACCTGCCAGCGATTCACGTCAACGTAATTTGGACAGACGATGTCATTGGGCCCGACCAGCAGTGCGTCTGGCGTGTGTAGATCCACTTCAACCCGCGCTAGCCGGTGGCCGCCAGCGGCCTGAAACACGGTCATGACGTAGTCGAGACCACCCTTTTTAGTCACCTCACTCCAAGTGACGACGAAGCGGCCATCGCTGGAGATCTCCTGCATGGTGAAACTCTCCTTGGAACCGGCCAAGGACACCTCGGCCAGGCGCGCCCCATCGACCATGCGAAAGACCGATAAGGTCAGGTCGGTGCCAATGCTGGCGAAACGTCCGTCCCGCGACACGGACATCCCGTCCGGCCCGCCGCGCAGACGTTTGGCCTTTGTCGTCGCATCGGCGAGCCCGGCCGAGACCAGTTCCGATTTCCAGGTGGTGACGCCGTCGGAGAGGCGAAATGCCCGCACGGCATTCTTGCGAAAGGTGAGCCCCATGCCGGTGACAGCGCAGAGCAACAGAGGCGGTATCGATTCGCTACGGTTCTCATACTTCACGATCTCGCCGTTGGTCACCGTCGCTTGCGCACCAGCGACCTGAATGGCAGGTCCGGGAGTCCAACTGTAATAGACCGTCGGCCCGTCACCGATGGCGCACTGGCTGGGGACGGATGGCGATGGCA
>Ga0105049_10007493_pt1 | contig 12662 bp, 12 predicted proteins | sample MAT06_FD_78087 | JGI IMG/M metagenome (GOLD analysis project Ga0105049, IMG submission 78087) | Freshwater microbial communities from Lake Fryxell liftoff mats and glacier meltwater in Antarctica - MAT-06 | ecosystem: Environmental > Aquatic > Freshwater > Ice > Liftoff microbial mat | place...
CGCACTCCGACTTAGGGCTCGCACAACCGCCCGCTAACGCCACCGACGCCAAAGCCGCAGCCAACATCAAGCGAACAGTCGAGTGCATCGTCATCGTCGGCTCCCAAACGCGGCCTCACCCGCGCTTCGCCCGATGATACGGGCTCGCACAAGCTCATGGCACCTTCGAGCTCTCGATATCGTCAACCGTCCCCTCGACCATGTCCGGCCCATCCGACGAGTACCACACGCGCTTCGTCGCCGGGTCGCGGTTGAACCGATACAGCTTGCCCCACGGGTCCAACCCCGAGCCACCCTGCCCGCTGGCCACGATCTGTTCGATCGTCATCGGCTGGTTTCCGTACGAGATCACTGCGTAAGCCGCCTGCGCGAACACCGCCAGCTGCTGGCTGGCTTCCACCGAGGCCTCGATCTGCCCCGCCACGGGCACCGCCACCGCGCGCTTCGCGGCACCCGATGCCAACAGCGCCACATACACGCCCGTCAGCGACAACAAAACCACCGCGATCACCGTGGCGATGACCAGCGGCGCGCGATTGGAGGCCTGAGGTGCTCGGCTTGGTTTGGGCATGGTTCGTGTCCTCTACTCACACCGGGCGGCTCGCTCAATCGCGCGTTCCCGCCATGCGGGCCGCCAGCAGGATCGCGGAGATCATCGACGACGGATCGGCCTTCCCGCGCCCTGCGATGTCGAACGCCGTCCCGTGCGCCGGCGACGTGCGGATGATCCGCCGACCGTTCCACGACAACCCGACCGTCACGTTCACCGCGAATTTCTGGTCCAACAGCTTAACGGGGATTAATCCCTGATCATGGTACATCGCGACCACCAGGTCGTATCCGCCGTTGGCCGCGGCCAGAAAAATCGTGTCGCCCGGCCAAGGCCCCGTAGCGTCGATCCCCGCAGCCCGCGCCCGCTCGATCGCCGGCGCGATCACCCGCGCGTCCTCGTCCCCGAACATCCCGTGCTCACCCGCGTGCGGGTTCAAGCCGCACACCGCTACCCGCGGCATCGGTGTCCCCAGCTCCCGGCACGCCTTGGCCCCTAGCTCGATGCAGTCGAAGATCTTGTCCGCCGTCAGCAATGTTGGCACCCGCGACAGCGCCACATGGATCGTCGCCAGGATCACCTTCAACCTCGGCCCCACAAATAGCATCGCCGACCGCGGCGATTCAAACCGCTCCGCCAGCAGCTCGGTATGCCCCGGGAACGGCACACCCGCAAGATGCCACGCCTCTTTGGCGATCGGAGCCGTGACGATGGCATCAACGTGCCCCGGTGCGCCGGCATCGAGTTTGGCCGCCGCGATCGCCGCCTCGACGCACGCGAACGAAGCTCGCCCCGCCCACGCCGTCGGCGGCGCGCCGCCGCGTTCGACATCGCCCGAAACCGACACGAACTCGATATCCTCACCCTCCAATTGGGGGTGCGCCGAATCGCTACTACTTAAGTGCGCAAACAGCAGGACTCGCGCCGCCGCCCGGACGGCCGGATCGGCCAGCGCCGCGCGGGTGATCTCCGGGCCGATCCCCTGCGGGTCGCCGATCGAGATCGCGATGGTCGGGCGGTCGGTCATCGGTCATCACTGTACGGAGCATGTCCGGGCGCGGCCTCACGCAGCGATGCATCTATTCAACCCCTCGGGTCGAATGGCACAGACGGCCGTCCTAAACTCGGCCTTCCCAATCTAAGGAACACACCCATGCGTCACGGTCTTTTCGCGATCATCGCTCTTGCCGGCCTGGCCGGTTCGACCTTTGCCCAGGCCCCCAAGGAAGAGCCCATGTCTCAGCCCGCTGCCACCACCCCCGCGCCCGCCGCGGCCAGCACCGAGCCCAAGAAGTGGGAAATCGCCGCTGATGCCAAGCCGGTCGAGCGCAAGGAACTCGAAGGCGGCTTGATCCTCGAAGACTTCGTTGTCGGCTCGGGCACCGAGGTCAAGGCCGGCAGCGCCGTCGTCGCCAACTACCACGGCACCCTCAAGACCACCGGCACCGTCTTCGACTCCTCCTTCCAGAAGGGCGAGCCGATCGCGTTCCCCCTCGCCGGCGTCATCGAAGGTTGGCAGAAGGGTGTCCCGGGCATGAAGGTCGGCGGGCTCCGCCGCCTCACCATCCCCTTCGCCCTCGCCTATGGCGAGCAGGGCCGCCCGCCCCAGATCCCGCCCAGCGCCGACCTCGTCTTCGTCATCGAACTCGTTGACGCCATCGGGACCGAAGACCTCTCCGAAGGCACGGGCGAAGTCGCCGGACCGCGCTTCGTCGCCGTCACCAAGCACAAGATCGCCACCTTGGACGGCAAGGAAGTCGAGAACACCAATGACGCCCCCTACATCTGGATCCCCGGCGAGCTGATGGGCATCGACTTTGGCATCACCGGCATGAAGGTCGGCGGCAAGCGCAAGCTCACCGTTCCCGCCAAGATGGCCATCACCCCCCAGGGCCTCCCCACGCCGTCCCGCCCCACCAACGAGACCCTCGTGATCGAGCTCGAGTTGGTCGCGCTCCGCAACCTGCCCGGTCGTTAAGCAGCACCCGCTCCAGACTCTGGAAGAACTCAAAGAGCCCCGAGGTCCAAACCCCGGGGCTTTTTTATGCGCCCCGCTTTATACGAACTCCCATAGCTCCCCGCGCATTTGGACGAGCCGGAGCTCCGGAGCGCTGAATTGAGCGCGAAGCTCACCAAGAACACGAAGAAGACCAGCGCGGTGGGGTGAACGCCGTGGCCCATCCATGCCCCCGCACTTCCACGTTTCTTCAGGCCCTTCGCGAACTTCGCGATTGGCGAAGCCGCCTCTTGCTCCGCGCGGTCGTCAACGTGAGTGGCTTCTAGACGCGGAATATCGCGCCGAGCTTGCGACCCAATAGCACGCTCGCGCCCACCAGCGTCACCGTCAAAAGCGCCATGCCCCAGACGCCCATCGCCGCCGCGATGTACGGGCCGTCGACCAGGCGGTTGGAGAACGCGAAGATCGCTTTGGTGATCGGGTAGTTGGCCTCTTGCTGCGCCAGCAGCAGCGAGTCGCTCACCTCCAGCATGGAGAACGAGAACACCAGGAGAGAACCGGCGATCAGGTTGGCCGCGATCAGCGGGACGATCACGCGGCGCACGGCCGTGAAGCGCGACGCACCCAGGTTCATGGCTGCTTCTTCGAGTTGCCCGCTGGTCTGCTCCAGCCCCGCCACCGTCGCCCGCACGATGTACGGCAGTCGCCGCACCGCGTAGGCGATGATGAGCAGCGGGATCGGGTTGGGATTTGCCCCGACCACCGAGACCACGCCCTCAAGCGGATCGCCCTTGCCGAAAGGCCAGCGGAGCGTCATGGCGACGTAGCCGAAGGCCATCACCAGCCCCGGCACGGCCAGGGGCAACATGCAGAGCGAATCGAGCACCGCCCGACCTTTGATATTGGTCCGCACGATGATGTACCCGATGAGCACGCCCAGGAACAGATCGAGCCCCACCGCCGCCGAGGCGAGCAGGAGCGAGTTGTTGATCGAAGAAGTGGCCAGGTCCGACCCCAGCGCCTGCCCGAAGTGATCCAGGGTGAACGACGCTGGCAAGACCGATTCGTACCACGAGCCGGGCACGGCGATGGCCGTCAGGACCACGCCCGCGTGCGGGAGCAGCGCCAGCCCGCATACCAGCGCGAACGCCCCCGTAGCCGCCCAGCCGGCTACGCCCGTCAGAACCGCCTCGCCCCCCGCCCGCGAAGCCTTGGCGTACATGGCGTAGGCCTTCCCGCCGAAGACCAGTTTGCCCAGCGTGTAGGCGAGCACCGCCGCGACCAGCATCACCAGCGTCAGGGCGTAGGGCTGCGCCGACGACTCCACTTCTTTGAGCCCGTTGAAGATCTGCACCGCCGTCACGCGGTTGTAGTCAAATACCAGCGGCGTCCCCAGTTCCGTAAACGACCAGATGAAAACGATCGTGCCACCCGCGAACAAGCCCGGGCGGATCAAAGGGAGCGTGATCTTGAAGAAGCGACGCCAGAACCCCGCGCCCATGTTCTCTGCGGCCTCGTCGAGCGCCGGGTCCAGGTTTGCCAGCGCCGCCGTCGCGTTGAGATAGATGATCGGATAGAGCGACAACGCCTGCACCGCCACCACACCCCAGAACCGCGCCTGGGCCAGCACATCGAAATCCGTCCCGAAGAACGTGTTGATCGCCCCCTTGGGCCCCAGCATCAGCTTCAGCCCGATCGCGCCCACAAACGGGGGCAAAATCAGCGGCACCAGGATCAACGCGCTGAACAGCCCCTTGAGCGGGAAGCGGTACTTGGCTGATAGCACCGCCAACGGCAGTGCCAGCAGCGTTGACAGAATCGTGGTCGCCACCGCGATACGGAACGCGTTGAACAGCCCCTCGCGCAGGCTCGGATCCTCGAAGACCAAGATCAGATTGTTCCACGTGAAACCGCCGCCCTGGGCGGGGTTGGCAAAGAACGCCCCGCGGGTGGTCAGGTAGATCGGATAGAGCAGGAACGCCCCGAGGATCGCGAAGAGGGCGAACATCAGCGCGTAGTTGGCCAGATTGCGCGGCAAGTGCATACGCAGAGTGTAATGCCGATCGGCCCTCGAGCGGAAAACCCTCAACTCACCTCGAGCGGCTTGGGCCCGAGGGTCACGATCGTCATCGGGCCCGTCTGGCGCGTCCGGAGGTAGTCATTGAGGTCGGTGAGCGTCAGCCGATCGACCGCCGCGGCAAGCTCGGCAAGAGAACGCGGTCGCCCGATGCGGTGCATGTCCGACGCCAGCGCCCCAGCCCTCGAACCGGTGGACTCGCCGCTGAAGACCAGACTGGTCTTGAAACGGACCACGGCGCGATTGAACTCGTCGGCCGTCACGGCGCCTTGGGGGGTCTGGATGCGCGAGAGTTCCGCGCGGAACACATCGAGCGACTCCTGGGCCTTGTCCGGGGTCGTCCCGACATAGCCGGTGACCCGCCCGTGATCGCGTTCGGCGGAATAGCCGGCTGAGACCGAGTAGCAGAGCCCGCGCTTCTCGCGAACCTCGGTGAAAAGCCGGGCCGAGGTCCCGCCGGAGAGGATGGCGAGGGCGACGCGCTCCATCAGACTGTGGGGGTGCGCCTCGCGCGGGGCTTCGTGGGCTAGAAAGATATGGACCTGACTTGCGGAGTCGTCTTGAACATGGTGATACGTCCCGCGCGTGGGCGAGGGCGAGGTCTTGAGGGCGGGCGTGGCACCATTCCAGCCGGACAGGAGTTTTTCGAGCCGGGCAGCAATGGCGTCGGGGTCGATCGCGCCGGCGACGGCGAGGATTGAGCTCTGGGGGTTGACGTTGGCGCGCCAGGCTGATTGGAGATCTTCGCGGGTGATGGCCGTCAAGCCGGCCTCGGTGCCCATGCCGGTGCGGTTGAGGGGGAGGTCGTTGTGGCGATCGGAGAGGACGAGGGCGGCTTTCTCTTGGGGCTCGTCGGCAAGTCCCGCGAGAGCCTGAAGGGAGAGCTCGCGGACTGGTTCCATGGCGGCGGCGTCGAGCGTGGGGCTGCGGACGATGTCGACAAAGAGCGGCCAGGCGGCTTCGAGGCGGTCGGCGAGCATGGTGGCGGAGAAGCGGAGGTAGTGCCCGCCCACGTCGGCCCCGCGGGCGAGGCCCAGGTGGTCGAGGGCGTCGGCTTGGGCGCGAGAATCGAGGCTTCCGGCTCCGCGGAAGACCATCTCGGAAAGCATGGTGGAGACGCCTTCGCGGTCGGCGCGGTCGTAGCCGCAGCCAACGGGGAGGAGCCAGCAGACGGCCACCGAACGCACGCCGGGGACACGTTCGGCGACCAGGGGCAACCCGCAGGAGAGGGTCGTCGAGAAAATGGCGTCGCTCATGGCTGCTCCTGAAGGTGACGCATGCGGGGACAGTGGCCGACGGCCGGTCCGAGAAGGCGGCAGTCTAGGTGCGAAGCTGAGTGTGGCCGACGCGCGGGATCGTGTGGCGGGGTTGATTCTCGGTCGGCCAGCTTGGGGCAAGGCGGGTGAATCACCCGTTCGACATGGACGTCAAGGCTCCGCGCGGGAGGTGAGGGGAGATCGCGTGCCCGCAAGATCGACGGGCGTTCTCGGCCGATGATGACTGGATCGCCCCACGTTGAGCACCATTATGAGGATGATCGTCAACTTGGTCGGCCTGCTCCTCGCTGTGGTCGGCGCGTTGGTGGTGACCTTTGTGCTGGAGCGTCGCAGCGAAGAGGACTCGCTGGCGGCTCAGACGCGTAACGCGCTGCGCGAGATCGAGCAGACGGTGCGGCTGCGGGCGACGATGCCCGGGACCGAGCTCAACCTTCGCGGCAACGCCGTGAGCATCGACCCGAAGTGGTTTGGCGGCGACCCGCCACGCAACGAGATGGTCGCGTTGGTGCATCCGTGGTTGGAGATCGCCTCGCGCGAGCAGGCCGAGTTGTGGCACCCTGAGATCCGGTTGGCGGTGCAGCCGAGCCTGGCGGGCTTCTGGTACAACCCGTATCGGGGCGTCTTGAGGGCGCGGGTGCCGGTGCAGGTGAGCGATGAGCGGTCGGCGGAGCTGTATAACCAGGTGAATGGGACGTCGCTCCGCTCGATTTTTGAGATTGAAAAGGGCAGTCCGGGGCTGGTACGTCCGGCCAATGGCGATGCGAATGCGGCTGCGGCGGTGGATGGGCCTTAGCACTGGTCGGGTGTGACTGAACCGCCTCGCCCTTGGGCGGTAGGGATGCCGACGACGTCATCGATGGTGTACCAACCGGGCTGACGGCCCTTGAGCCAGAGGGCGGCGGTGATGGCTCCGCGCGCAAAAAGGTCGCGCGAGACCGCGCGGTGGGTGAGTTCGATGGATTCTCCGGGTCCATCGAAGCGGATGAAGTGCTCGCCGACGGTGTCGCCGCCGCGGATGCTGAGGATGTGGCTGTGATCAAGTTGTCCACCGCCGCGACGAACGGCGTCGGCGAGTCGCAGCGCGGTGCCTGATGGTGCATCCTTCTTGGCGCTGTGGTGGGCTTCGACGATGGAGCAGGTGAAGGCGGAGCCGAGCATGGAGGCGAGTGAGGCGGCGGCGCTTGAGAGCGCGGCGACGCCCAGGCTGGTGTTGGGTGCTAGGAGGACGGGGATGAGCTTGGAGGCTTGGCGAAGTTCCGCGATCGTGCTGGGATCAAGCCCCGTTGTCCCCACCAACAGCGCCGATCGTTGCTTGAGCGCGATGTGTAGCGCGAGGGCGTGGCCGGTGGGTGAGGAGAAGTCGATAACGACATCGGCGGGGGTGTTGATGTCGGTGGAGGCGCTGATGATGAGCGCGTCGGGCGCATCGCTGAGGCGCTGTCCGATGGCGCTGGAGCCATCGCGCGCGATGGCGGCGGTGATGCTGACGCGCGCGTCGAGCTGCGCGAGTGCGCCGATGCGTCGACCCATTCGACCCGATGCGCCGATCAACACGATGTGAGTACTTGACATGATGGGCTCTCTTCGATCTGATGGTGCGATGGACCTTGGCGATCAAGAAGTGTTCGCGCACATCTTGCTCAAGCGCAAGGACGATACCGTCCGATACATTGATGTCCAATCAGTTCGCGGGGTGCTGCGATGTCGCAGCAACCAACCGCGGACATACTGAAGCTTCGGACTTAGTCCGAGGGAGCATTGCGATGGCGAAGAAAGCAGCCAAGAAGAAGGGCAAGAAGAAGGCCGCCAAGAAGAAGGCCAAGTAAGGCCGGGCCAAGGCCCGGGTGTGAGGGCTCGCCGGCGCTTGTCGCCGCGATGACCACCTCTCCACCGAAGCCCTTGCCCTCCCGGCGTGGAAACGCCGGGACCGCGGTTGATCGGGTGTGACGCGTCGGAGACGGCCGTCACCTTGTTCAGCCGAACGAACGATCGCGGGGTCAGCCAAGGCTGGCCCCGCGGTTGTTTTTGGGCTCTAGCATTTCACCATGACCGCATCTATCCCCGCTTCCGCGTTCCGAGCCCAGCACCACGGGGTGCTGGTGGCGGGCGAGCACGCGCGGCCGGTGCTGTTCGTGTTCGATGGACGGTCGGGATTGCCGGTGCTTCCGGTGTCTTCGGCGGAGCTGGAGTCGGGGCAGGTCACGCTGTGCTGCCCGGACGAGGCGCCCGAGGCGTTGCACCTGCACTGCGAGATCGACGAGATCGCCGATTATCGCGGCTGCGAGACGTGTGATCGATGGCAGGGTCACTTTGGCCGACCCGGCTACTCGCGTTGGGCGAGGCTCAAGGTCCACTCGGCTCGCTGGGGTGGGACGATGATCCGACTGGGAGACCTCATCATCCCCAACACGCTGACGGGCCTGCCCGAAGCGCGGCTGTGCCGGGCGGCCAACGCGCTCAAGCCGGCGCTGATCGATTTTATTCGCCGCTCCACGGGAACAGAGGTGAGCGAGGTGCTGGTGGTGGGCGTCGATCAGTTTGGGATCGATCTGCGGACGAGTGCGACGCTGGTACGGGCCGACTTCGGGCGGATGGTGGCGGATCAGGCGGATGCGGCGGGGGCCATGTCGATCACGCTGGGCGTCACGATCGCTTCTTGAGCGCTCGATCCGCTCCGCTCGCGTCGAGCGCGCAATGATCCGGCGATGTCCATGAGCACGTCATCCCGCGCCGGCGACTCAACGCCAAACAGCCCGCGGCGTCCGCCGGGGCCGATCCGCGAGGCGCACGCCCATCTGGCGGCGTTGGGAGAATCATTGGAGTTGGTCTCGCTGGCGGCGTGCGCGTCGCTGGCGGAGTGCCTGGGCGTGGTGCGACAAGCGGCGGAAGCAGCGGGTCCAGGGGCGAGCCCCTTCGTGCGCCTGCATTCGGCGCGGGTGCAGGGTTGGCCCGAAGCGCGGTGGCCCACGTTGAGCGAACTGGATGTGGCGGCGGGGGCGGTGCCGGTGGTGATCATGTCGTTCGATCATCACTCGGCGGCGGCGAACACCGCGGCGTTCAAGTTGGCGGGGCTGCGGGGCGGCGAGCCGGTGCCGCCCAATGGCGTGGTGGTGACGGAGGCAGGGACGACGGAGCCGACGGGGCTGTTGCTGGAGCAAGCGGCATACGCGGCGTGGCGTGCGGCCCCCGAGCCGACGCCCGATGAACAGCGGCGGTATGTTCGCGCGGCGCTGGCGGCGCTGGCGGCGCTCGGATACCGCGAGGTCCACGATTTGCACAGCCAAGTGTGGTTGGGGCCGCTGCTGGCGGAACTGGAGAGGGCTGGTAAGTTGAGCCTGGACGTGGGGCTTTATTCGCCGGCGGATCGGTTGGCGGCAGACGTCGCGGCGGCGGCAGCGTGGACATCGCAGCGCGTGCGGCTGCTGGGGGGCAAGGTCTTTGCGGATGGGACGCTGAACGCGCGGACGGCGCTGATGATTCATCGATATGCGGAGCCGCTGCTGGGGTTCCCGCGGGGGCAATGTCTGGTGTCGCCAGCGGAGCTTGGACTGCGGATCACGGAGGCCGACGGGTTGGGGTTGCACTTGGCGGTACACGCCATCGGCGACGGGGCGGTGCGGACGGTGCTGGACGCGATCGAGCGGGCGGCCCCGCGGACGGCGGGGTTTCGGATCGAGCACGCGGAGTTGATTGACGTGGCGGATGTGCCGCGGTTTGCGAGGTTGGGGGTGGTGTGCTCGGTGCAGCCGTGCCACTTGCTCGCGGATGTGGAGGCGTTGAACCGGTTTGTGCCGCACAGGTTGGACCGGGTGCTGCCGCTGCGGGAGTTGATCGACTCTGGGTGTCGGCCGGGCGAGCTGTTATGGTTTGGGAGCGATGTGCCGATTGTGGGGGCGGACCCGGGGGATTCAGTTCAGGCGGCGGTGTACCGGCGTCGGGCGGGGGCGAGCGAGGCGGAGATGATCGCGCCGCGACAGGCCATCACGGAGCAGGAAGCTTGGGCGTGCTTCGCGCCCGGGGCGATCGGGCGGCGGACAATCTGAGCATGAGCACGACATCAGCATCGGCGGTCGGGGGCGCTAAAAGCTTGGCCATCACTCGGGCGATCCCGTTTCGCGGGTTGGCGTCGGGGGCGTTGCCGACAGGGGCGGGTTCGATGTTCGAGGGCGTGGCGGTGCGGATGGCGGCGCCAAACCCGCAGATGAGCCGCGATGAGCTTTTGGGCTTTGTGAAGGGGGCGGACGCGGTGGTATCGATGTTCCACGACCGGGTCGACGATGAGTTTTTGGACGCGGCGGGGCCGCAGTTGAAGGCGGTGTGCAACTTCGCGGTGGGGGTGGACAACATCGACCTGGCGGCGTGTCGGCGGCGGGGGGTGGTGGCGACGAATACGCCCGATGTGGTGACGGAGGGGACGGCGAACCTGGCGTGGGCGTTGATTTTGGCGGTGGCGCGGCGGGTGATCCCGGGGGATCGAGCGTGCCGAACGGGGATGTTTGAGCGCGAGGGGAACGGGTTCCCGATCGGGTGGATGGGGATGCACCTGGCGGGGCAGACGCTGCTGATCGTGGGGGCGGGGCGGATCGGGCGGGCGGTGGCGCAGCGGGGCGTGGCGTTTGGGATGCGGATTATGTATGCGGCGCGGTCGCGGCATATCGACTTTGAGCTTGCCCCGACAGTGGCGCGGCGGGTGGAGCTGGATGAAGGGTTGGGGCTGGCGGACGTGGTGAGCCTGCACACGCCGCTGACGCCGGAGACGCGGCATCTGATCAACGCGCGGCGGCTGGGGATGATGAAGGCGGAGGCGATTTTGATCAACACGGCGCGGGGGCCGGTGGTGGACGAATCGGCGCTGGTGGAGGCGTTGAAGGCGGGGCGGCTTTGGGGGGCGGGGCTAGATGTCTTCGAGCATGAGCCGAAGGTGCATGCGGGGCTGGTGGGTCTGGAGAATGTGGTGTTGACGCCGCACATCGGGAGCGCGGAGCGGCATTGGCGGGAGGAGATGACGGGGCTGGCGGTGGGGAGCGCGCTGGCGTCGTTGCGGGGGGAGCGGCCGCAGAATGTGGTGACGTGAGGCGCGTCAGTCGCGGTTTTAGCGCTTTTTACGGGTGACTTCGAGGAGTTGGGCCATGAGCTGGCGCTCTTCGGTCGTGAGGTCTGAGAGCCTTTTCTGACCGCTTTGGAGCTGGGAGGCGAGCTCGCGGGCTCTGGCGAGGCCGCCGGGGGAGTTGAGGTTGAGTGGGGCCGTGACGTCGGAGCGGGTGGGCAGGGTGACCGAGCCGCTGATGTCGCCGGTGGTGGGCGAGACGCCGAGGCTAGCCGAGCCGCTGCCGGATTCGCAGCCGGCGAGGAGCAAGGTCGCGGCAGCCAGGCACGCGACGGCGGTGCAGACCGGCGGTCTAGGTGTCGAGAGGGCCTCGCGCATGCTTGAGTCTACGCGCCGCCAGCCCGATGTGGATTGGGCTTACTATTGGTACAGAGGTTTGGCGGTTTGGAGTTACGTGGTCGGGCGTGGAGTTCAGGAGTGCCGGTCATGCGGAGTGACATCAAGTACAACAACATCGTGGACGGCGACGAAGCGCGGCTGGCGCAGGCGGCGGCGGACCTGGCGCCGTCGTTGCACCTGGACCAGATCGACGCGGACAAGTTCTACATCACGCAGCATTACACCAAGTACACGCCTGAGAACCACGACGTTTGGCGGGACCTTTTTGATCGCCGGTGGGGCGTGCTGGAGCAGCAGGTGAGCCGTCAGTTCATCGATGGGATGAAGATGCTTCGACTGACGCGGGACCGGTTGCCGCTGCTGGATGACTTGGTGCTGGAGAAGGACCTGGAGGTGGCCGGGGGCGTGGTGTTGAAGGCGGGGGCGCGGCTGGAAGGGGTCAACAAGTTTTTACGGGCGCAATCGTCCTGGGCGTCGTACGGAGTGCCGGGGTATCTGCCGGCGAAGTCGTTTTTTGCGTGCCTGGCGCAGCGTGAGTTCCCGACGACGGTGCTGATCCGTCCGCGCGAGGTGATGGACTATCTGCCCGAGCCGGACATCTTTCACGACGTGTTCGGGCATGTGCCGCTGCACACGCTGCGGGTGTTTGCGGACTTTTTGCAGACGTACGGCAAGGCGAGCATGCTCTGCGACGACCCCGAGCACATCGAGCGGCTCGGGCGGCTGTTCTGGTTCACCGTAGAGTTCGGGCTGATCCGCGAGGACGGGCAGGTGAGGGTGTATGGATCGGGGTTGGTGTCGAGCCACGCGGAGAGTGCGTACGCGCTCAAGGGTCAGTGGGAGAAGCGTGGGCAGAGCGCCGAGCCGATCAAGGAGCGGGCGATCCCGGAGTGGCGGCCGTTTGATCTGGAGCGGGTGTGCGAGACGCCGTTCGAGATCGACCACTACCAGCCGATTTACTACGTGCTGGAGAACTTCGAGCAGCTCCGGGATGCGATGGGGCGGTACGCCGAGCAGGTGATCGGGCGGTCTGGGATGGCGAAGGCGACGGTGGGGTGAGCCGGGGCTAGATCAAGAGTTACTTCGGAGCGCGGAGTGTGGCGCCGATGGCCGCGGCGGCGACGGCGAGGCCTTCGCGGGCGGTGTCGGTGGCACGGGCACCGTCGGGGCCGAGGTGATCAAGACCGAAAAGCGGGTAGGTATTGACCGGGACGCCCGCATGGCGGAGCGTCTCGGCGTAGACCAGACCTTCGGGCGCCCAGGCATCTTGCTCACTGACGATCACGAGCGCTGGCGGCAGGCCGGCGTGGCTCTTGGCAAATAGGGGAGAGTTCTTGGGGGCCCCAACATCCTGA
>Ga0105049_10007494_pt1 | contig 12662 bp, 4 predicted proteins | sample MAT06_FD_78087 | JGI IMG/M metagenome (GOLD analysis project Ga0105049, IMG submission 78087) | Freshwater microbial communities from Lake Fryxell liftoff mats and glacier meltwater in Antarctica - MAT-06 | ecosystem: Environmental > Aquatic > Freshwater > Ice > Liftoff microbial mat | place...
AAAACGGAATATCAAGCGCAATCCAAAAAAGACATGAGCAACGACAAGCGGATATTGACAGATATAAAAACTATTCATAATTTGACAAAGTAGAATTAGGAACCGTTTCAAAAAAAGCGAGCCTCCCCAATTACTGGGAAGGCTCGCTCCTTTATACGCCTTGTTCCGAAATAAATTTCGGATTACCGAATCACTACCTTCTGAACACCGTTGCCCGAAGCACTTTGCAGACGTACGGTGTACAGGCCGGCAGGAACGTTCTGCACATTCAGCGTGAGCACTTGGCCCAAGCCAAAACCTTGCAGACTGCGGTTCATCACCGTGCGACCATCGGCTGCTACCAGGGTTGCAAGCACCTGACCTTCAAGTGCTTGTCCGAGGCTGATATGCAACAGGTCGTCGGCAGGGTTGGGCTGCACCAGCATGGAGATGAATTGCTGGTTAGGCTCTTCCGTACCCACCGTCACAGGTTGTACAATCACACCGTATTCTGGGGCACTGGCACAAGCCTGGTCGCCAGCGTTATCCGTTATACAGGCTTCCCCTGCGTAGTTGAACAGATCCATGATTTCCACCTCGTCAATATACCAGGCGCCATTGACTGGAGCCTCTGCCGCGTCAGAGCCAAAGCGGAAGCGGAACGTGATGTCTTTGCCAGAATAATCGCTCAGGTCAAAATACGATTGTTGCCAGCCGTTTGAATTGCCCGAAAAACCGTAAAGGAAGGGGATAGCAAATGTGGCATACTGGATTTCTCCATCATAACCATCACGAATACCCGCATCTTTCGAAAGACGCGTCCATTTCTGTAGTGGATCCGCCAAATCTTTGATTTCAAGAAAACCGGCATCAAAACCAGCTTCGGTTTCGTATTGATGCCAAAAGCGCAACGCCGGCTTGCTACCAGTTATGTTTACTGCTGTCTTCTTTTCCAAGAAGTAGTCGGATAAAAGGGGAGCGTTTCGGCCTGCCCAAGCGCCCGATCCACTACCTGGGTGCACAATGTCTGTTTGGTGGATGAAAATTTCGCCGGTGCTTGGGTCAATGATATCGAAAGTCCAATCATCTTCACTGTCCATCAGGTCACGGAAATATCGGTTGGAGCCTATCCCGGATGAACTCTTGGCGGTATAGGTTAACTTGAGTTCCTGGAGACTTGGCATGGTTCCAAGATCCCAACGAACCGTGTTGCCGGCGAGAACGCCCCCATTGGAAGCACTCGCCAGGGTAAGGCCCGCAGGCAGTTCGTCCGTGACCACTACACTGGTAGCCGCTGCGTCTTTGTGATTCGTCACCGTGATTTCAAACGATGCATCGTCCCCTGGATCAATGGTCGGAGTGGTCGTTATCTTTTTGATTTTCAACTCTTTAATACAGGTCGGGATAGGATCGAAATTTTCAACACCATCTGCAACGTCATTTGAACTGCCCTGGCTGGCGAAGTAGCCGAGGCCACGGCGTGCAAACACCGAAGAAATCAGGCAGGTGTCGGCACCGTTGTAGTTCAGGATATTCGCGGCCATAATTGCATCGCGGCCATCAATAAAGCCTGGAGCGCAAGGCTGTATTTTCATGCCATCTACCACGAGTTGTACGGCGCGGTAGTTGCCGCTGTTGGTATTGTTGAGGTCAGCATCCCAGCCATATTTTTCAACCATTGCCCAGTAGAGATCCCAGAGCATATTGGCCCATACTTCGCCTACCCCGTGCGGGATTGCGCTGGAAGGCACTGCGCTGTACGTGAGGGGTGCAATGCTCATATCGGTAGAATAAGGATAGCGGCGAATGCCAACACCATCTATTTCTTGATAGAGTGCATAGGTACCAATGCCGCGCTTTTTAGTACCCACATCTCCAGGTTCTACGGTGAGTATAAGGCCAGCCCAGTCGCTCCAGCCTTCGCCCATTTGTTCGCCATTTCCGAGACAGCTGAATCCATCCCCCGTAAGACGGTTGGAGATACCATGGTGGAATTCGTGCGCAATGATGCCGTTGTCAAAATCTCCGTCACGCTGTAAAGGGCCTGAAAAATTGGGCAAGCCAATAGAGATATTAAGGCCTGCGCCGGCATACTGGCGCAAAAGGTCACAGTCTGACTTATGCATACTTATTACGGGAATAGTCACTTGCCCGCCGACTGCGCCTGCGGCCATTGCCAGGTCTTCATCTTTAAAGTTGCAAATGATACAAGCAATGCCACCTGCCTGCTGAACATTGAGACCTTTCATACCAAACTCACATTCACCACGGTCAACCATAACAATTTTGCCTGCCACATCATTCACGGGCGGGTTACACCCAAGGGTCGCGTCGGAAGTGCCATCCGTTACAAAAACCACATCGCCTGTCACAGGAGTGGTGGTAATTGCACCTCCCCAACCTTGTGCATCGGAGGACAAGGCGCCATAATTTCCAATAACGGATCCTGGGCCATTCACATTGACGATTTTACCGCCAGCCCGATTCCATACATACATCTGCATACGGCCATGTTCTCCGTCTGGAGGAGTGGAAAAATTTGCGTTGTTGACACCGCTGCCATCAATGGCTTGGGCATACACTTCGTCATTCCCGACACCACCATTGCCATAGTTGTTGTTTTGGAAGTTTCCCGCGTTTTCATCAAAACCATAGCGGTAGAAGACGTCGTGGATCATATTGTTCATATAGAACAAGTTCGTGATGGCTGCTTGTGCATTGGTGGCTGGCTCTGCATTCGAGTCGAAAGGGAAATTGAAATCTAAGCCTACGCCACCGTCAGCCGATTCGCTGGGATCGGGTGTGTTGTCGCTTGCACTGTCGTCAAATGCCCACACGTTGTTGCCGCGCGTGTAGGTAAAATCTTGGCCTGTTGCCCCATTGGTGTCCAGCCAGCCAAAAGGCGATGCCATCGGGTCGGCAGGGTTGGTCACAATAGAACGGTTGCCGTGAATTGGGCTTTCAACTGGCAGCGCAAAGACATTGTATTTTTCGTCAATGAGCAATTCGTCCATGGTGGACTGTTGACTGTTTGCCGTTGACTGCTGGCCGTTGGCCGTTGCGGCAGAGCATTGGTCAGCGCCACCGCCTCGGTGCGCATGACCGGTTTGGCAATACACGGTGTGATTCAACTTGGTGGAAATCAAACCTGTTTGAGCGTCCACGGTAATGGTCCATAAGTCGGACGTGTTGGCTTGGTCAATAACCATTTGCCAAGCAAGCCGTACGGAGCCATTATTGGTGAGCACATAAGAAGCCGACACCGGGATTTCTTTTCTGGAAATCGCGCCACCCTCGAACACCATGTTTTGCTCGTTGGTTTTTTTGCGCAGGGCAGGTGCCGGGAAGCCTGTGAATCCTAAATCTGCCATCGCCATTTCCACTGCTTTGGCAGCGCTTACGGAAGGCAGGTCGGTGTTGATACGGCGGCTGAGTTCGTTCACAAAACGGTGGCCGAGGTGTACCACCTCGCCATTGGGCTTTACGTGAAGGCCAAAAAGGCCGTTGAATACCGGGATGCCGTGGTACTGTTGTTGCACCCACACATGCGTGACTCCGTTGTGTTTGGTGCGATACTCGCGTACGACTTTCACGTCGGACACGTCGTTTTTGGTGAGTTCAAATTTGGAAGGGTTTTCTTGGAGGAAAAAGAGCGCATTTTCGCGTGCGCTACGGTTTTGAGCTGTAAGGCCAATTGCCAAAAAGGCAAAGAAGGCAGTCAAAATCCAAAGACGTGTGTAAAGGAGATGTCGGTTCATTTAACAGACAGAAAGATTTGGTGAAAGAAAGAAAGCAGGCTTCGAGGGCTGCCAAAGGTAGCAAAAGGCAGTTTCACCAAACAACTACCTTTGAAAAATGTCAGAAATAGCAAATTTTACCCTCATTTCAGGACTCAATTCACTCTTCAGTACTCCGTTTAATCCTTGTTTCTACCTTTGCCTCAAATTATACAACGTTGGAAAACAAAACATATCTCAAACTGCCAATAGGGCAGGTTGGCAAACAAAACAAAACTGATAACCAATCACCCGTTTTCATCGTGCCAGAAGTCAAACTTTTCGCCTGCTCTGCTTCTAGAGACCTCTCCAAAGAAATCGCCCTTCACTACGATGCCCCCCTGGGTGATACCACGCTCGCCCGCTTCAGTGATGGCGAAATGCAGACCATCATCAATGAGAGCGTGCGCGGTTCCTACACGTTTTTTATCCAAAGCACTTGCCAACCCCACGACAATTTAGTGGAACTATTGCTTTGGATTGATACCGCTCGTCGTGCCTCCGCAGGCTATATTACGGCGGTAGTGCCCTATTTTGGCTACGCACGTCAAGACCGCAAAGACAAGCCACGGGTGCCCATCAGCGCTAAACTTATGGCCAATATGATCACGGCCGCAGGAGTAGACCGTATCATGACGATGGACCTTCACGCCGATCAGGTACAGGGCTTTTTCGATATTCCGGTGGATCACCTGCGCTCTGAAGCGATTTATGTGCCTTATTTGGAAAAACAAGACCTCTCAAAAGTCATTTTTGCCAGCCCCGACGTGGGCGGTGTAAAACGTGCCCGGATTTATGCCATGCACTTTGGCCGTGAACTGGTCATTTGCGACAAGTACCGCACCAAAGCCAACGAAGTAGCCGCCATGACCGTCATCGGCGATGTCAGAGGTGCAGACGTAATTCTTGTGGACGACCTTGTGGACACTGCCGGCACCCTGTGCAAAGCCGCAGACGCGCTCCTTGAAAAAGGTGCGAATTCAGTACGCGCTATCTGTACCCACCCTGTGCTTTCAGGTAAAGCTTACGAGAATGTAGAAGCGTCTCAGCTCACCGAGCTCATCGTGTGCGACACCATCCCGCTCCGGCATGCGTCGCCAAAAATCAAGGTGCTTTCCACCGCCAATCTGTTCGCCCGCGCCATTCGCAACACGGTAGAACACAAGAGTATTGCAGCGCTTTTTCATTGAGAAAGGCTTGGAGGCGATTTCGAGGTTTATTCACCGGGTGACTTCAAGTCGCCCGGTGAATAAACCTCGAATCGCCTCCAAATCACCATGACCCACCGCATTTCCCGCCGCTCCTTTCGATTTACCCACCGCATCCTAAATGTACTTTTCTGCATGGTATGGGCGTATTTATCTTCGTACCAGTTTTCTCATAGTATGTTTTGATTTTCCTACTGCTTCCCCTTCTGGCAGTAGGATTTTTTTTGAATCCGTTCTCTCCTTCAAGGGCCTCCGCTCTCTTATATAATCTTCGGTTTGGCACTTGGCGCGGCGTTCATCATCAAACGCCGCGCCGGGTGCGGGTCGCTTTACCCAACCTTTTTTGCGGTTCGCTGTTCGGACAATGCACACACTGCATTGCCTTATGCTTTCATTTTCCAATAAAATATTAGTCCTCACCTCTGGCCTTTTTTTGCTGTCCATTGCTTCCTTTGGACAGGTGAAAAGTGGGGCATATAGCTTTATGCTCCATAATCTTTTGAGCCACAGCGTACCAGAAACGGGAGTGCTTGAAGCCTCGCGAGACAGCAGTTCCAGCGTTTTTCTCGATGCCCGTGAACCACGAGAATATGCCGTGAGCCATATAGCTGGAGCGATTCATGTTGGATATGACCATTTTGACTTGGAAAAACTGCCGAAAACACTTCCTAAAAACCAACGCTTGGTGGTTTATTGCTCAGTCGGTTACCGTAGCGAAAAGGTGACGGAGAAGCTCCAAAAGGCAGGGTTCACCAATGTTTCAAACCTTTACGGAGGCCTTTTTGAATGGGTCAACCGGGGCTTACCCGTAGTGAACCAGGCAGGTGCCACCCAGGACGTACACGCCTTTAGTCGCTCTTGGGGGGTATGGCTGAAAAAAGGCAGGAAAGTTTATAGGTAATATTGGGATTGTATGTCAAGGCTTTATGCAAAACATATAAGCCCAGCCGCACAGGGGCGACATTATAGTAAAAAGCCCGGCCACCTTTCGGCGCCGGGTATTTTATTGTGAAGCGTCGCATCTATAATTTGGCTCTGCTACCGCAGCAGCGTCACATCCTTGCTCTTCCTATGCCGCTCACCGCCACATTGGTAATCCAATATCCAAACATACACATCCGAAGGCGCGAGCTTGTCGCCAATTTTGCCATCCCATTGCGCATTGGCACCAGATCCTTCGTACACTTTTTGGCCCCAGCGGTTAAACACCTTGAGCGAAAGAATAACATCCGCGCCTTCATGCGGTACTACCCGGAACAGGTCGTTCGCGCTGTCGCCGTTGGGGGTGAAAGCGTTGGGAATATGAATCAGTGATTCGTCGCAAACAAACACGCGGTACTCCGCAGAATCCTGACAGCCGTTGCCATCGGTTACCACCAATAAGAAAATCGTGGAGGTATCAGGGCTGGCGACCGGATCGGGACAATCAGAACAATTTAAATCGCCCGAAGGGGTCCATTCGTATTCGGCATAATCGTCGGGGGTTTCAATCACCACTTCCTCGCCAAGTGCTATTACAAGCGCCGAATCCTGTTCCGGGACTTGTGGGTTGGCTGCTTGGCTCACCATTACGCAGTACATACTGTCACAGCCGGTGCTGGTAGTATAGGTTTTGCAAACCTCCCCGGGCGTGCTATAATATTCCCCTGGGAAAACTTCCACAGAATCCCCTGGGCAATAGACCCGAGTAATCCCTTGGGTTTTTGGCGGCACTACCTTCAATTCTTGTGTGAAGATACTGTCGCAGCCTGTTACAGGATTTGGACGGGTGAGGGTGTAAATCCCGGGCACATCCGTTGTTTGACCGAGTATCAAAACGGGGTCGCCCTCGCAGGTGCTGAGCGTTGGCAACTGCATATTAAAGGCCGGGTTTACTGCTACGGATACCGTTCCAGTACCCGTACAACCACCTGCAAACGTTACAGTTACGCTGTAATCCGCATTGCCCGAAGGTTGCACGACCTGTGTTTGTTGGTTGGGGTTGGAAATACCTGGGCCTGTCCAGTTATACGCCGTGCCACCCGCAGTAGCTTCAAGGGTCGCAGGTTCGCCCGCACAAATCGTCAGGCTATCAGTTTCAATGCCAAAAGAACCGCCAAACTGGATTTCAAATTTGCGTTCAATCGTGCAGCTTCCCGATTTTTCCTGCAATACCAGGGTCACCAAATCTCCCGGTTGAACATCCGGGCCAGGCGTGTAAGTAGCGTTGGCACAGTTGGTGCAACTCAGTCCACTGGGCGTAAGCCAGGTATAGGTATTGCCCATAACGCTGTCTGTACTGACATTCACGGATTGGAGGTTGCAAAGCCCAATGCCTGTAGTGATGATCTGATTGCCGTCGAGCGGGAAAATATGGTCTGCGCAGGCACAGTTTTCGTCTGCCGGAATAAGCGCAATGAGATCGCAAAAAGCCGAAGCGGGCAGGTTGTTGAGGTTGCCGGAAATGGGCAGTACACCTCCTGCCGGAATGGTTGTGTTGTTTAGTTTAATCTCTGCCACCAACGGTTCTCCGGGATCAATCTGACCGTTGCCGTTTAGATCGTGGTAAAGTTGTACTAAGGGGTCGGTGGCAATGGTGTTGCCTGCGTTTTCAAGAACAGCGTTAAAATTGGTTTGCCCGCCCTGAGTGTTCAATTCAAAGTTATTCAGTTGAAGTTCAGGGTTTTGTGCATTCAGATTGAGCAGTGATTCACCCGTGGCGACATAAATATCGCAGAATTGGTTGCTCGACGAACAGAAGGCCTCCGTCTTTTCCCGAGTTTGCAAAATCACAAATTTATCGGCACAACCTGCGGGGTCGTCGTACTTGATTTTGAAGGTGAACCCGAGCACATTGCCCGCCCCAAGGTTAGTCGGCAAAGGCAATTGCAATTGCTGCCCCGACACCTGTGGCGGTCCATTGGGTGCATTGGTGCCTGCCTGATACGAGCCACTCACATACGAAGTGCCCGCAGGGAGCAGGATGTAAATGCTATCGCCCGACATGGGCACATCGTTCACCGCAATGCTGGCCGAAAGTTGGACTTCCTCGCCACAACCTGCCGCACCCGGAGGGGCGGAAAACTGTAAATTGGAAACAGCCGTGTAGGTCGGTTCCACCCCTTCGATACCGATCGGTATGCCTGGTTTGCGCAGGATGTTGGAATTGATGCCACAGGCTTGCACTGATTCGGCGCCGTAAATCGGTTGTGAATTGGCCACTACCCCACATTCAGCGATAACTCGGAAGCGAATGCGCAGTGCGTTGAGCGGATCCTGATCTGCCGACACCAGCCCATTTTGTGCTAATAAATTGGACGTCGCTTCGGGGTCGAATTGCCATACGTTGCCGGGCAATTGCGCCGGGTCGGGCATATTGACAAAGGCCCCGCCGGCAGGGTAGGAAATTTGCGCCGAACCCGGTTGGATACGCATTCCGGGGGGCAGTTTGATGCTCGGTAGAATGTTGTAAGCCGTTCCGTCGTTGGCATTTGAAATTTCAAATTCAAAATACCCGGAAGGCTCGCACATGGGCACCGAGGGCGGTTGGTTTACGATGACCAATTCCAGCTCCGGCGGTTGCGGGCGGAGTTCGATGGTTTTTTTAAAACTGCCGCAAGCATTTCCGTTGGCATTGAAAACGGGCGAGCAGTCCCAACCAAAACGGAAGGTCACAGTAACCGGGCGACAGCTGAGGTTTCGGGCCGTAAATCTCAAGGCGGGTTGTGCAAAACTTGTCAAATCACCCAATTGAAACACTCCGCATATTTGCGGTATGGGCGTTTGCCCTGGCATGAGCAGTAGTTGCACATCGGCCAGGTCACCGTCCGACTCAATGGTCATCCAGGCGTTGAGTGCGTTCACGGGGGCGTTGTTCCGCAGAAAAAAGTTGAACAACACATCATCGGTAGGCAGGTACAAAATATCGTCTTGGGCGAAAATTTCGAATTTTGGGCTGCCGCTTTGATAACCGTTGGGGTTGGCGATGTAGTAAGTATCTATGACCGGGTCGTGAAAACACATATTGGCATACTCCAGTCCGAGCACTGTACGACCAAACTTGGTACCGTTGTACCCACAGGAGGTATCAAATCGGGTGCTGATTTCAAAAGAATAGCCCTCGTCGAGTAGGTTGGCAAAGAAAGGATCTAAATCAAGCTTAAGCGAATCCCCGCCAAAGCCCGGCGTGAGCGGTGTGACGCCAAAAAGTTGGACGTTGTCTTGCAAGCGCAGGTAATTCAACTTCGTTTCGAGCAAAGCCACGGAGGTCGGCAGGCTATAGGAATAGTCTGTAACCGTAGAGAGTTGCCGCACCTCGAAGGGGAACATATTGGCCCGCGCAATGCGCATGTTGTACTGGAAGGGCGAGGTCTCCGTGCTCTGGGCGCAAGGCTCTATGATTTGGGCAGCCGGGTTCACAGATTCGAGGTAGCCGGAAAACTGGCAAATCTCTTTTTGGGTACAAAAGTTCTCCAATTCCCAGGAGTAGGTTTTGTCGGTATCACAAATAGAATTTCGGAAATTAATGAGCGGTGGAGCGTTCGAGCCATTGGGCGTGAAGTTGTATTCAAATTTAAAATCCGAAGTAAAAATCAACGAATCGCCCGCCGAAAGGATAAAACCGGAGGGCAAACAGGGCAATTGACCAAAGTCGAGGTCGAATTGATGGAACATGTTGGTCATCACATCTATAATCTGTGGAGGGCGAATATTGGGTTCAGCCACTTGTATGATGTGCTGGTCAGATTTGATTTCGGGCAAACCGATGGGGCAATTGTAGGTCTGTCCGCCTGCGGTTTTGATCGTCAATTGAGCAGAGACAAAACTCGTAGTATCATAGTTGGCGAATAATATTTTACCCAAAGCCAGATCGTACTCGTCACCGTCAAGGGTGTCAAAATCAGACAGCCAGGACTCGAAAAACACCCTAAAATTCAGTTCTTCCAAGGTTCCTTGTGCCATAAACGCCCGAAGTTCGGTGCGCAGGGTATCGCCCACCAGGAACCGGTCTCGGCGTACCCCTGGAGCGTTGGCGATGTTGTTGTTGTCTGCGGCGCGGTCGTCGTTGTTGTCTTGTAGGCCATAGTTGGTGCGGTATGAATCAAAGTCTACCACTACAAGATTTTCACCGCCAAGACCACCACCACCACCTCCTCCGCCGCCACCGCCGCCGGTCGTATCGCATTGATCGTCCACGACCAGAATAAACTCGTCGCAGAAAGTTATGGCACAGTTGATGGGGTCATTGGGTGTAGTTGACACCAGCGAGTAGGCTTGGAGTTTGATTTGGCAGCCTCCGCAATCGGAAGGCGGCGGAAATACAATATAGTCCAAGCCCCGGGGAGGCACATTGGGTACGGATGATTCGCAGGGAAGCCCTTGTTCGCAATGGTAAAGCAAACACAGGTCGCTAGAGGCCGAATCCAGAGAAAACGGCAAATCGAACACCATGCGCACCGTGCTGGAACCGTCACTATTGGGCGTAATCATGGACTCCAAAGGCGTTTGGTTGTCCAAGCTGAACGGACAAGATTGCACCCAATCGAAACCCAGCGGAATTTCAAAAATGACCTGCAAATAGCCGGTATCTTGTATTAACCGACCCGATTTTATCATATAGTTGAGGTTATAGGTTTCATCGTCTTGCAAGCAATTTTCAAGGTTGTAATTCACACTCGCCTCAATCTTCAAAAAAGCCGTGTCGGGGTAAAAATTGAACACGCCGCCCACCGGGTTATTCGCCGGGCAGGCTTTGAAATAATTGTACCCAAAACGCATCCTGGGTATCAATCCGCCGCAAATCGGCTCGCAGTAATAAGTTTGGAAGCGCAATCGCACCGTGTCGCCCGGAAGCACTTCTGGCACAGACACAATTACATCGAGCGAATAGTCTGATATGCCACAACTGCTCAAAACCGTTGGGGTGCTCACTTGTGCTGGCAGTGGTTGCCAGCCGGAACCGTTGTTCCACTCGAACGAAGTTTGGTCAAGCGCGTGAAACGAAGTGTCGAGTGTGTAGGGGGCCATCAGCACGTTTGTGGCGGGCAGTTGGCCGTTGTTGATTATCAAAATTTCCTGCGTAGAGGGAATTGCGCCGCATTGGCTCACCGGCGAGGCGTACACCGGCACGAAGGAGAGGCTTGGATTTTGCGTCGTGGGCAAAATGGTAATCGAAGCATACACACTGTCCGTCCGGCAAGCTGGCCCGCCGCAGCCCCATCCAATGATAATGAGCGATTGATTGGTGAACGTAGGAATGCCACAATCTTCAATGGTGACTTTCTCTATTAAGGTTATTTCTTCGTTGAAATCCAGCAAGTTGTCACCATTACCGACCGAACTGAAAAAACTGCCCGGCACTTCGGCACTGAACAAGGTGGATAAATTTGTTTGATTTATACCGCCTTGCAATTGGATGCTGATGCCAGGGAAGTGTGCATCAGAAAACAAAAGCGACTGGATAGGGCCTTGGCGTGTGTTTTTCATCGTAATCATACGCATCACGACATCCCCTTTTTGGGCAGTAACGGTGGGTGGCGTGATCGTTTCGATATTCAAGAGGCCCGTTTCCACCAGATAAAAATTGGAAATAAACTGTACGCTGCCCCCAGAAAAGGTCGCTACAATGGTGTTGGAAAAGGTTTGGCCATTGTTGATAGCCTGCACCACAGGACAATCCGCCGTGATATTCAACGTGAAAGACACAGAGGTCCCACCTGCCAAATCGGCCAACGCAAATACGGGCGCGTTCAGGTTGGTGATATTGCTCTCTGTAGCGCCTGCGACGGACCCCGGAAGGTAGCGAATGCCAGCAGGGAAAGTGAGGGTGGTTTGCAAATTTGCTGCTGCAGGACCAGCGCCATTTTGCATGGTCACGGTCATTTGCTTCGTGCCGCAGACGTAAAGCCCACTGGGATTTTGGGTTGAGATGACGATGCTTTGAGCGAACAACGACGCTGAAAAGGCCAAAAAGAGAAGGGCAAGGGTAAAATTTTTCATCCTGTGGATATTTGTTGAATGACCAGCTATTGGGCAGGTTTTAAGGTAGTTGGAGGCAAAACACAAATTCCCGAAAGTTTTGAACTTTCGGGAAGTTGGGTGCGAGGGTTCAAATTCTCGCGACCAAAGTAAGCACAGCGTTACGAATGCGAAACAGCAATTTTGTGGATTGACGCGCAGTAGCGGTGAATGCGCTGCCCGGGTGAGCAGAACATTCGCTTGAATGACGCAGGATTGCTGAAAAAGGCTGGGTGGATTTAAAAATAAAAAAGTTACCCAGAATACCGATGAAATAATAACCTCACGATTTGAAGGGTCTAATCAATTCACGGCCACTTGTTCCGTAAACACTTTGTCGCCCTGCTGCACATGCACCACAATGTTACCTTTGGAATAATCCGAAAGGTCGAATTGTTGGCTGTAACGGCCATTGAATGCATTCAGTTCTTCACGGAAAAGTTGACGACCCGAAAGGTCGAAAAACGAAACGGTGGTGGCCACCGATTCGCCCTTGAATGCTACGGTTACCTGTCCCTGTGTGGGGTTGGGGAAAGCGCGGAACTCGGCAAGTTTCAGGCTGCGGTCTTGGGGGATGGGCGTTAGGTTCACTTTAGGCGCGTCGCCCTCGCCGCGGCGGATGGTAATGATGCTGCGCTCACGGAGGCGGCGTTGATCGTCGTCATTCCAGTTCCAGGAAGTGAAATCACGCACTTCTTCGCCG
>Ga0105049_10007497_pt1 | contig 12659 bp, 9 predicted proteins | sample MAT06_FD_78087 | JGI IMG/M metagenome (GOLD analysis project Ga0105049, IMG submission 78087) | Freshwater microbial communities from Lake Fryxell liftoff mats and glacier meltwater in Antarctica - MAT-06 | ecosystem: Environmental > Aquatic > Freshwater > Ice > Liftoff microbial mat | place...
AATTGTTTACCCCGAAGTTGATCCAGAAAAGGTGTTTGGTGTTTTTACTATTTCTAAGGACATAACGAAAGAAAAGGAATTAGAAAACACCCAAAAACAAGATGGGCGTGGTGTAGGATTACTCATTACTAAGAATCAGATAAAAACGCTAGGAAGCAGTATTTCTGTGAAAAGTGCAGTTGGTGTTGGAACTACATTTACAATTGTAATTGGAAAAGAAAAAGTTATAATATAGATGGTATTTTATGAATATTAAAAGCAAAAACATTTTATTTTCGTAACATAGTTTAAATCATATGCTTCAAGAAATTGCTGATTTTTTTTCTAATCTATTTGGTACATCAGAATGGCCTGCAAGATGGTATTGTGGAAAATGGACTTCCTTTCATGGTTGGCTTTATATATGTTCTAGTTTAGCAATTGCTGGGGCTTATTTTTCTATTCCATTTTTTCTGTACAAGATTATAAAAGCGAAAAGTGGAAGTTTTAGATTTGTATTCATATTATGGGTTTTTGCTTTTTTTATTTTCGCATGCGGCACAACACATTTGATAGATAGTATTATTTTTTGGGTGCCCGCATATAGGTTTGCAGCTTTCAATCTATTTCTAACAGCCATCATTTCATTAATTGCAGTTTTTAACCTAAAAAAATTCTTACCAGAAATTCTAAAATTAAAAACTCAAACCGAGTTAGAAATAATAGTATCACAAAAAACGAAAGAACTTCAAGCTTCCAATGAATACCTCAAGAATCTTACTGATGATCTTGATAATTTTGTATATACAGCGTCACATGATTTGAAAGCTCCTGTCAATAACCTTGAAGGTTTATTAGCAATTGCAAAATTAGAAATCGAACAAAGTGAAGTGGTTGAAGACTATTTTAACAAAATTGAATCACAAATTGTTAGAATTCAGCTTACTATAAATCACCTTACTGATGTGGCAAAACTTCAAAGAAATCCTTATGAGGATGAATCTAACATTTATTTTGAAGAAATTCTACAACAATTTATAGAAAATAATAAAGCAATAATAGATGCTCAGAAGGTGAAGATAGAAAGAGATTTCGTAGCACAAAGCATTTACTATTCATTTGAAGCTTTGCAAATTATAGTAAGTAACCTTTTAACTAACGCAATTAAATACAGCAGACCTGGAATAAATTCAGAAATTAAAATTAGAACCTATTATGAACTTAACTACCTCGTCTTAGAAGTAAATGATAATGGTTTAGGGATAGATTTGAAACGCAATCAAACTAAGCTTTTTGGACTTTTTAAAAGATTTCATGACCATATTCCAGGATCTGGAATGGGTTTGTACTTTGTTAAAAAGTTAATAGAAAAGAAAAATGGAACAATTGAATGGATAAGTCAATTAGGAATTGGTAGTACATTTAAAATTAAATTAATTAAAATTCAAGAAAATGAGAAATAATCCTTTTAACTGTGTCTTACTTGTAGACGATGATCCCATCACAAATATCGTAAACGAAAAAATTCTACTTAAATTTGGATTAGCCGAACATGTACACAAAACCTTTAACGGCGAAGAAGGCTTAGCATTTATAAATCAACAATGCACCAAAATTAATTTGGAACAAAAGCATTGCCCTGATTTGGTTCTGTTGGATATCAACATGCCTGTGATGGATGGTTTTCAAGTTTTAGAGGAATTGAAAAATAAAAATTCCAACGTAAATGTCATTGTTTTGACTTCATCAGAAAATCCAAAAGATATCGGGATGGCTAACGGTTTTTCAATTTTAGGAATAATTAGCAAACCATTGTCAGAAAAAAAACTCTTGCCTTACATGCCAACATAATATTTTAAAGCTAGTAAAAGATTTTGTTTAATAGGTGTTTTAAACCTTCGGGTAACTGGTTTTTAAATATAGTTTAACTATAGTTTAACTTTATCTTAAAATTCATTCGGTTCAATGTGTATTAAAACATGCCCTAATTGTGGTATTTCTTTTTTCAACGTGTCTTTGAGTTTATGGGCAAGGTCGTGACCTGTTTTTACTGAAATATTTTTATCAACTATTGTGTGCAGGTCAACGTGGTATTGCATTCCAGCTTTTCTAATAAAGCATTTTTCAGTCGCTAGAATTCCATCAACTGTAAGAGCAACATTTCTAATATTTTCTACAAGGTCGTCATATAAATGTTCGTCCATAATCTCTCCTAGCGCAGGTCTGAAAATTAAATAGCTGTTATATAGTATAAAACCAGAAGCAAATAATGCAGCCCAATCATCTGCTGTTTCATAGCCTTTTCCAAAATAAAGGGAAATTGCAATTCCAATAAATGCAGCCACAGATGTAATTGCATCGCTTCTGTGGTGCCAAGCGTCGGCTTTTAACGAAGAACTATTTGTTTCTTTTGCTTTCTTCATTACCAAACGGAATGAAATTTCTTTCCAAATAATTAATGGCGTTAGAACGAATAAGGTCCACAACTTCGGTAATTCGTGTGGTGTTCTAATATTTATAATGCTTTCATAAGCTATGATTGTGGCCGAAGTAATTAAAAAACCAACCACCAAAAAAGTAATTAATGGCTCTGCTCGCCCATGTCCATAAGGATGATTTTTATCCGCCGGTCTGCTCGCATACTTAATTCCAAACAACACTAAAAAAGAAGAGAAAATGTCAGTTGTTGATTCAATGGCATCAGCAATAAGTGCAAACGAATTTCCAAAGAAACCCGCTAGCCCTTTTATAATAGCCAAAGCCGTATTTCCAGCTATGCTAAAATAAGTAGTTCTTACAGCAGTTTTTTCATGAATTGTACTCATTTTCTTATTATTTCTGATGTCCATAAGGTTCAGAAAATAAAGTCTTTCTAATTAATTTTCTGGTGATTTATAAATTGAAAGCTTCAATCAATCCTACAAATTTAGTTAATTGAGTATTAGTAAAGACAAAAACTAAATCAAGGATTTAAGTAATTATTATAAAAGAACTGTCCATAATTATGGAAACGAAAACAAAGCGCAATTTTATTCATTGCTTCGAAACTATTTAGGAACCTCTAAAAACCCATCTTTCTTTATTAAACTTTAAAACCTCACATACTTTAGTATACTGCGTTTTTAATTTCTTGTGCGCCTCGATATTTTACTTTTTAGAGGTCTCATAGATATGTTGAAAATTGATTTAATATATCTAACAAGCCATTTAATAGAGGAAGAAATAAAGCTACTGTTTACGGTATATTCAAGAAATAAATGTTTTATATTTTAATTAAGAACAGATTTTGTATCGATTTTTCCATCACAATTTTTATAACCTTTGCTGTAATGTTCTGTAATTTAAATATTTTATTCCTGATTTAGCTATAAATACACAATCAGTTTATTTAAATGTCTTCTAGAAAATTAATTTAATTACGTAAATGAAAATAGCACTTTTATACCGTCTTTCTAGTCTTTTAACTAAGCTTTAAATAACAATTATCTTTAATTAAATTCTAAAAATGAAAGAGAGCCGTCAAGACTTTAATCGCTCCGAAATAATTCTGTATAACCAGCTACTGGTTAAAGAAATATTCAGCACCATCTTCTGTAACTCACTTTTAAAAGGATTTGTTTGTTTTATTTCCTCTTCTAATTTCATTGAACATACAAGTATAAAAAAAATGTAGGTTCAATTAAAATTTAAAATATTTTTAAGTTTAATTAGATGTTAGGTTGTTTTCCTCTTAACTCAAGATTTATCCATGAATACGCTCCGAATTTCCATATTGTTGTATGATTTCTGACTCATATTCTAAAAATTCTCTCCAACGAGCATCTACATCAATTTTTTCTGCTGCTCCATACTGCCGCGCTAAGGTTATAAAAAGGGTGTAATGCCCAGCTTCCGATTCCATCAATTCTCTGTAGAAAGAGGCTAGTTTTTCATCAGGTACATTTTCAGACAATACTTTAAATCGCTCACAACTTCGGGCCTCAATCATTGCTCCCAACAATAAACGCTCTACCAAACTTTGAATACGTGAACCATCCTTCCGCACAAAAAGGAGCAACTGGTTTACGTAATCGTCTTTTCTTTCGCGACCTAAGCTCCAACCTCGCTCAATTATTAACGCGTGTACTCTCTGAAAGTGCTGCATTTCTTCAACTGCTAATGCACTCATTTGAGTTACCATTTCATCAAATTCAGGATACCTAACTATTAATGTTATGGCATTCGATGCTGCTTTTTGCTCGCAAAATGCGTGGTCTGTTAGTATTTCATGTAAATTTTGGTGAGCTATATCAGCCCAGCGTGGATCAGTTGGTAGGTGTAATCTTAACATGTTGCAAATTTATGTTTATTTTAAGTGTGAATAATGTTTGTTTAAAATGTTGAAGTTTATTTAACAAAACCTATTAAATTTGACCGCTATGGAAGTATTAGAAAATTTGGAACCTATACTCAAAACTTTTTGGTTCGTTGCCATCCCAGCAAGTCTGATTTTTATCATTCAAACTGTTATGACTTTTATGGGTTCCGACGCAACAGATGGCATAAGTCCCGATTTCGATGGTGATTTAAGCGGAACTGAAGCTCCTTTTCAACTCTTTTCATTTAGAAATTTAATTAATTTTCTATTGGGCTTCAGTTGGACAGGAATCTCATTCTACGCTACTATTTCTAACAAAATTGTTTTAATCTTTCTGTCTTTATGTGTTGGAATTTTTTTTGTGTATTTATTTTTTATTATCATCAGACAAGTTCAAAAACTAGCAGAAGACAATTCATTTAAAATCTCAAATACCTTATACAAATCGGCAGAAGTTTACTTAACTATTCCAGAAAATAAGAAGGGGAAAGGGAAAATAATGATCAGCATAAATGGAACTTTTCACGAATTAGAAGCAATGACAGAAAATGACAAAATTCAATCTGGTTCTGTGGTTAAAGTAGTTAGAATCGAAAATAATAACATTTTAATCGTAGAAACAATATAATTCAACCAGACAATATGACACCAATAATTTTAATAATAGTTGCAGCATTAGTTTTATTTGCAACAATTTCAGCATTAGTTTCGAGATATAAACGATGCCCTTCCGACAAAATATTAGTCATTTATGGTCGCACTGGCGGAACTTCTGCAAAATGTGTTCACGGAGGTGGCGCATTTATTTGGCCAGTAATTCAAGATTTTGCTTTCTTAGATTTAAAGCCGTTGTCTATTGAAGCAAATTTAACAAATGCATTAAGTCGCCAGAACATTAGAGTAGATGTTCCTTGTAGATTTACAATAGCAATTTCAACTGAAGCAGATAGTATGAACACTGCGGCCGAAAGGTTATTGGGTTTATCTTCAGAACAAATTCAAGAATTGGCAAAAGATATTTTATTTGGTCAATTGCGTTTAGTTATAGCTACTATGACCATTGAAGAAATTAACTCTGACCGTGATAAATTCCTCGATAATATTTCTAAGAATGTTGACAGCGAACTGAAGAAGATTGGATTAAAATTAATTAACGTCAACGTTACCGATATTAAAGACGAATCAGGTTATATTGAAGCATTAGGAAAAGAAGCCGCTGCAAAAGCCATTAATGAGGCTAAAATTAGCGTTGCCGAACAAGAGAAAATTGGTGAAACTGGTAAAGCATTGGCAGACAGAGAGAAAGACACTCAAATTGCTGAAACTCACAGAGACAGAGATGTAAAAATTGCAATTACTCATAAAGACAGAGAAATTAGTATCGCGACAGCAGCAAGAGATGAAACCATTGGAAAAGCAGAAGCTCAAAGAGATACAAGAGTAAAGACGTCTGAAGCAAATGCTATCGCAATTAAAGGTGAGAATGAAGCCAAAATAGCCATAGCAAATTCAGAGGCTTTAAGAAGAGAAAAAGAAGCAGAATCATTGCGTATCGCGATAACTGCAGAAAAAGTGCAGCAAGCAAAAGCTTTAGAGGAATCTTATGTTGCAGAGCAAAAAGCAGAATTGGCGCGTTCCGAAAGAGAACGTTCTACTCAAATTGCAAATATTGTGATTCCTGCAGAAATAGCTAAACAAAGAGCTATAATTGAAGCGCAAGCCGCCGCAGAAACCATAAGAGAGAACGCAAAAGGAGAAGCAGATGCAATTTTTGCGAAAATGGAAGCAGAAGCAAAAGGTTTATTCGAAATACTTACAAAGCAAGCCGAGGGTTATAAAGAAGTCGTTGCTGCAGCTGGTGGAGATCCTAGTAAAGCATTCCAACTCCTTTTATTAGAAAAACTTCCTGAACTTGTAAGAATTCAGGTTGAAGCTGTGAAGAACATTAAAATTGATAAAATTACTGTTTGGGATTCTGGAAATGGACAAGGAGAAAATGGAAATTCATCTACTGCAAACTTTGTTTCTGGAATGATGAAAACAGTGCCTCCGCTGAATGATTTGTTCAATATGGCTGGCCTAAATTTACCATCTTATCTAAAAGGTAATGATGTGCAAAAAAATGATGAAAAAGAACCTGGAAAAGAATAAAGTTTAGTAGATGTGAATTTTTAGCCATCAATCCAAATCCTCTATTTATACACCACAGTAAAAGCTAGATATCCAATATGAAGTACCTCCTCTTTCTCTTGTTTTTACTCTCCATAACGAACACTACTTTCGGGCAATACTTTGAACCCAAAATAAATCTAACCGACCCTACTTTACCGCATTGGGTGCAATTGATGTACTCCGAAAATCCAAATGTACTCCAAGTAGATCATGCTTTCAAAGCATATTACAGCGCTAGAACTTTTAAACAAGATGTTTACACGCGCTATTACAAACGCTGGAGAAGATTTGTAACCACTTACATGCAAGACGATGGCACGTTGCATTTTCCTACTACACAAGAAATCCTTGAAACAAAAGCAAGAGTTGAAGAATACAATACGCAACGCTCCGGTGAATGGCAATTCTTAGGTCCCAAAGTGCACCACAATGCCAAATACCAGCAAACGGATGTAAACGAGCAAATTTCAGATCATTCAAACGTATATTGCTTCGAGCGTTGCACTTCGCAACCCGATATTATGTATTGCGGAACGGAAAGTGGTGGTGTATTTAAATCCATAGACCATGGACAAAACTGGACTTTTGTAACACCTAATCTTCCCATTGAAGGTGTTTCTGCAGTATCCGTTGACCCTTCAAACCCTAATGTGGCACTTTTTTGTGCAGCAAACGAAATATGGAGAACAACTGATGGTGGTGGAAATTGGGCCATTTCTGGTAATACAGCATTTCAAAATCTAAATATTAACGTTTGGCAGTTTTTATTTCATCCTACAAATCCTCAACTTGTTTTTGCAGCTACTAATTTAGGCTTGTACCGTAGTTCCGACAATGGACTTACTTGGACTCAACTATTCAATCAAATATCTATGTCGATCGCATTTAAGCCAGGCGATCCAACAATTGTTTATGCGCTGAGATACAATACAACTACTAAAATTGCCGACTTTTATAAGAGTACAGATACTGGTCTTAATTTCACCATAAAGCCGAATGGTTGGTTTACCGTTCCTGCTGCTGATGCGGGTTTAATTAACAATCAGGGTGGACGAATTGCAGTAACAGAGGCAAATCCTAATCGTGTGTATGTCTTGTTGGTTGGAGAAAGTCAAGCGGCTGCAACATTAGATTTGCGGGGTACTATTGGTGTTTATTCCAGCACTAATGCAGGTGAATCTTGGACTTTTCCGCATGGACTTCAAGGAATGCCCTACGTTTTAGCCACACATCCTAATTTGATGGATTTTAATGGCTACAGCAGCGACTACAATCAAATTTATTACAATACTGCATTTGCTTGTTCCCATTTGAATGAAAATCGCTTGTTAATTGGTGGACTTAATTTATGGAAAAGCGAAGATGGAGGCACTTCTTATCAAGCAGTTGGCGGATATATTGGAAACTTGCCATACATGCACGTTGACCTTCAAGAATTTAAAAACTTTAAGACTTCTCCCACAACCGAAGAATTCTGGTTTAGCAGTGATGGTGGACTTAACCTTTCTACCGATTGGGCCACAACGCATGCATCATTGGCACGCGGAATAAATGCAGTAAATTTTTGGGGAATAGATCAAGGTTGGAATGATGATATTTTAGCCGGTGGCCGTTATCATAATGGTAATGCTGTTTCTCATCAAAATTATGAATCAGGAGATTTTCTTTCTTTAGGTGGAGGCGAAAGTGCTACAGGATATGTAAACTATGGTCCCGAAAGGAAAACCTACTTCTCAGACATTGATGGTATTGTAGTTCCTGAAGAGCAAAGCGGTATTGTGAATAGGTTTCCAGTACAGCAATTCCCCAATGAGAGTTATTTCGATAATAACAGTTCGCGCATGTGTTTTGATTGGAATTACTGGAATGTAGGTTATTTGGGAAATGAAAATATACTTTACAAAAGCCTTGATGGAGGAAGTACTTACGCACCCATTTATACCTTTGGAAATGTTGCAACCAACAATGTTTTGTGGATAGAGCAATCACATGCAAATCCTTCCGTTTTTTATGTGCAACAAGTCGTTAATAACATTACTATTCTGTGGTTGAGCACTGATGCTTGCGAAACCTTTACACAAGTTACCTTGCCGCAACAAAGACGCGAAGTTTATTTTACCTTAAGCTACACCAATCCCAATGAATTGTGGATTGCTTATACTTCAGGCACCAATGGCAACAAAGCTTATAGAAGCATTAACGGAGGAACAAGTTGGAGTAACATTACAACTCCCATAATGAATGGATTTCAGATCAAAGCCATTGCACATCAAGCAGGAACTAATGGTGGTGTTTATGTTGCCATGAGAAACGGACCTGTTTTTTATCGCAATTCTAACAGCGCAGATTGGCTTGCTGTGGGAAGTCAATTACCAGCCGCATCTTATCCATTACGATTAATGCCCTTTTATAAATACAACAAACTGCGCTTGGGCATGTGGAATATGGGAGTTTGGGAAAATGATTTTCAGGAACCTTCTGCTCTCATTGCAGATTTCTCAGCCAATTTCAATGCATTTACTTGTCCGGGTGATACCTTATGGCTCGTAAATCATTCTGTTTGCGATAGCACCGCTACCTTGCAATGGACATTTGAAGGTGCAACCCCAGCATCAAGTACCGAAATAGCCCCCAAAATTACTTATGCACAAGCTGGAACTTATGGCATTACACTTATTGTTACCCAAAATGGAGTGTCAGATACTGTTACCAAACCTGCTTTTATTTCTACATTTCCTTCTACAGCATTGCCCGTTTCAGAAGATTTCGAAAACGGTAGCTTGCCGCAAACTTGGAAAAATTTTGACGATGGCTTAGACGGAGAAGTGTGGGTAGTTGAAAACAATGCAAGCGGCTTTGGTGTCGGGAATAACAGCATTATTTTCGATAATTATTACCAAGATGTACAAGGTAAACGCGACTATTTTAGAACTGGTAAGCTCGATTTTACAAACGTTGCTGGGGCTAGTGTAAGCTATGATGTTGCTTATGCTAAATACGATAATAATTACTCAGACACCATGGCAATAAAGGTTTCCAGCGATTGCGGCGCAACTTACACCACCGTTTTTGTTAAAGGTGGTGATGCTTTAGGCACAGCGCCCTCTCAAACAAGTTATTTTACACCTACAGCATCTCAATGGAGGCGAGATTCTGTTATCATTACCGATTTTTCGGGAGCCGAAGAGGTGTTTATAGCCTTTGAGAATCGCGGGCGTTACGGAAATCCCATTTACATAGACAACATCAACATTAGGCGTTTAGCTACCGTGAATCTTCCTAAAACCGAAGCCCTTTCTTGTCGTATTTTTCCCAATCCAACAACCGATTGGTGCAACATGCTCCTCCAAAACACAAGCAACACAATCAGTATCTTTTCTGTAATAGACATCAGCGGCCGTGAAATAGCAAAAGGTATTTTCACAAATAATGAAGCTACTTTCAACACCGCAAGCTGGGCACAGGGGCTTTACATGGTCGAAATATCGAGCGGAATCAAAAAGCTGCGAGAGAAGTTAATAGTGAGGTAAAACAAGTATTTCTTTAAATGCCAGCAAATACAACTAATTTTCTTTTTTTGGCTGAGTGCCCTCGTTTCTAACAACACACTATCACCGCACATTTCGTTCGGGGCACCGCGCTTTCGGCACCACAAGGTGGCTTGCCTCAATCGCTCTCAGAAGCAGAGTAGGGCATAGGTCAAAGCAACTTTCTTTTTCATTGCTACAAACTTTTAATATTGATTACACTAAAGATTGTGATGTTAGCGAAATAAATACGGTAGTAATACCAATTGCATTTATTATTTCGTCCAAATATTTAGGGTATTATGCCGACGCAATAGCTGTTTAGGCCAAATAAAATTGGAGGAATACAGATATTCTGTCGGTATAATTGCCAAGAAAATTAAAATAGTTCTTAGTAATCGGTTTTATATAGCGTTAATTTTATTCACTTTTGTACTGTAATAATTTTAGAAAGAACATTATTTTAAGATGCAAAAAAACAACCCCTTACACAACATCACTTTAGAGCAAATGCTTACGCAATTGGTAGAACAGCATGGTTGGGAATACTTGGCATCTCAAATTAAAATTAACTCTTTCCATTTCGACCCAAGTATAAAATCGAGTCTAGTCTTTCTTAGGAAGACCCCTTGGGCAAGAAAAAAGGTAGAAGACCTTTATATTTATTTACAGCGAAAAGGTAAAATAGAGAATAATTTGAATAAGGATTTAGAATAAAATTTTGATTTCATATTTCTTTCTTTTCATACATACCAAGCAGTGTTAATTGATTTTTACCGACAGCGTGTAGGAATGAATGATGAGACGAAAGAATTAATTAACCCACTTTAATCAATAATGAAATCTAGGATAACCTAATTAATTGGAGAATCATAAAATAAAAATTACAGCAATGCGCAGCACTAAAATTATAAACTTCATGCAAAACGTGTCATTGTTATCATGGTCTGAGGATATTAATTTCAGTTGAGTTAGCGGCAGGTGGAGGAAGAGATGATATTGAAATTACTGCCAACGTCTTAGATAGGGTTGATGATGGTCAAAGTGTTATTAGCAGATGTGAAAACTAACCTGATTTTGAGAAATTACCGCATGGACTTCGAGATGAACACTAATTGTCTTGTGCGTCAACCCTTAAATTACTCTCTAGTGGCATCCGTTTTGCTGAGTGGGCTGGCTCGATAACCATTAAAGTGCATAGTATTTTACCAATTGGAATCGTGATTCAATCAACATAAAATGAATGTTTTTGGTCGTTTTTTTAATTCTGAAAAGCTGAAATCTGAGAAATTGTCAGAGGCTGCTCTTGCTATATCAAATTTAGGATACAGCTGCAAAGACTGGAATCCTATAACGACTATTTCATTATATGACCATGTGATAAAGTATCCCCAAAATAATAGAATTACAGTCAATCTTGATAGATATGATGTTTTATTGCAAATTGATCCTGAAAGAGGTATAATGGCATTTGCAGGTGATTTTACAAATACGGATAATCAAGAAGAGCATGTTTTCATGGACGAAGTAACACAGTTTTTCGAAAAAATCCACACTATATACGATTTTGAATTTGGGTTTATTGACAAAGAAGGAGACACCAATATTAAATTATTTAATTTTATAAATCTATGCTCAATAGAGACTATATTTTTCCTTAATTATTATGGCAATAAATTCGTTCAAAAGTTTGGCACCGATTTATGGTTAAACGCACCCGGCACCGCAACTTTGCTGGCAGACGATACCATTAAGTATTATTCTAGAGGAAAAATCAAAGGCCCAACTAAAGAAGAAGCGATGACTGTAATAGAATATTTTAAAGATTTTGGATACCCTTGTATATTTAGGGCAAAAAAAAGTGGAGATTGGTAAACTGTGAACATTATACCAGCCAAATTGTCCTCCAACAACAATATAGTAGAGGATTTGAATATTTGCGCCGCCCATTCATAGGTAGATTTGAACAACAGTTAAATAGGGCCTGCTGAAAATGTTTTTTACTGAAAATTTAGCATCTGTTTATTTCTATATTCTAAAACTGAAATCAAGTATTGATTATAGAAAATTAGTTTGTAAAATAAGTCTTTTAAAAAACGGCATAAAAAATCCTTACTTAACTTTAGGATATTCATTATAAATATGATACATGCTATCCAGGATTGACTTGTGTTAGGTAATTTTGCCATTATTTTATTGAGATTGTATTTTGATTTTCCTTGTCCAAATTTCCCTTCTATTTGATTTCTTTCGTTTTTCTCTATTCTTTGTTTTTGTTTTTCGAGTTTAGATAATTCATTTTTTGGTTTCCTACCTAGAGGTCTTCCTGTGTGCCTTATATTATTTTCTTTCAGATAGTTACGATTATATCTATTCATGTAAATATCATCTGTTTGAACTAATTCGGGATAATGTCCATTGAGTTCCTTGAAGCGTTCTACTTGTTCTTTTAGAAAAACACCTTCGTTAAAAGCTTCAAAATTGACTTGATCTATTCGAGCATAGCCAGCTTGCAGACTTACATTTATTTTGGCACCAAATTCCACATTCCTTCCTTGTTTTCCTCTCACCATCGGACGAATATGTGGCTGATGAATACTCACAATTCGGTTTAGAACGGAACG
>Ga0105049_10007498_pt1 | contig 12657 bp, 11 predicted proteins | sample MAT06_FD_78087 | JGI IMG/M metagenome (GOLD analysis project Ga0105049, IMG submission 78087) | Freshwater microbial communities from Lake Fryxell liftoff mats and glacier meltwater in Antarctica - MAT-06 | ecosystem: Environmental > Aquatic > Freshwater > Ice > Liftoff microbial mat | place...
CGGACGCGGCGACGCATCCCGCGGGGCAGCGTTCGCCGGTGGAACTCGGGGCGCCGGGGCTGGCCCGCGGGCGGGTGGCCGCGGGGAATGAGCACCTCTACCTGCCGGCGCCAGTGTACTGCAGCTACGCGGCGCTGCTCAACGTGCAGCACATGCTTTCCGCCGAGAGTGGTGAACTCATGCGCTTTGCCCTCGGGCCCGAGCGGATGTGGTTTGCCCCCGCGGTGGTGGAGGCGCCGCTGAGCGCGGAAGCCGTCGCGCTGCTCACGCAGGAGGCGGCCACGCGCCACGCGCCGGTGCTGCTCTGGCATCCGCGCGCGACCATGCTCCGGGGTTCGGCTTCGGGGGCCTTTGGCTCCGCGCCGGACGCGGGGCCGGAACCCGCCCTCGACGGGGCGGCGATCCATGCGGCGCCGTCGGCCATCCCGGTGCCGTGCGTGGTGCAGACCTATCGCGCGGATGCCCTCACCCTGCGCGTGACGGCGCCGGGCGACGGCTGGCTGCTCGTCACCGATCGCTGGTCGCGGAGCTGGCAGGCTTCGGTAAATGGCGTCGAGGTGCCGGTCGATGGGGGAAACTTTTTCTTCCGGCTCGTGCCGGTGCGCGCGGGCGAAAACGTCGTCGCGATGCGCTTCGAGCCCTTCCTGCTCTGGCCGCTGCTCGCCCTGAGCTGGAGCACGCTGCTCGTCTTTGGCGCCGCGGCCGGGTGGCGCCAGCTCCGCGCCGCGACCGCGCGCGACCGATCATTCTCCATCCCACTCCCATGCGCTGCCTCCTCGTAATCCCCGCCTTTCACGAAAGCCGCCGGCTCCCGGCGTACCTCCGCGCCTTGCTCCCCGGCCTCGAACGCGCCCACCTCGACTGCGAAGTGCTCATCGTGGATGACGGCTCGGCGCCGGAGGAGGCTGGCTACATCCGCGATCTCGCCGAGACCCTGCGCGCGATCTTTCCCCGCGTGCGCGAGCCGCTCTGCCTCCCGCGCAATCGCGGCAAAGGCGGGGCCGTGCGCGCCGGCTGGGATCTGGCCGAGGAGTGCGACTGGGTCGGCTTTGTGGATGCCGATGGCGCGGTGCCAGTCCACGAGGTGATCCGCCTGCTCACCCTGGCCACGGTGCGCCCGGCGCGGACGGCGATCTTTGGTTCGCGCGTGCGCATGCTCGGGCGGCGGGTGGAGCGCAGCACCCTGCGGCATCTCGTCGGCCGGTTCTTTGCCCTGCTGGTCAGCTTTGCGGTCTCGTCGCGGGTGTACGACTCGCAGTGCGGGCTGAAGATTCTCCCCACGAGCGTGCTCCGGCGCATCGAGCCGTGGCTGCGCGAGACGGGCTTCTGCTTCGATGTGGAAATCCTCGCCGCCCTCGAGACCGCGGGCGTGGCCGTGGAAGAAGTGGCGATCGACTGGAGCGACGTGCCGGGGACCAAGGTGCGGCTCTTCCGCGACACCTGGCGCATGGCGCATGCCCTGCTTCGCATCGCCCGCCGCCGCCGCACATGGATGTCGTCGAACGTTCCCACCTCCCGCCCGACCAGGCCTTTGCCCATTGGTACTATCGCGCCAAATTCGAGCTGCTCCTGGATCGCGTCGGCCCGACGGGCGCCCTGAGCCCCGGGCGCCGCATCGCGGATGTGGGCTGCGGCCTCGGGCTCTTCCTCACCTTCCTGGAAAAGACCGGCCACGCCACGCCAGAGCAGCTCCTCGGGATCGACCCGGCCTACGCCGCGCCAGCCCGCGCGGCGGGGGGCACGGCGCGCATCGAGCCCGCCTGGCCGGCCGGGGCGGAGGTCGATCTCGCGCTGCTCATGGACGTGCTCGAGCACACCCCCGACGATCGCGCGGTGCTGCGCGAAGCCGCGAGCCACGTCGCGCCGGGGGGACACGTCTTCCTCACCGTGCCGGCCCTGCCCTGGCTCTTCGGCGCGCACGACCGCTTCCTCGGCCACTACCGCCGCTACTCGCTGGAGACACTGCGCGCGACCATCGCCGCGGTGCCGGAGCTCGAGATCGTGGAGCTGCACTACTTTTACGCGAGCATCCTCGCCCTCGCCGTGCCCTGGCGGCTCGCGCGGCGGGGTCGCACGCCCACGGCCAGCGATCTGCGTCCGCTGCCGCGCTGGCTGAATGCCCTGCTCTGCTGGACGCTGCGCGCCGAGCTGGCCCTCGCGCCGCGCAATCGCTGCTCGGGGCTCAGCGTCGTGGCGCTCTGCCGCCGGCGGGGCGGGACGGCCGAACCCCGTCCGCGGCTGGCGGCTTGAGCGGGTGGTGCGCGCCGGCTAGCGGAGTGCGGTCGCGGCCGTCTGCGGAGTCTTGCGATAGACCTCGTAGTATCCGAGTCGCGCGACGAGCGTGAAGCGGGACTGGACCACGAGGTTCGGAGCGTCCGGTCCATTGAGGCTCGCCCGCCCGGGTTCCGAGGCATCCCAACGCGGATTCAGGATCAGCCAATCGGCGCTGGCGATGTCCGCCGCGAGGCGGGAATCCAGACGATTGGCCGAGCCGGGATTCATCTCCAGGAAAAAGCTGGCCGGGGTCAGCTTGGGCAGCAGGTGGTAGAGGAAAGTGTCGTTGTAGCAGCTCCGCCGCAGGTCGCGCGGTCCGACAAACAAGCGGTCACCGGGCCCGGCCTGGGAGGCGATGGTCTCGATGCACGCTTCCACCCAGGCGCGTTCCAGGCGCGTCGGCACCGGGTAAAAGCGGTCGGCATGCGTGGCAAAATGTTGATTGTGCCCGAGCAGGCCGAGCGCGCGGCGGCCGGCATTTTCCAGACTCAAAAATATCTCGGTGCCGAGCGCTCCGATCACCGTGAGGACGGCCACCGGGGCCAGGACCCGGAGGCGGCGCGCCGTGCCCTCGCTGCCCCAGCGTTCCGCGGCGGCGAGCAGGACCACGGGCAGCATCCCGATGGAGAGGAAGCAGGCGAAGAAAAGGTGGGTCGGATCGAGGCGCTGGACAGCCTGATGCGTGAACCCGAGCGCACCCACGCCCACCGCCAGGAGGACGCGCGCCTTCGGATCCCGGCGCTCGGCCCGCAGCCCTGCCGCACCCACGCCCGCGCCGAGCAGCGCGGCCGCGATGTGCAGGCCGAGGATGCGGATCATCCAGACCGGCTGTGCGCCGAGCGGCAGGTGCCGGCCATTGTGGAGCACGGGATACTCGAAGACATTTGACCAGAGCGCGGCCGGCCCCACGGCCCCGGCGAGCACCGCCCAGGGCACCAGGCCGCCGGCAAATCCCGCCGCGAAACGCCGGCGTTCCGAGCCGCTGAACCAGAGAAAATTCGCCGCCGAGATGAGCACCACCGCGGGGCCGAGATCCGGCCGGAAGAGCAGCGCGACCGCCGCGAGCAGCCCCGCCCAGAAGCGGCGGCGCGGATTTTCCCCGGAGGTCGCAGCCCAGAGGGACCAGACCACGCAGGTGACGCCGCCCATCCAGGCGTAGGCGGCCAGATTCGTCGGCAGGAGGAAGATGGTCGCGATGGCCGCGCAACCGGCCGCGACCGCCGCGCCCCAGCGCCAGGCGAGCGCGATCATCCCGGCGAGCAGCGCGACGCGGTAGAGCAGGCCGACGGCGCGTTCGACGAAAATGCCCGGGCCGAAAAGCCGGTAGGCCCCGGCCAGCAGATAGGGATTGGCCGGTCCGTAGGCCGTCTCGAAATCGCGGTACGGCAGCCGGCCCTGGAGGATTTGCTCGGGATAGACGAGCAGCGAGCCTTCATCCATCTGCGCGGCGGGCAGGTCGATGCGCACGCTGGCCAGCCAGAGGAAGAGACCGATCACCGCCAGGGGAGCGAAGAGCGCCCGGAGATCTTTGGGGAGGGTTGCGCGGTTCAAGACTCCCCCCTCCAAGCAGGGGAGGTGCCAGTGGCGGAAGAGCCCGGCGCCGGGCTTTTTTCGGCGTTGGGCTTTGACACCGCGAAGGCGGGACCGTTACTTGCACGCGGCTCCCGGGCGGATCGGCAGACTGCGTGCAGCCTGCCCCTCGCCTCCCGGAGCGGCTCCGCAGAGAACCCCAGCCCCTTTCCTTCCCTTGGCCCAGAACGACGAATACATCCTCGAAATCCTGCTCGAGACGGCGCTGATTTCGAAATCGCAGGTCGAGCGCGCGCAGACCGAAAAAAACATGGATGAGACGGTGATCGAGGCGCTCGTGCGGCTCGGCATCGTCTCACAGGAGGATGTCGCCCGCGCGCTCGCGCAGCATGCCGCCATGGATTTTGTGGACCTCGCCCAGGTGGCGATCAGCGAGGAGGCGATCGCGCTGGTGCCGGTCGATGTGGCCAAACGCTTCAACGTCGTGCCCATCGCGCAGGGCGAGACCAGCCTCATGGTGGCGGTGGCGGACCCGTTGAATTTCGACACCCTCGACTCGCTCCACCATCTGCTCCAGCGCGACCTGGAGTTCGTCTGCGCCACGCCGGACTCCATCAAGGAAGCGCTGCGCAAGTACTACGGCATCTCCCATGCGCTGGCGGGCGACCTCGACGGCGATGCCGGCGGCCTCGGCGAGGGAGGCGAAGGCGGCGATGCTCCGATCATCAAGATGGTGACGATGATGCTGCTCGAGGCGCACAACATGCGCGCCTCGGACATCCATCTCGAGCCGCTCGACAAGCGCTTCCGCGTCCGCTTCCGCATCGACGGGGTGCTGCACGAGATGAACAACCCGCCGAAGAAGCTCCAGACCGCGATCATCTCCCGGCTGAAGATCATGTCCGGCACGATGTCCATCGCCGAGAAGCGGATGCCGCAGGACGGGCGCATCCAGGTGAAGATCGGCAAGAGCAAACAGATCGACCTGCGCGTCTCCACCATCCCGACGAACCACGGCGAGTCCGTGGTCATGCGCATCCTCGACAAGTCGTCGCTCTCCCTCGGTCTGCCGCAGCTCGGATTTCTCTCCGACGATCAGGAGGTCTTTGAGCGGCTGCTCACGCTGCCCGACGGCATCCTGCTCGTCACCGGCCCGACCGGCTCCGGCAAGACCACGACGCTCTACGCCTGCCTGAATTACATCAACAAACCGGACAAAAAACTCATCACCGTGGAAGACCCGGTCGAGTACCAGATGTCCGGCATCAATCAGGTGCAGGTGAACACGGACATCGGCATGACCTTCCCCGCGGCGCTCCGCTCCATCCTGCGCCAGGCGCCGAACATCATCATGATCGGGGAAATTCGGGACGCCGAAACCGCCAACATCGCGATCAACGCCTCACTCACCGGCCACCTCGTCTTTTCCACCCTCCACACCAATGACGCCCCCGGCGCAGTGGCCCGCCTCGTGGACATCGGCGTGCAGTCCTTCCTCGTGAGTTCGGCGGTGCGCGCGATCGTGGCCCAGCGCCTCGTGCGGAAGGTCTGCGCGAACTGCCGGCAGACAGCGGAACTGACCGCGGCGGAGATCAGCTCCCTGGGGCTGGATGCCTCGCAGATGGCGGAAAACTCGGTGAGCGAAGGCGTGGGCTGCGAGACCTGCAAGGGCCGCGGCTACAAGGGCCGGGCGGGGATTTTTGAAATCTTCATCCTCGATGACGAAGTGCGCCACATGATCAACAACAAGGCCACCACGCTGGAGCTGCGCAAGCGCGCGCGGGAGATGGGCATGCGCACGCTGCGCGAAGACGGCATCCGCAAAGTGCTCACGGGCATGACCACGGCGGAGGAAGTCATCAGCGTGACCATGTCGGACGCGAACTAACGCCGTTCCGCCGTGGAGATCGAGTACGCGTCCGATGCCATCTCCGATCTCGAACGAATTCCCGATCGGTTCCGTGCGCAGATTCTCCGCAAACTCGGACGGCTGCGCGACGGCCTCTCGGCAGACGTCAAACGTTTGCAGGGGCACGACGCGGTCTATCGCCTGCGCTCTGGAGAGTACCGCGGGATTTTTGAAATCATTCAAACGGGCATTGTTGTGCTAAGGGTGAAACATCGCCGCGACGCCTATGGTTAAATCCGCCACAAAACCGCCGCCCTCCACCAGTGTCCAAGGCCGACGACTTGCCGCCGAGTTGCGGAAATTGCGCGAGCAAGCCGAGGACTTGCTGGATTTGGTCGATGCTTTGGAGGTGCGGGCGCGGAACATCGGAAAGCCGCGCCTGACCCACGCCCAGGTGCTGCGGAAGTTTGCGGTGAAGTAACCTGCGGACATGGCGCTCTTCGGTCTCGGCAAATCTCCCTCCGCTCCGCCGCCCGTGTCGGCGGCGACGCTCTCCGTGCCCGGTGCGCGCGCGGGCCTGGTGCCGATGGAGGATCTGCTGCGCCTGGTGGTGGATGAAGGGGCTTCCGATCTGCATCTCTCCGTCGGCTCGCCGCCGGTGCTGCGCTTGCACGGGCGGCTGGTGAAGCTCGAACTGCCCGTGCTCGGGGGCGATGACACGGAGACCCTCGCCCGGGCGATCACGAGCGAGGCGAATCTCCTGCGCGTGAATGAAGTGGGCGGCGTGGACTACGGCTTCACTTTCCGGGATGCGAATCGGTTCCGCGTGAGCGTGTACCGGCAGAAGGGCCACCTCGGCCTCGCGCTGCGCCTCGTGCCGCAGCGCATGCTCACGCTCCAGGAGATCGGGCTGCCGCCGGCCGTGCATCAGCTCCTCACGATCCCGCGTGGTCTGGTCCTCGTCACCGGGCCCACCGGCTCGGGCAAAACCACGACGCTCGCGGCGATGCTCGATTTCATCAATTCGACCACGCCGAATCACATCATCACCATCGAAGACCCGATCGAATACTTCCACGAGCACCGCATGGGCATGGTGAACCAGCGCGAGGTGGGCGTGGACGTGCCCTCTTTCTCCGAGGGCCTGCGGCGCGCGCTGCGCCAGGATCCGGATGTGATCCTCGTCGGCGAGATGCGCGATCTCGAGACCACCGAGACGGCGATCACCGCGGCGGAGACCGGGCACCTCGTTTTTTCCACCCTGCACACCACCGGAGCGGCGCGGACCATGGATCGGATCATCGACTCCTTCCCCTCCACGCAGCAGGAGCAGATCCGCACCCAGCTCTCCACGAATCTCAAGGCGGTGATCTCGCAGCTCCTCATCCCGCGGCTCGACGGGCGCGGGCGGGTGGCGGCCTTTGAGGTGATGATCAATACGCCGTCGATCGCGGCGCTGATCCGCGACAACAAGACCTTCCGCATCGGCAACGACATCCTCACCGGCTCGAAGTACGGGATGGTCTCGCTCGAGACTTCGCTCGTGGACCTCTATCTGCGCGGCGTCATCGCCTACGAGCAGGTGATCGCGAAAGCCCAGGATGAGTCGGCGGCGCGGCAGCTCATCGGCGAGCAAAAGCCGCGCGGCTAGAGCGCTCGACGATACAGTCGTGAGGTGGATCCCATTCGCGATCACCGAAAAGCTGCGACCTAGAGTCCTGATCGCATTCGGCCTGAAGAAACTCCCCGCGAATGAGTTGGTTTTTGTAGCTTTCTCAACCTCGGCCTTGGTCGGCCTTCGGGCTTTCTGTTCCGGCGCGCATCTGTGCAAACACCACGCCGGGGTCACCGCCGCAATCCTCCATCATCTTCCGGCGGGTGGCGCGGATTTCGGCGATGATTTCATTCTCCGGCTCGGCGTCGATCTTCTCCCAATCCGGGGGCGGCAATTCCAACGGAGCCTGACCGGCAAAGGAAACGACGGGATGCCCGGCGGCGGCCCATCGCGCTTGACCAGCCCGGCGGAGATCGCCAAAGCGTTGCAAGTCGCCGCCGCACTCGGCCATGAGCATGTCGCGCGTGCGGCGGATTTCGTCCTGGATTTCGTTCGAGTTCATGGCGTCAGATTCCGATCAAAGCCTGCGGCGTGCAAATGATAGGGCAGACCAGCCCAGCTTCGGCGCAGACGGTTTCCAGCCGTCTCCGTTGGAAGATGTTCGCGATGTGCGTGCAGTTCCACGTCAGCAGGAAATTCATCGCGTGGACCGCGGCGAGGGCGATGTGTTCCGCGTCCGGCGCGGCTTGCGGCGGGATGATGCCGAGTTCCAAAATCCGCGCAGCCAGTCCGTCCACCGCCGGAGTATGGGCGAGTTGCGACACTCCGGCGAGCGCCGCGTGCCGGGCTGCAGCCATCGCCGGATCACCCGCCGCCGATTCTTGGAGCACCAGCTCGGACGTAAAGAGATCGTAGTCGCGGCGTTTCTTTTCCCACCAGTCCTGCGTCGTCTGCTGGTCGGCGGCGATGCGGGTGAGCGGACTCCGCCGCGCTACGAGATAACTCGGGATAGTCGTTTCGAGGTAGAGGCGCGGGGGCATGGTCAAGGGGACGGTGACTGGCCGAGTAATGCAGACCTCCGGTCTGTGGCCTGAGGAGGATTCACTGACCGGAGGTCAGGGGGGATGGGGGTCAGGAGTTTCAGATTGTAAGATTTCAGTGTTTAGATTTGACGGATGGCGAAGGCATCGCTGTAGGCAGCTACGGCTACGCGAGTTGGCGAAGTGGTGGTGAGTTACAAAGTGTGGAATTTCGAGAGGATGCTGGTCAACGCGCTGCCGCCGGTGTTTAAGCTCGCGGCTCATGTCCGCTTCGCTCCAGTTGTCGGTTGAGCAGATCGCCAGCTTCCGGGAACAGGGATTCCTGGTCGTCCCGGAGCTTGCTCCGCGGGACGAGCTGCCGAGGATGCGCGCGATCTTTGAGCGGCTCTTTCGGGAGCGGGTCGGCTGGGAGCGCGGGGCTTTTTTCGACCTCGCGGGCGTGGATGAAGAGGGCCGTCCGGCGAAGCTGCCGCAGCTTTTGAAGCCCGCAAATTTCGCCCCCGAGCTGCGCGAACTGCGCACGGTGGCCAACGCCGCGGCGATGGCCCGGCAACTCCTCGGGCCGGAGACGACGGCGTGGTTCGAGCACGCCATCCTCAAGCCGCCGGGCTGCGGTCCGGCGACGCCGTGGCATCAGGACGAAGCGCATCGCAACGATCCCGGCACTGCCTACGAGCAACTGAGCATCTGGCTGCCGCTGCAGGATGCGACCGCGGAGAATGGCTGCATGCGCTTCATGCCCGGCACGCACCGCGGACGGGTGCTGGAGCATCGTTCGCCGCAGTCCGACCCGCGCGTCATGGCGCTGGAATGCGTGGCGCCCTTCCGGGCCGAGGAGGCGGTGGTTTGTCCGGTGCCGCTGGGCGGTGCGACGGTGCATCACGCGCGGACGCTGCACGGTGCGGGAGAAAACGTCTCCCGGGAACCGCGCTTCGCCTACATCCTCGCCTTTCGCGGAGCGATGCGGCCGGATCCGGAGTTTCTCGGCTACCCGTGGAATCAGGAGAAACGCACCGCCGCGCAGGAGCGTCGCCGGGTGTGGGAGAATCGCGGGGGAGCTTTCGGGCGGGCGGGCCGCCAGGTGCTCCGCCGCCTCGGCCTCAAGTAGCCGTCGGTGTCCACGGGGTGGCGTAGTCGGGCTGGGCGCCGGGCAGCGAGGCGACGAGCGCGCCGAGGTGCAGGGCGCGCCGGAGCACGGTGGGCGAGTGGGTGATGGGCAGGGTGAGCAGCCCGTGCAGCAGGGCCGCAGTGAAGGCATCGCCAGCGCCCACCGTATCGACGACCTGCACGCGCGGCGGCGGCTCGGCGAGGATCGCGATCTGCTGCCAGAGGATCGCGCCTTTTTCCCCGCGCGTGACGCAGACGCGGTGGCGCCCGGTCATTTCGCGGAGGCGATCGATGGTGTCGGGCAGTTCCCCGCCGTCGATGGGCAGGCCGGTGAGTTGGGCGAGTTCGCCATCGTTGAGCTTGATCCAATCGGCGCGGCGGCAGAGCGCCAGGGCGCGCCCGGGGTCGTCGAAAGGCGCGCGCAGATTCACGTCGATGCACCTCAGCGGGCCCGGCACTTCGAGCAGCGCGTCGAGCGTGCGGCGATTCGTCTCCGAACGCGCGGCGAGCGTCCCATAGACGAGCGCGTCGCAGTCGCGCGCCGCAGCGAGGATCGCGTCGGTGAGCGCGATCTCGTCCCAGGCGACTCCGGTGCGGATGTCGTAGGCTGGCTGGCCAGCGGGGCCGAGCGCCACTTCCACCGTGCCGGTGGGCAGGGTGGCGTGGCGCTGGACGAGGGCGGTGGAAAGGCCGCGCTCCCGCAGGTGGTCGAGCATCGCGTCGCCGGCCGCGTCCGGCCCGACGGCGGAGATGAGCTGCACCTCGCAACCGAGCCGGTGCAGGTGGTAGGCGACATTCGCGGGCGCGCCGCCCGGCTTGCGACCGCTGGGCAGGCAATCCCAGAGCACTTCGCCAAAGCAGAGCACCCGCACAGGGCGGTCGGTGATCGGGGGGCGTCGGGTCTCGGGGATGTAGGCGAGATTCACGAGGCGGGGATGTGCTCGTCTTCCGGCAGCAGGAGCCACGTCACGAGCGCGGCGGGGAGGAAGAGCCAGCTCGCGTAAAAGAGGGCGAGCCGGTGATCGCAGACCGCGCCCGCTCCGGTGCCGACTTGGGCGAAAAGCCCGAAGATCACGGTGCCGGCGGCGGCGATGATGCGCCCGATATTGTAACAAAAGCCGGCGCCGGTGGTGCGGAGGAGCGTCGGGAAAAGGGGCGGCAGGCACATCGTGAAAAGGGCAAACGCGCCCTGCGCCAGGCCGATCCACGGCAGCCACCGCAGCACGGCGTCGGGCCCGCGCGTCACGCCGTAGGCCCCGAGCATGAAGCCGAGGTAGAGCAGAAACATCGTGGTGATCGCGCGGCGGTAGCCGAGCATCCGGGCGAGCCAGCCGGCAAAGAAGTTCCCGACGATCGAACCGATCATCAGGAGATAAAGCGCCTTGCTCGCCAGGGCGGTCTGCGCGGCGGGCGTCCAGGCGGCGGACTGGGCCAGCGCGCGGAGATGCGCGGAGTGCCAGAACATCAGCGCCCAATGCGCGGTGAGCCCGAGCGCGCACACCGCCATGACGATGAGGGTGGTGCGGCGCAGGGGCGGGCGGAAGAGCGCGGCGATCCCGCTTGGCGCCTGGGGATCTTTCTCCGCCTGGGTCCAGATCTCCGGCTCGGGCACGGCCTTGCGAATCCAGAGGGTGATCAGCGCGGGCAGGATGCCGACGAGAAAGATCGTGCGATTCGGCGCGCCAGCGAGGAGCAGCCCGGCGAGACAGGCGAGCAGCACGCCGCAGTTCACCGCCGTCTGGAGGATCGCCGCGAGCCACGGCCGCCACGCGCGCGGCCACGTCTCGGCGATGAGCGACGCGCCCACCGCCCATTCTCCGCCGATGCCGAGCGCGGCGAGGAAACGAAAGATCATGAGGTGCCACCACTCCTGGGCGAAGAAGGAGAGCCCGGTGAAGCAGGCGTAGGTGAGGATGGTGAGCACGAGCGCCTTGCTGCGCCCGAGCACGTCGCCCACGCGGCCAAAGAACGCGCCGCCGACGGCCCAGCCGACGAGGAAGGCGGCCTGGATGAACGACGCCTTTTCCGAGACCTGCGTGCTGGCCTGCGGCAGGCGCACGAGCTCGGCGACAAAGGGCAGCGCGACGAGCGTGTAAAGATGCATGTCCAGCCCGTCGAACATCCAGCCGAGCCACGCGGCGAACCCGGATTTCTTCTGCGCCGGGGTCAGGTCGCGGTAGTGCTGAGCTTCTCCGGGGGCGTGCATGGCGGGGGGCGGCACGCTAGCGGAAGCGCGCTTGCGGGCGACAGCGGAAAATCAGACGCCTCTTACCGCGGGCAGCCGATCAAGTCATAGACCTGCGCGCCGGTGATCTCGACGTCGATGAACTCGCCGACGGGCGCCGGGCGGGTGAGGAAAATGCGACCGTCGATGTCCGGGGCGTCCACGGCGCCGCGGGCCACGGTGGGCGCATCGACGAGGGCGCGCATCGTCCGGCCGACATGGGCGGCGGCGATCTCCCGGGCGATCTTTTGCTGGAGCTTCATCGCTTGCTTGTAGCGCGCTTGCTTCACCTTCTGCGGGAGCTGGCCTTCCATCTTGGCGGCGCGCGAGCCTTCCTCCTGCGAGTAGGGGAAAATGCCGAGCCGCTCGAAGCGCGTGCGCTCGATGAAGTCGAGGAGGTACGCAAATTCCTCCCCGGTCTCGCCGGGGAAGCCGACGATGAAGGTGGTGCGGATGGCGATGCCGGGGATGCCGGCGCGGATGCGAGCGATGAGATTTTCGATGTGCTCGCTGCTCGTCTCGCGCTTCATCAGTTCGAGCATCCGCGGGTGGATGTGCTGGAGCGGCATGTCGATGTAACGCGCGACCTTTGGGCAGCTCGCGATGCAGCCGATGAGTTCGTCGCTCCAGTGCGCCGGGTGGGTGTAGAGCAGGCGGATCCAGAATTCGCCGGGGATCGCCTCCAGCTCCCGCAGGAGATGCACGAGGGTCACGCCGCGGGTGGGATCGACCTGCTGCCGCGGGCCGGCTTTCTCGGCCCAGAGGTCCATGCCGTAGTAGGTGGTGTCCTGGCTGATGAGGTTGATCTCTTTCACACCCCCGGCGACGAGGCCGCGCACCTCCTGGACCACGCTCGCGATCGTCCGCGAACGATGCCGCCCGCGCATCTGCGGGATGACGCAGAAGCTGCACGGGTGATTGCAGCCCTCGGCGATCTTGGTGAACGCCGTGTGCCGCGGGGTGAGGCGGAAGCGCGGGGTGTCCCAATCGGGGATGTACACCGGCTTGCGCGAGACCAGGTTCAGGGGCTCCCACTTTTCGTCACCGAGCTGCGGGGGAATTGCGGATTGGGGATTGA
>Ga0105049_10007502_pt1 | contig 12655 bp, 11 predicted proteins | sample MAT06_FD_78087 | JGI IMG/M metagenome (GOLD analysis project Ga0105049, IMG submission 78087) | Freshwater microbial communities from Lake Fryxell liftoff mats and glacier meltwater in Antarctica - MAT-06 | ecosystem: Environmental > Aquatic > Freshwater > Ice > Liftoff microbial mat | place...
ACGGGCTCCTAGCCCAAGGGCAAGACGGTCTATCGAACGCATTGCGGGGATGGACCGTCATCCGTCCCCGCAACCCGATCACAATGACAGATCACGCAGACACAAGGGCAAAGCTCTGGGCTTGGCTTTCGCTATCATTAGAGGGGTTGGATCAGTCAATCACCAGGATGGTTAGTATTGGGCCGGTTGCCGCGGCTATTGGGTTCCGGTGCTACCGAAGCCGCCGGTGCCGCGGTGGGTTTCGTCGAGTTCCGGCACCTCGTGCCACGCCACGCGCACCACCGGGGCGAGCACTGCCTGGGCAATGCGCATGCCGCGCTCCACGGTGAAGGGTTCCGTGCCTGCGTTCATCACAATCACCTGCACCTCGCCGCGGTAGTCTTCGTCGATGGTGCCGGGGCTGTTGGGCAGCACAATGCCGTTCTTCAGCGCCAAGCCCGAGCGGGGACGCACCTGCAATTCGTAGCCAGGCGGCAGCGCGATGGTCAGGCCGGTTGGCACCAGCACGCGCTGGCCGGGGACGATCACCATGGGGGCGGCAATGGCGGCCAGCAGGTCCATTCCCGCCGCTCCCGGCGTGGCGTAGGCCGGCAGGGGCAGCCCGGCGGCGTGCGGCAGTCGTTTGACCTGGACCGGGACAGTCATGCCAATGCTTCCGCAGTGCCGATCGCGTCAGCGATCCGTGCCGCGAGGCGGCTGGCCACTTCGTCCTTGCCCAGCCGGGGCCAGGGTTCGTTACCGGCGGGGCTGACCAGGACGATTTCGTTTTCGGTGCCGCCCATGATGCCGGTGGCGGGCGACACGTCGTTGGCCACGATCCAGTCGGCATTCTTGCGCAGCCGCTTGTCCTGGGCGTGGGCCAGCATGTCGTGGGTTTCGGCGGCGAAGCCCACGACCAGGCGCGGGCGTTTCGGCCCGGCGGCGGCGATGGTGGCCAGGATATCGGGGTTGGGCACCAGGGCGAGGGCCGGCGGGGCGCCGTCGGGGGTTTTCTTCAGCTTCAGTTCGGCGGCACTGGCCACCCGCCAATCGGCGACGGCGGCGGCAAAGACGGCGGCATCGGCCGGCAGGGCGGCGGCGCAGGCGTCGAGCATTTCGCGGGCGGTTTGCACCCGGTGGACGGTCACTCCGGCGGGGTCGGGCACTGCGACGGGGCCGCTGACCAGCGTGACCCGGGCGCCCAGTGCGGCGAGGGCGGCGGCGATGGCATGCCCCTGGCGACCGGAACTGCGGTTGGCGATGTAGCGCACCGGGTCAATCGGCTCGTGCGTCGGCCCGCTTGTTACCAGCACGTGCCGACCGTCGAGGCGGGGGCCCGCCAGAGGCTGCGGCCGGCCCAGCAGTGCCGCGATCGCCGCCAGGATGGCCGGCGGTTCCGACAATCGCCCCGGCCCGAACTCGTTGCAGGCCATCGCCCCCTCGTCTGGCCCGATCACCGCCACACCGCGCGCCCGCAGGGCGGCCATGTTGGCCAGGGTGGCCGGGTGGCCCCACATCCGCACGTTCATTGCGGGCGCCACCAGCACGGTTTTGTCGGTGGCGAGCAGCACGGTCGAGGCCAGGTCGTCGGCGAGCCCGGCCGCCATCTTGGCCAGCAGGTCGGCACTGGCCGGCGCCACCACCACCAGGTCGGCGGCGCGGGAGAGCTGGATGTGGCCCATCTCGTTCTCGTCGGACAGCGAGAAGATGTCTTCGAAGACCTTGTTCTCGCTGATCGCCTGGAGCGTCAGCGGGGTGACGAACTGGGCGCCGCCGCGGGTGAGCACGCAGGTGACATGCCCGCCGGCCTTGCGGATGAGCCGCACCAGCTCGATCGCCTTGTAGGCGGCGATGCCGCCGCTGACGATGAGGAGAATTCTTTTGCCGAGGACACTCACAGCCGCCACCCGCTGTGGATTGCCGCGATTCCGCCGGCGAGGTTTTCCACCCGCACGCGCGCGAACCCGGCCGCTTGCATCATGCCGGCCAGCGTCGCCTGATCGGGGTGCATGCGGATGCTTTCGGCGAGGTAGCGGTAGCTCTCGGCATCCTGGGCCACGATCTGCCCCAGGCGCGGCAGCACCTTGAACGACCAGGCGTCGTAGACCGGCGCCAGGGCGGCCACCTGCACGGTGGAGAAATCCAGGCAGAGGAACCGCCCGCCAGGTTTCAAAACGCGCCGGGCCTCGGCCAGCACCGCGTCCTTGTCGGTGCAGTTGCGCAGCCCGAAGGCCATGCTGACCGTATCCACCGCGCGGTCGGGCAGCGGCAGGCACTCGGCATCGGCCACCAGGCATGACAGCCCGGCGACATGACCGCGCCCGAGCAGCCGCGCGCGGCCGACCGTCAGCATCGCCTCGTTGATATCGGACAGGATCGCCGGCCCGCCGCCGCCCTCCAGCCAGCGCAGGGTGATATCGCCGGTGCCGCCGGCGAGATCGAGCAGCGTGCGATGCGGCCGCGGGTTGAGCCGGGTGGTGAACACCTGCTTCCAGGCGCGATGCACGCCCAGGGACATGAGGTCGTTCATCACGTCGTAACGCCGCGCCACGCTGTCGAACACCGCGCGCACCAGCGGCTTCTTGTCGGCGCGGGGCACGTCGCGGAAGCCGAAATGGGTTGTTGCGGGATTGTCGGACATGGCCGGGAGTGTATAGCGTTGCCGCCCATGCCGGAACTCCCCGAAGTTGAAACCGTGATGCGCGGCCTGCGCGCCAAGCTTGAGGGCCGCGTGATCACCCGTGCGCGGGTGCACCGCCCCGACATGCGCTTCGCCTTTCCGCCGCAGCTTGCTGCCCGTATGACCGGGGCGCGCATCGTGTCTTTCCGCCGCCGGGCGAAATACATCCTGATGCGGCTGGGGGATGGCGATTCCGTGCTGATCCACCTCGGCATGTCCGGCCGCATGCTGATCGAGCGCGCCGGGCGCAACGCCATTCCGGTGCACGAGCATCTGACCATCGAGACGGATGACGGCACCATTGTCGGCTTCGTCGACCCGCGGCGCTTCGGCTCGGTCGACCTGGTGGCCACCGCGGACGAGGATCGCCATCGCCTGCTGGCCGCCCTGGGGCCCGAGCCGCTGGACGAGGCGTTCTCGCCGGCCATCCTCGCGGCTGCCCTGGCCGGCCGCCGCACCCCGCTCAAGGCGGCGCTGCTTGACCAGAAGACGGTGGCCGGGTTGGGTAATATTTATGTGTGCGAGGCGCTGTTCCGCGCCGGCCTCTCGCCGCGCCGGTTGGCCGCCAGCGTGAAGCGGCCCGGCGTGGCCCGGCTGGTGGCCGAAATCAAGGCGACGCTGGGCGAGGCGATCGCTGCCGGCGGCTCGTCGTTGCGCGACTATGTGCAGCCCGACGGCGAACTGGGCTATTTCCAGCATGCTTGGCAAGTGTACGGCCGCGCGGGCGCGCCCTGTCCGGCGTGCCCGGGGCCGCCGGGCTGCGACGGCGTGGCCCGCATCGTGCAATCCGGTCGCAGCACCTTCTATTGCCCCCGCCGGCAACGCTGAGCTACCTACCCGGCCAACCGCAGGAGGCGCAGCCATGCCCGAGATGATCATCGTCGAGACGCACGGCCCCGTCGGGCTGATTCGGCTCAATCGCCCGACCGCGCTGAACGCGCTGTGCGACCAGCTGATGGGCGAGTTGGGCGACCAGCTGCTGGCCTTCGACGCCGATCCGGCGATCGGCGCCATCGTGCTGACCGGCAGCGAGCGCGCCTTCGCCGCCGGGGCGGACATCAAGGAGATGCGTGCGCGCAGCTATCCCGCCGTCTACGCCGACGACTTCATCGGCCAGCGCTGGGAGACGGTGCTGCGGGTGCGCAAGCCGGTGATCGCGGCCGTTGCCGGCTTCGCGCTGGGCGGCGGCTGCGAACTGGCGATGATGTGCGACATCATCCTGGCGGCCGACACCGCCAAGTTCGGCCAGCCCGAGATCAACCTCGGCGTTATCCCCGGCGCCGGTGGCACCCAGCGGCTGACCCGCGCGGTGGGCAAGGCCAAGGCGATGGAAATGATCCTGACCGCGCGCATGATGGACGCGGCCGAAGCCGAGCGTGCCAACCTGGTCAGCCGCGTGGTGCCCGCCGCCGAGCTGATGGCGGAGGCGTTGAAGCTGGGCGAAAAACTCGCCGCGCTTTCGCCGATTGCGGTGGCCATGGCCAAGGAGGCGGTGAACCGCGCCTTCGAGCTATCGCTGAACGAGGGGGTGCGCTTCGAACGCCGGCTGTTCCTGTCGCTGTTCGGCACGCCCGACCAGCAGGAGGGGATGGCGGCGTTTGCCGAGAAGCGCAAACCGCAGTTCGGCCGCGGCTGACCCGGCGCCGCCGGGCAAGGGCGCGGACTTTTTGATCCAGCCACGGGGCACGCTTTCTTGACTCGCGGCGCCCGGCCCCATAGAACCCGCCTCTTGCCGCCGGGGCCGTTCAGCCCGCAAGCTGTCGTCCTGCCTTCCCTTGTTCGCTCCAGACCCGGAATTCAGTCGCCCCATGGCCAACACCGCCTCTGCCCGCAAGCGTATCCGCCAGATCGAACGCCGCACCGAGCGCAACAAGGCGCGCGTGTCGCGGATGCGCACGTTCATCAAGAAGGTCGAGATGGCCGTGGCGAGCGGCAACAAGGACGCGGCCACCGCGGCCCTGCGCGAGGCGCAGCCCGAGATGCAGCGCGCCGCCGGCAAGGGGGTGGTGCACAAGAACACCATCTCGCGGAAAATTTCCCGTCTGTCGGCCCGTGTGAAGTTGCTCGTCGCCGCCTGACCGCGCGCCTGTTACCCGGTGCGGCATTGCGGCACCGGCGGTTGCGGCGTTACATGCGGGCGACGCCCGGTGCCGCCTTCGTGCCAGGAACAACCACTTGGCCCGCTACTCTGAAGCGAAATAGTATCGCTTCAATAAAACCCCCCGAATTACTCGTGATTGACTGACCATCCGCAGAATATGGCTGCCGCGGCGCAGTTTGGCATTGCCATCAGGTGGGTTTGGGCCTAGTCATTTCTTGCCCGCTGTCATCCTGCTTTCGCAGGTTGCTCCGGTCGCAACCGGCCATTCCGACGCCAAGGCGCGTGGATTGGCGGGTATGGATTGGCGGCGCAAGCCGGGCGCGATGTGCAACGGCAACAGCAGGGGGAGCATTCGGAGCCGATGGACCAATCCGCCCCCGTCGAACAGCTTGCCGCCCAATGGGCCCGCGTGCGCGGCCGCCTGCAACACGAAGTCGGCGACGTCGAATACCGCACCTGGCTGCGCCAGATGACCCTGATGGGGCTGGACGGCGACGAGATCACCGTGCACCTGCCCACCCGCTTCCTGCGCGACTGGGTGCGCGCCCAGTACGGCGACCGGCTGACCGCACTTTGGCAGGAACAGCACCCACGGGTGCGGCGGGTGGAGATCGGCGTGGGCAATGGCAGCGGCACCGGCCTGGCCGAAAGTATCGCCCCGCCGCCCCGCCCAACGCCGATGAGCCAAACACCGATGGGCCAGGCCGGCCGGCCGGAGCCGCGGGCAAGCGCGGTTGCCGATGAGCGCAGCACCGATAGCGGCCTCGCCCCGCTCGACCCGCGCTTCACCTTCGACCAGTTCATCGTCGGCAAGCCCAACGAATTCGCCCATGCCTGCGCGCGCCGCGTGGCTGACCAACCGGCTTGCCAGGGTTTCAACCCGCTGTTCCTGTATGGCGGCGTCGGCCTGGGCAAGACCCACCTGATGCATGCCATCGCCTGGGAACTGACGGCGCCGGACCGACCGGGACCGCCGGTTTCGGTCGCCTACATGTCGGCCGAGAAGTTCATGTACCGCTTCATCTCGGCGATCCGCAGCCAGTCGACCATCCAGTTCAAGGAGCAGCTGCGCAGCGTCGATGTGCTGATGATCGACGACCTGCAGTTCCTCATCAACAAGGATGCCACCCAGGACGAGTTCTTCCACACATTCAACGCGTTGGTGGAATCCGGCAAGCAGATCGTGGTGTCGGCCGACAAGTCGCCTTCCGATCTTTCGGGGCTGGAGGAGCGGGTGCGCACCCGGCTGGGCAGCGGCATGGTGGCCGACCTGCACGCCACCACCTTCGAACTGCGCATCTCGAGCCTGGAGGCCAAGGTGGCGCGCACCGGAGTTGCCGTGCCATCCAAGGTGCTGGAGTTCCTGTCGCACAAGATCACCTCGAACATCCGTGAGCTTGAGGGCGCGCTGAACCGGCTGGTCGCGCATGCCAACCTGTTCGGGCGCGCCATCACGCTTGAAACCACCCAGGAAGTGCTGCACGACGTGCTGAAGGCGCACGACCGGCGGGTGACGATCGAGGAGATCCAGAAGCGGGTGGCCGAACACTGGAACATCCGCCTGTCCGACATGTCATCGGCCCGGCGCGCCCGCGCGGTCGCCCGCCCGCGCCAGGTGGCGATGTACCTGGCCAAGCAACTCACCAGCCGGTCGCTGCCCGAAAGCGGCCGCCTCTTCGGCAATCGCGACCATACCACGGTGATGCACGCCGTCAGCCGCGTGACCGAACTGATCGAGCGCGATGCGGGATTTGCCGAGGATGTGGAATTGTTGCGGCGCATGCTGGAGAGTTAAACAAGCAGGGGCTTTGCCCCTGACCCCACCAGGGGGCCGAGCCCCCTGGACCCTCACCTGGAAGGGGCCCGGGGCGACGCCCCGGTGGGGTCCGGGGGCAACGCCGCTGGCCTTACTGTTTTCTGGCGCCGCAAATTCGCGATAGACTGTGCAACCGATTCGCAAGCGTGGCGCGCGGGCAGTCTCAGAGGATGACACGATGAAGTTCAAGGTCGACCGCGCGACCCTGCTCAAGGCGCTGGCCCATGTGCAGAGCGTGGTGGAGCGGCGCAACACCATCCCCATTCTCGCCAACGTCATGATCGCGGTGCGCGACGGCAAGCTGACCTTGACCGCAACCGACATGGAAATCGCCATCGTCGAGGACGTGGCCGCCGACAGCGCGCGCAACGGCGCCTGCACCGCGCCCGCCGCCACGCTGTATGACATCGTGCGCAAGCTGCCCGACGGCGCGCTGGTGGAGCTGGACTGCCCCGGCGGCGACGCCCCGCTGGCCTTGCGCGCCGGGCGCTATTCCACCTCGCTGGTGGTGTTGCCGACCGACGATTTCCCGTCGATGACCGCCGGCACGCTGCCGCACAAATTCGTCCTGCCGGCGCAGACGCTGCGCAGCCTGATCGACCGCACCCGCTTTGCCATCTCCACCGAGGAGACGCGCTACTACCTCAACGGCATCTACATCCACCAAACCGAGAGCGAAGGCACCAAGGTGCTGCGCGCGGTCGCCACCGACGGCCACCGCCTGGCCCGGGTGGAGGAGCCGCTGCCGGAGGGGGCAGGGTCGATGCCCGGCGTGATCGTGCCGCGCAAAACGGTGGGTGAACTGCGCAAGCTGCTCGACGAGGTCCAGGGCGAGGTCGAGGTGGCGCTTTCGGACACCCGCATCCAGTTCCATGTCGGCACCGTCACGCTGACCAGCAAGCTGATCGACGGCACCTTCCCGGAATACGAGCGCGTGATCCCGCGCGACAACGACAAGGTTCTGCGCGTCGGCCGGCAAGACTTCGCCGAGGCGGTGGCCCGGGTGGCCGCCATCTCGTCGGAGCGTTCGCGGCCGGTGAAGATGTCGCTGGCGCGCGACCTGCTGGTGCTGTCGGCCTCCAGCCCCGAGCAGGGCACCGCCAGCGAGGAGCTTGACGGCGACCGGGTGAAATATGAGGCCGGACCGCTGGAGATCGGCTTCCAGGCCCGCTACCTCAACGACATCACCGACCAGATCACCGATGTCGTGGAATTCCGCTTTTCCGACGGCGCCGCCCCCACTGTCGTGCTCGACAGCAAGGACAACAGCGCCCTTTACGTGCTGATGCCGATGCGGGTCTGATGCCGGGGTCGCTGCTGCGCCTGACCCGCCTGTCGCTCACCGATTTCCGCAACTACGCCGCCCTGACCTGGCGCCCCCAGGCGGGCATCTGCGTGCTCCATGGGCCCAATGGCAGCGGCAAGACCAACCTGCTGGAGGCGATCTCGCTGCTGGTGCCCGGCCGCGGCCTGCGCGGTGCGCGCATCTCCGATCTGCCGCGGCGCGGTGCGGCGTCCTGGGCGGTCGCCGCCCGCTTCGATACGCCAGACGGCCCGATGGATGTGGGCACCGGCGCCTTGCCCGACGCCGCCCCCGCCAGCCGGGGCGAACGGCGCGCCTTCCGCCTCGATGGTGCGGCGCCGCGCAGCCAGGCCGAGGTGGCGATGCGACTGGCCGCCGTCTGGCTGACGCCGCAGATGGACCGGCTGTTCCAGGAATCCGCCGGCGGGCGTCGACGTTTCCTCGACCGGCTGGTGTATGCGCTGGAACCCGGCCATGCCCGCGAAGTGGCCGCGCACGACACTGCCATGGCCGGCCGCAACCGCCTGCTGGCCGAAGGGCGGCGCGACGCGGCGTGGCTGTCTGGCCTGGAAGACGCCATGGCCCGCCATGCGGTGGCCGCCACGGCCGCGCGCATGGAGGTGGCCGCGCGGCTCAACGCCGCCCCGCCCGCCGGCGCCTTTCCGGCCGCACGCATGACGCTGGCATGCCCGATTGCCGCCCGGCTGGCCGCGTCACCCGCGCTGGCGGTGGAGGACTGGCTGCGCGGCGAACTGGCCGCCGCCCGCCCTGCCGATGCCGGCGGCGGCTCGGCCACGCATGGCGCGCATCGCTGCGACATGGGTCTGGAGGATGCCGCCACCGGGCTGCCGGCCGCATTGGCCAGCACCGGCCAGCAGAAGGCGCTGCTGATCGGCGTCATCCTCGGCCATGCCGCCTTGTTGTCCGAGGCACGCGGTTTTGCGCCCCTGTTGCTGCTCGACGAGCCCGCCGTCCACCTCGACCCCGACCGCCGCGCCGCCCTGTTCGACGCATTGCGCCGCCTGCCGGCCCAGGTCTTCCTTACCGGCACCGACAAGGCGGTTTTCGCCCCGCTGCGGGGCCATGCGGAGGCGCTGCGCACCACCGGCGACGGGCTGGAGCCGGACGCGGATTTCACCCCGCAGGGTGCCGGCTGACGCTGCGGCGCGGCGCGCGGCGAAACTGGCCAAAGCCAAGGAAATCCATTATGTTGCCGCGTATCCAATTGCACCCCGGAGTACCAGATCGGCATGAGTGACAAGGCCGCGCCGAAACCCGATTCCGACGCCCCCGAGAACGATGCGTATGACGCGTCATCGATCTCGGTGCTGCGTGGCCTCGACGCCGTGCGCAAGCGGCCGGGCATGTATATCGGCGACACCGATGACGGCTCCGGCCTGCACCACATGGCCTTCGAGATCATCGACAACGCGGTGGACGAGGCTCAGGCTGGGTTCGCCGACCATGTGAGCCTGACGCTCAACGGCGACGGCAGCGTGACGGTGCGCGACAATGGCCGCGGCATTCCCACCGACATCCACGCCGAGGAAGGCATTTCGGCCGCCGAGGTGGTGCTCACCCGGCTGCATGCCGGGGGCAAGTTCAACCAGAACTCCTACAAGGTCTCGGGCGGGTTGCACGGCGTGGGGGCGGCGGTGGTGAACGCGCTGTCGGAATGGATGGAGGTGCGCATCTGGCGCCTTGGCGTGGAGCATTTCATCCGCTTCACCCATGGCGACGCCGTGGGGCCGCTGGCGATCGTCGGGCCGTCGGATGGCCCGACCGGCACCGAGGTGACCTTCAAGCCCAGCATGGGCACCTTCACCAAGGTGGAGTTCGATTACGCCGTGCTGGAGCGGCGGCTGCGCGAACTGGCGTTCCTCAACTCCGGCCTGACCATCGTGCTGCGCGATGAACGCCATGCCGAACCGGTGGAGAGTGTGTTCTTCTACGACGGCGGTCTGGTCGCCTTCGTGCAATGGCTCGACCGCGCCAAGACCCCGGTCTTCGCCCCGCCGATCAGCATCACCGCGCGCGAGGGGGCGCCGGGGGTGAACATGGCCGACATCCGGGTGGAATTCGCGCTGACCTGGAACGACAGCTTCCACGAAACCATGCTGTGCTTCACCAACAACATCCCGCAGCGCGACGGCGGCTCCCACCTGGCCGGTTTCCGCCAGGCGATGACCCGGGTGGTGACCAAATACGCCGAGGGCATGGGCAAGAAAGACAGCCTCGCCCTGGTGGGTGACGACATGCGCGAGGGCATGACGGCGGTGCTGTCGGTGAAGGTGCCCGACCCGAAATTCTCCAGCCAGACCAAGGACAAGCTGGTCTCGTCCGAGGTTCAGCCGGTGGTGCAGGCGGCCGTCGCCGACGCCGTCAGCCACTGGTTCGAAACCCACCCGCGCGAGGCCAAGAGCATCATCCAGAAGGTGATGGACGCCGCAGCCGCGCGGGAGGCCGCCCGCAAGGCGCGCGACCTGACCCGGCGCAAGGGCGTGCTGGATATCTCCACCCTGCCCGGCAAGCTGGCCGACTGCCAGGAGCGCGACCCCGCCAAATCCGAACTGTTTCTGGTCGAGGGCGACAGCGCCGGCGGCTCGGCCAAGCAGGGCCGCGACCGCAAGAACCAGGCGATTCTGCCGCTGAAGGGCAAGATCCTGAACGTGGAGCGCGCCCGCTTCGACCGCATGCTGGGCTCGGCCGAGATCGGCACGCTGATCACCGCACTGGGCACCGGCATCGGCCGCGGCGAGCCGGAACAAGGCGGCTTCGACATCGGCAAGCTGCGCTATCACAGCATCGTCATCATGACCGACGCCGATGTCGACGGCTCGCATATCCGCACGCTGCTGCTGACCTTTTTCTTTCGCCAGATGCGCGAACTGATCGACCGCGGCCACCTGTATATCGCCCAGCCGCCGCTGTACCGTGCCAAGCGCGGCAACGAGGAGCGCTACCTGAAGGACGACGCCGCACTGGAACGCTTCCTGCTCGACAAGGTGCTGGGCGATGCCCGGCTCGCCTATGCCAACGGCACCAGCTACGAGGGCGCCGACCTGGATGCCGAGGCCGCCTGGCTGCGCGAGGCGCACCAGCGCCTGCATCGCCTGTCCAGCGGCGTGCGCGGTGGCGACATTCCGGTCGCCCTGCTGGAACAAGCCGCCATCGCCGGCGCGTTGTCGCCCGACGAGGCGCGCGTGACCGGGGTTGCCAGCGACCTCAGCGCCCGGCTCAACGCCGTGTCGCTGCCGGCCGAGCGCAGCTGGGTTGCGGTGGCCAATGCCGGCGGCGGGCTGACCATGGCGCGCACCGTGCGCGGGGTGGCTGAAATCCACAAGCTGGACGCCAACGCCATGCGCAGTGCCGAGGCGCGCTGGCTGAACGAGCGCGCCGAGGAACTGGCCAAGCGCTTCCGCGAACCCGCCACCCTGGTGCTGGACAAAACCGAGGCCGCGGCCAGTGGCCCGGCGAGCGCGTTCGATCGCATCATCGCACAGGGCCGCCGTGGCCTGTCGATCCAGCGCTTCAAGGGCCTGGGCGAGATGAACCCCGACCAGCTGTGGAAAACCACACTCGACCCCGCCGTGCGCACCCTGCTGCAAGTCGAGGTCGGCGACACCGAGGAGGCCGAGGGCGTGTTCTCCACCCTGATGGGCGACGTGGTGGAGCCGCGCCGCGACTTCATCGTCGGCAACGCGCTGAAGGTGGCCAATCTCGACGTTTAGGGGCGAATCATGAGCCTGCGGACGCTATCGCTTCTGGTCTCCCTTCTGGCCGTGGCACCCGCCACCGCGCAGATCGCCGCTGATCAGGAGCCGCCGCCGATGTCCGGCATGCTCGCCGCCCACAATGCGGCGCGGCGCGAGGCCGGCGTGCCCGCCCTGAACTGGACCGCGACACTCGCGGCGTCCGCCGGGCGGTGGGCCGATACGCTGCGCGGCCAGGAGTGCCGGATGCGCCACAGCAGCGGCGGAAATGTCGGAGAAAATCTCGCCTGGGCCAGCGGCCAACGCCTCAGCCCGGCGCAGGTGGTGGGCATGTGGATGTCCGAGCGTCGCGATTTCGACGCTGCACGTAATACCTGTGCACCCGGCAAGGTCTGCGGCCATTACACCCAGGTGGTGTGGCGCGACACGACGCAGGTGGGTTGTGCCATGGCACGTTGCGGCAACAGCGAGGTCTGGGTCTGCCAATACGCCCCACCCGGCAACTTCGTCGGGCGCCGGCCGTTCTAGTACAAGGTGTTGTAAAGATTGACGCTTTCAAAATCCCACTAACCCTTGTTAACAATGACTCATCGAAGCAAGGCAAGGCCATGGCTTCGTCCTGTAGGCTGGAGGATAGGGGAGGCTGGGCTCTGCCCAGACCCGCCAGGGGCCAAGCCCCTGGACCTTAAATATATGAAAATAGATGGGTTTCCTAAGGCCGTCGGCCGTCGCGCGATGGGGCGCCCGGGACTTTGGTGGGTCCCTGCGGTGCGGCTTCGCGCCGCAACGGCAAAGCCCTGACCCTGGCTTTCTCTACCGGTCAATCATAGAAGGGTTAGTATAATCTGGCGCCGCTGGCGCCGCCAAGATACTCCTTGCATCCATAAATTATCAACCTATTGAAGTTGTTATTTTTTTACAAAATAAGGTCCAGGGGCTTGGCCCCTGGCGGGTCTGGGCAGAGCCCAGCCTCCCCTGTCTTTGTGCCTGTGGGGCTTCGCCGACGCGGCGCGAAGCCGCACCACGGGGACCCACCAGGGGGCCAAGCCTCTGGACCTCATAT